>JACLAC010001445.1_pt1 | contig 15955 bp, 8 predicted proteins | sample 8027881 | NCBI WGS metagenome assembly JACLAC01 (sample SAMN15725517, study PRJNA655200) | protist metagenome | isolation source: fluorescence activated cell sorting (FACS) single amplified genomes of... | place: Spain: Blaines Bay Microbial Observatory, Mediterranean Sea | collected 2016-01-19
CTGACGGATGCTCTGTTCGTGCTTAAACGCCGGTAGTAGGGCAATCAGAGTTTGGCATGCGACTCGATCGAGTAATGATTGTGCGTCAATGTTGGGTGTGGGTTGATCATGTCCGTTACGGTTGACCGCTGCAGGTCTGCGGCGGCATCATCCTTACCGTACCGATAGAGTTGGTTAGCTTCCGCTGCGGCGGAGCTCGGCGTTTTGATTTACGCAAGTGGTCACAACATCAGGAGTTGGTTTTGAGAAACGTAAATCTGTTGTTCGCAAGGGTTGTGCATTTGGTTGTTACCGTGCCGTTGGTATTGGTGGTTGTGGCGGCATGTCCTGGCAGTGCGGTTGATGCGTCTGAAAAGCCAAACATCATTGTGGTCTTAGTTGACGATATGGGGTTTTCGGATATCGGCTGTTATGGCAGCGAAATTGAGACGCCGCATTTGGATCAATTGGCGTCGGATGGGTTGCGTTTCACGCAGTTTTATAACTCGGGCAGATGCTGTCCTACTCGGGCTAGTTTGATGACGGGGTTGCAACCCCATCAGGTCGGGATCGGGCACATGACTGAACCACCAGAACAGCCTCTGGGGTTCGAGGGAGCCTATCAGGGCTATCTGAATGATCGTTGCACCACGCTGGCCGAGGTGCTTCGCTCTGGCGGTTATCACACTTTGATGACGGGAAAGTGGCACTTGGGCTTGCAGCGGCGCGAGTCGTGGCCGTTGCAACGTGGTTTTGACCGATTCTATGGGGGACTGTCTGGGGCCTTCAATTACTTCAAGCCTGGTGGCGGTCGCGGTATGTCGCTTGGAAACAATCCTGTAGGTACTGACGATGACTTTTATGCGACCGACAAATTTACTGAGGTGGCCTGTGATTTTATCAGCGATGCTTGTGATGCCGATGATCGGCCGTTCTTTCTTTACCTTGCTTACAATGCGCCACATTGGCCGCTGAATGCGAAAGTCAAAGACTTTGAAAAATACAAGGGGAAATACACGGACGGCTGGGATGCCCTCATGAAAAATCGGCTTGCGAAACAGGTTGAAATCGGTTTGTTTCCGGCTGACACCGTCGCGGCTCCGCATGAAGGGCCTGTCTGGAATGGATTGAAGGAGAAGAAAAGAGAAGAACTTGATGCGATCATGGCTGCTTATGCTGGATGCATTGACTCGATTGACCAGAACATCGGGAAATTGTGTGAACATCTGAAATCAATCAATCAATTCGATAATACCCTGATCCTGTTCTTGTCTGATAACGGGGCATGCCAGGAGGGGGGGATTCTGGGGCAGGGATCGGAGCAGATGGTCAAACAGCCTCCTCTTGAAACCGTTGCTGGTGTGCGGCTCGGGCAGGCATGGGCGAATGCCTGTAACACGCCGTTTAGGCTCTATAAACATTTTGTGCATGAGGGTGGTGCCTGCACGCCCATGATCGCTTCATGGCCCAACGGAATGAAGCAGATTAAACGCGGAGGTTTCGTGCGAAAGCCTGCTTATCTGCCGGATGTGATGGCAACCTGTGTCGAACTCTCTGGTGCTAAATACCCAACGGAGCTACCACCCTGTGTGGGTGAATCGTTGGTTGGCGCCCTGACCGGCAGTCGTGACGCAATTCATGCTGAGCCGATGTATTGGGAGCATGAGGGTAACGCTGCTATGCGCTGGCAAAACTGGAAACTGGTTCGTGAGTATAAGCAGCCTTGGGAGCTTTATGATATCGGAACCGACCGAACGGAATTGAGAGATCTCAGTATGCTGAATTTAGCCAAGCGGAATGAAATGGTGGAAATGTGGGAAGCGTGGGCCAATGAAAATCAGGTCGCCTTCCCCGAACGATTCAATATGTACGAATTTCTGCGGAAGAAACGGAACGCAGAGCAGCAAAACAAAAAACAATCTAAAAAGAAGCAGCAGCCTTAGTTGGACCCAACGCAATGCGCGGTGGGTGAAGTTGGTGGGATCCAGTACTTTGCTGCTGGTGTTTCGCAAGGCTGGCTGAATGCATTGCCGCTCGTTGCGGGGAAAAAGCAAATGTGGCGGCTAATGCTTGTTCGCTAAGAAGTCAAATGCAACCATCGGTGCTCAGCCGTTGCTGGAGTGGATGAGCGGAATGCCGTAGTACGCGAAGATGCCCGCTGGCAAACGACTAGCTTCTTCATTGCCAAGCGGCTTGTGCTTAACAGTTGCCTCATTTGAGGGAAACCCGTATTTGGCTGCTCCCCAAGAAACGTACGTCGCTCTCAAGCGATATCTTCAGTCAGACACTTCGTTGAGAGTGTTCGCGCCCCTTGACTAAGGTTCACACAGCGTGCGTTACGCGGATAAGTGCTCGTCCATCACTCTTCCGAATCGCAGTAGTCGCTCATCGGTGGGCAACTGCAGATCAAATTTCGGTCACCGTAGGTGTTATCAATTCGTCCAACAGCAGGCCAGAATTTTGAACTTTTCAACCAAGTTGCAGGCCATGCCGCCTGAGCCCTTGAATAGGGGTGCGTCCAGTTATCGCTGCCGATTTCCTGCATCGTATGCGGTGCGTTGCACAGTGGGTTATCGTGGCGATCCAGTTCGCCGTTCTCGATCGCGCGAATTTCTTTGCGTATGGAGAGCATGGCGTCGCAGAAACGGTCAAGCTCAGCCTTGGACTCACTTTCGGTGGGTTCGATCATCAAGGTGCCGGGAACGGGCCATGACATCGTGGGGCCGTGGAAACCGTAGTCAATCAGGCGTTTGGCGACATCATCGATCGTGATACCAGCGGATTTCTCAAAGCCACGGCAGTCAACGATGAATTCATGAGCCACATAACCGTGGCTGTCGGTGTAAAGAATGTCGTATTCGTCTTCAAGTCGTTTTGCCATGTAGTTGGCGTTGAGGATCGCGACTTGAGTCGCCTGCTTCAGCCCCGCACCGCCCATCAGACCGATGTAGACATAGCTGATTGTCAGGATACTGGGGCTTCCGTAGGGAGCTGCCGAAACTGGCCCGATGGCGAACTCGCCAGCGGTATCGGGGCGTTCGACTGGGTGGGCTGGCAAGAACGGTACCAGTTGGGGTGCAACACCGATCGGGCCCATTCCAGGGCCACCACCGCCGTGGGGAATACAGAATGTCTTATGGAGATTGAGATGACAAACATCCGCTCCGCACCGTCCGGGACTGGTCAGGCCCACCTGAGCATTCATGTTGGCCCCGTCCATGTAGACCTGACCACCGTTGTCGTGAATGACGTCGCAAACTTCACGAATCGTGGACTCAAAGACCCCGTGCGTTGATGGGTAAGTGATCATCAGTGCTGACAGATGTTGGGCGTGGAATGCGGCCTTCTCGCGAAGGTCTTCCATGTCGATGTCACCGCGTTGATCGCACTTAATGGGGACAACCTTCATTCCCGCCATTACTGCAGATGCTGGGTTGGTCCCGTGTGCGGACGTAGGAATGAGGCAAACGTTACGAATGTTTTCACATCCTGCCTTACGTGCTACATGTTCATGATATGCCCGAATAACCAGCAAGCCTGCATACTCGCCTTGGGCTCCAGCATTGGGTTGCAAGCTGACTGCCGCAAAACCAGTGACCTGACAGAGCCAATCCTCGAGTTCGCGAAAAATCTGCGTGTAGCCACGCCACTGAGTGTCAGGTGCGAACGGATGAATATTGGCAAACTCTGGCCAAGTGACGGGAATCATCTCGCTGGTAGCATTCAGCTTCATCGTGCATGATCCAAGCGGGATCATGGAGTGCGCCAGCGAGAGATCGCGGCCCATCAATCTGAAGATGTATCTCAGTAGCTCTGTCTCGCTGTGGTACGAGTTGAACACTTCATGTGACATGAAGGAACTGGTACGCTCAAACTGGTCCAAGTCCAGCATGCCATCGTCTTGTGCTTCGACAAGAAGTTCATCGACGTCAAACCCCGTAAAGTGACCGAAATTGAACGCAGCCAGCAGATCGGCAATCAAGCTGCGGTCTGCGGTCTCGTCAAGGGTAACGCCCAAGGTTCCATCGGCGTACTCGCGTAGGTTAATCCCGCGTTCGCGTGCCGCGTCTGAAACCTGGCGCGCGGCATGGGTACGTCCCTTACCTAAGCGGATGCGCAGCGTGTCAAACACAGGGCCGGAACTGAGCGTATGGTGGCCCAGTCGTGCCAGCCCACGAATCAAAGCACATGTGTACGCCTGCGTCCGGTGAGCAATTGCAGTTAATCCCTTCGGTCCGTGGTAGACGCCATAGAAGGAGTTGATGATCGCCAATAATGCCTGTGCAGTGCAAATGTTGCTGGTCGCTTTGTCTCGGCGAATGTGCTGCTCCCGTGTTTGCATCGCCATGCGAAGAGCAGGGTTCCCGTGCGAATCCTTGGACACACCGATAATGCGACCCGGGAGTTTGCGGGCGTGTTTTTGATCCGTCGCGATGAAAGCAGCGTGCGGGCCACCCAAACCCATAGGTACGCCAAACCTCTGGGCACTGCCAACACATACATCGGCGCCCCATTCCCCGGGAGGTTTGAGCAGCGTTAGCGATAGTAGATCAGCTGCAACAACGGTCATGCATTTGTGTTCTTTGGCCTCTTGGGTCAAAGCAGAGTAGTCATTGATGCTGCCGTCTGTCGTGGGATATTGAAGCAGCAATCCACAGAGTCCGCCCTCGCCAAAAGAAAAATCAATTTCACTGGTAGGGCCAATGCAGAGTTCAATCCCCAGGCCATCGGCACGGGTTTTTAACAAGGCGAGCGTTTGAGGATGGCAGGCGTCGCTGGCAAAGAACCCTTTTTTGCGGTTCCCTGCCACGGCACAGCACATGGTCATCGCTTCAGCTGCCGCAGTTGCCTCATCAAGCAAACTTGCCCCCGCCAAAGGCAAGGCGGTCAAATCTGAGATCATCGTTTGGAAATTCAGCAGGGCTTCCAATCGACCTTGGGCAATTTCGGCTTGGTAAGGCGTGTACTGGGTGTACCAGCCAGGATTCTCTAACACGTTCCGCAAAATTACCGGTGGGGTTACCGTTCCCGTGTAGCCCATGCCGATGCAGGAGCGATAAACTTTATTCTTGGCAGCGATATTTGCCAAACCGGTGAGGAACTCGTGTTCTCCCCGCGGACTGGGGATGTCCAGCTCATGATGAAGCTGGATGTCCTCGGGAATGGTCGCATTGGTAAGTTCTTCCAAATCAGCGAAACCGAGTGACCCCAGCATCCTCTCGATGTCCGAGTCGGTTGGGCCTATATGCCGTCTCGCGAAAGCATCAGCGAAATCCAGAACTGAACGCGACCTGTTGGCTGGATTGCTGCTGGCGTGAACGCGTTTAGCCAAATCAGCGGCAGGGTGAATCATGGATTCGTTGCTCATTTTTTACTTGTTTCAAGGTTGTCTTTCACAAACCGTTTTACCCGACTGAGGGTTCTTCAGGCTGCGGTCGTAGATTAGGTCGTGGGATGCGGACGACGAAGCGGTGCGTTGGATTTGCGTATCCCAGTCGAGGCATCTGTGAACTACCAAATCATGGACTGAATCATTTTGGAAGGTGGTGACTCTGCTTTCTTCGAAAAGCAGTTTTAGCTCTCACAACGTCAAGACTTGGATCTTAACCGGCCCAGTACGAATGACACCGCCATGCAATAACCACAAAACGTCCATGTGGTGAAACCGAAGATTCGCCGCGGTTCTCTCTCAATTGTCATGTTAGGTGACAAGCCAGAGCAAGTCAGCGGGCTAAACCCAAATTTTTGGCCGGTGGCGGCGATTTGAACATTGAGTGGTTGTGAAGGCGTAACGGTTGGGCAAAACCGTTCAGGGTAACTCGCTCTGAACTGCATTTTTTTGGGGCTTGCAGGCTGGGGGCTCTGATGCGGATAAGCTGCGGTGGGGAAGCTAATCTGCGGCAAGCGAGAGTGCCTTGCTTAGAAGTCCGCTTTGTCTGGCAAAAATGGCTGCTGGCAAAAATGGCTGCTGCAAAAATGGTGCAGGGAATCGGAAGCTTCATCCGCTACAATGTCCGCAGCGTCACTCAGACCGCTTCCCGTTTTCTGCTCCAGCAAAGATAGCCCCGCCGTGACAACTAATTTGACGGATCGCATCCCCCAGGTGATTTCTCACTACAGCAGGATGCTGTTGCCCGTGATCGTGCTTTCAACTGCCACTTTCCCTCTTGGGTTAAATGCTGCGGATGCCACCCAAGCACCGGTCGACTTTGCTCGTGAAGTTCTGCCCATCCTGTCTGACAATTGCTTCGTTTGTCACGGACCTGATAGCCATGAGAATACTGACCTTAAGCTGGATTCGTTTGCGGCGGCGACCGCGGATCGCGGCGGTTATCGGGCAATTGAGCCTGAGGCACCGGAGGACAGCGAATTACTCACCCGTATCTTCTCTGATGATGATCCGATGCCACCGGTGGATGCAGAGCGACAACTGACAGATGACGAGCGGCAGGTGTTGAAACGATGGGTTGAAGGAGGGGGCAAATACGCTCGCCACTGGGCCTTTGTGAAACCCCAGAAAAACTTCGCATTTGATGACGCGAGCATTGCGATTGATGAGTTGTTGAGTTGGCGTTTAAAGAAGCAGAGCTTGGCATTTGCCCCGCAAGCAGATCCCGAGGTGCTCGCACGTCGTGTTGCACTGGTTCTGACCGGTCTGCCTCCATCCGCTGAGATACGTGACGAGTTTTTAGTAAATCCAACCCAAAGTGCTTATGAAGTTTTTGTGGATCGGCTACTGGCCGATGCAAAATATGGAGAGCATCAGGCACGTTATTGGCTGGATGCTGTTAGGTATGGCGATACCCATGGGTTACACCTTGATAACAAGCGAGGCATCTACCCCTACCGGGATTGGGTTGTACGAGCGATGAATCAGAATCTGCCCATGGATGAATTTTTTCGATGGCAGATAGCTGGAGATTTATTCGAGCAGCCTTCTTTGGAACAGCGTGTGGCGACGGGATTCGTGCGTCTAAACCCAACTACGGGTGAGGGAGGCGCCATTCCTGATGAATTTCAGATGAAGAACAATTTTGACCGGGTTGAAACGCTCGGGACTGTTTTTCTTGGCATGTCATTGACTTGTGCAAGATGCCACACGCACAAATATGACCCCATTCCGCAGTCTGAGTATTACCAACTGCTTGCGTTTTTTAACAACACGGCAGAGCCGTCCATGGATCGAAACGCTTACGAGTATGGGCCGACAATTAAGGTTCCCAAAGACCAAGCGGCTTGGCAGCGTTGGCAGAATTTGAAGACGGAAGCAGACAGATTGATTGCGACGGCACCATTGACTGAGCAGGATCGAGAGACTCTGGTCGAGTTCGCAGCTTCCCGAAAGGGTTGGAAGAGTGAAAACTGGAGAATGACAAAACTGCTGCCGCTAACTCCGGGATCGGTTCCGGACAAGGCGGATGCAAAAGCAGGCTGGGCTGACCTTAAAAGTGTTCCCGGTGTGCTGGTTGGACGCGCCGCTCGCGGAAAGGCTCCGAATGCGAAACAACAGGTTTTTGTTAGTTTTGACCTTACTGTACCGGAAAATCAGACCATTGAATTGACTTTGGGTGGAGGGCCGGGTTCACACGTCATTCTGAATCAAGAAAACGTGCCCGTGTTTGAGAAGACAACGGCAGCCGATGTGGTGGTTCCGCTGCAGTTGAGCGTGGGGATGCACTCGGTAACGGTTGCGATTAAAGGGTTCGACGGAAACGCTCAATTGCGTTTGCAATTGGATCACCTCTGGGATGCTCTTGGGAAAGAGAAAAATTGGGACGCTTGCCAGCAGACCGATCAGTTGCGGATGCTCGCTAGTGATTCAAATCCCCTTGCCTTTCGGTTGGATGATCGAGCGAAACAGCTTGCCTTAGACCTCATCAACTGTGAAGCCCAGTTCACAACAACGCTTGTTGCAGAGGAATTGCCTAAACCCCGGGAAACGTTTGTTCTCAGCAGGGGAGAATACAATTTGCCGGTTGGCGACGCAGTCGAGCCGGGAACCTTGACGGTGATGGGGACTCTTCCAGGGAATGCTCCAAAAAACCGAATGGGTTTGGCCCGTTGGTTGACCTCGGCTGAACATCCGCTGGTTTCAAGAGTGTTTATGAACCGGGTTTGGCAGCGGGTTTTCGGTCACGGGCTGGTGCGCACTCCAGAGGATTTCGGGTTGCAGGGTGAACAGCCCACGCATCCAGAGTTGCTCGACTGGTTGGCTGTTGATTTTCAGGAGACCGGTTGGGATTTGAAGAGAATGCTTCGAGCAATGGTGATGACCAAGGCATTTCGGCAGTCCTCGGCGTGGCGCAAGGATGTCGATGATCCTGAGAATCGGTTTTTTGCACGTGCCTCGAGTTATCGGCTGGATGCGGAGATGCTTCGTGATATGGGTTTGTGGGCGAGTGGTCTGCTTGATGGCCACATGGGGGGCGAAGGGGTGAAGCCCTATCAGCCGCCTGGAATGTGGTTGGCTTTGGCTCACCCGGGAAGCAATACGAAGAATTATGTGCGGGACCAGGGTAGGTCACTGTATCGGCGAAGCCTGTACGTGTACTGGAAGCGGACCAGTCCCCATCCGATGATGACCTTGTTTGATGCGCCTGATCGCGAATCGAGTTGCGTGCGGCGGTCACGCACCAACACGCCTTTGCAATCACTCGGGATGCTGAATGAAACACAGAGAATCGAGATGGGGCGTGGCCTGGCGGCTCGAGTCCTTAAATCGGCGGAATCAGACTCGGACAGGATCAACTATTTGTTTGAGTTGCTTGCATGCCGAGATGCGAGCGAACAAGAGCAGAAGGCTTGTGCAACACTCATCAGCCAGCTTCGGGACCGTTATGGGAAAAATCCCAATGATGCAGCTAGTCTGCTGGCGATCGGTGAGGCAGAGATCACTAGCGAGCTTTCGCCAGTTGTGTTAGCCGCTTGGGCGCAGTTGGCGACGACGGTCCTAGCCAGCGATGTGGCAATTCTGTTGTATTGAGCGGTTGGTTCAAGGGGCAGGTTTTGCTGGTGTTCGTAGCACCTCTGGTGAGTCCATGAGCAGTTTGCCTCGCGTGCTATCTTGTGCATGCAAGATGAAGGCACGCCAGCGGCGGCAGCGAGCACCATCACTTATCGGGCGAGCTTTTTCATGACACTTTTGATGCGAAGGACCGTTCTTGGCAGAGGGCATGAGTTTGGCATTCGCTATTCGGGGGGATTTGACAGTGCTGAAGTGCGATGACTCTTTGCGGTTCGTCTTTCTTCCATGTTTGCGGCAACTTTCTGATGGGTGCATTTGAAAAAAGAATGCTCGGACGTCAACACATCACCAGCGGTGTTGATTTACAATGCGTTCCCTACCTGTTTTCATGTCCCCGGCGAGCTTTTGGTGAGACGCTGGCCCCGGTAGATAACTGTCAGTTTCCCTCTTGTGTTTTTTGGCTTTAATCATGAAAAGTATCACTCGCCAGTTTTTTGTCCTTGTTGGCAGTGTAGTGATTGCCGCAGTCGCACCCTGTGCAATCATTGCGGCGGATCTCTGGTCGCGTTTTCATGGCCCAAGCGGCCAGGGATATGTTGATGGCGGTCTGCTGCCCGTCACATGGTCACAGTCCGACTATCTTTGGACAAGGGACCTTAACGCAAAGGATGTGGGATCGCCTGTCGTTCATGGGGGAAACATATTCTACCTCTTGTCGTTCCCTGACGAGAAACAAATCGGGGTCCAGTCGATTGAACTCGCAAGCGGGAAATTGAGATGGACGCGGAAGTTTGAGCAGTCGACACATCACTTGCATAAGCGAAACACCTTTGCATCCAGTACACCGTGTGTTGACGATGATTACGTATTCGTTGCGTGGTCTGAGCCGGACCACACATTTTTAAAATGCTTTGACCATCAAGGGGAAGAGGTTTGGTCCCGTGATTTCGGTAGCTGGCAGTCTCAACATGGTTTTGGGACTTCGCCGGCGGTCTATGGCGATTCGGTATTATTGTTCAATTCTCAGCAGGCTGAACAGCTGAAACCAGGGCAGGCTGCTGGAACAAGTCGGATGATATCGGTGGATCGGAAAACGGGTGCAACTCAGTGGGAGACGGGACTTGCGACCACGCGTTCCTGTTATGGTGTTCCTGCAAAATTTGAATACGAGGGCAAAACCCAGATCGTTGACGCCAACACGGGGGACGGTATGTTTGGTCTTGATGCAAAGACCGGACGCATGCTGTGGAATCTTGAGGTATTTGATATGCGGTGTTGCAGCACGCCCTTGGTGGTAGGTGACTTGGCGATTGCGTCGAGTGGTAGTGGTGGGGGCGGAAACCATCTCGTTGCTGTTCGGATTCCCAAGCAAGATGGTGAAAAGCCCGAGCAAGTTTATCGTCTTGATCGTGGAGCCCCCTACGTTCCAACGCCTGTTCTGAGAGGAAACCGGTTGTTCATGGTGGACGACAAGGGAATCGCTAGCTGTGTGGCGGCCACAACAGGAAGTGTGATATGGTCGAAACGGGTGGGCGGTAATTTCAGCTCGTCGCCGGTTGTGATTGGTGATCGGTTACTGCTGATCAATCTTGATGGGGAAGCTACAGTCTTGCAGGCTGACGATGATTACAAACAACTTGCGAAATTTTCGCTGGGCGCACCTGTTGGGGCGACTCCGGCAGTGGTAGATGGATACATTCTGTTGCGGGTGGGGGAACGCCTCGTTTGCCTCAAGACAAAATAGCTGGAATGCCTGCTCAGCAGTCAGTTTGCTGATGGGGGCTTTGATGATGCGGGCAGGCAACGTTTGACTGTTACGCGAGAGGATGACAACAGGCTTGCCCGTTAAACTGGCTGGCCGTGTAACTTGTGTTGGGACATTATGAGTGCGAAAAAGTCAGGTGGTGTGAATCGAATCGTGCGGTATTTCCTCGCCGGGTTATTTGCGATATTACCGTTGTTGATCACGGTCATCGCAATTACCTGGACGCTGGGGTTTCTCGGCCAACTTGTGGGGCCAGAAACGTTTCTTGGAAATCAGCTCAGTAAAATTGGGCTGAACTTTGTGACCAATCCAATCGTTGCTTACGCGATTGGCTGGGTGGGGATTTGCATTGGAACGCTGGTTCTTGGGTTCCTTGTTGAATCAGGGATGCGGGGCTTGTTCTCCAGAGTAACCGAAGCGATTGCCAAACGGTTGCCATTAGTGGGCAAGGTTTACGACACGTCCAAGCAGTTGGTGGACATGCTCGATACTGGCGGAGACGACAAGCTTAAAGGGATGGGCGTGGTTTATTGCACGTTCGGGGAAACAGGTGGCGTTGGCGTGCTCGCTCTTTTACCCACTCCCGAACCTATCATGATCAATGACAAGCAATTCTATGTCGTACTCGTTCCGCAATCGCCGGTGCCTATTGGTGGTGGGCTGTTGTTCATGCCATCGGAAGCGGTCGAACGCGTTGATATGTCCGTTGAAACGTTGATGTCAATTTATGTCTCTATGGGGGTCACCGCCCCTGGGATGATGGAAGAGTCGGACTTGGCTGCGGCAAAAGCGTTTGCCAGTGCCGCTCCGGCAGTGTCGAAGGGTGGGAACGGATAAAGTAAGTTGAGTGATGTAGATTCAAATCTGCCTCCCGACACTGACCGGGGGCATGAGTAGTTGAACTTACTGGACGGCAGTTTGAGGTTTCTTCAGTCAAGACGAGGTGTCTTCAGTCAGGACACAGTGCAGAGCGAATTTGAATGGGGCGGGATTAGGCTGGGCCTCTTGAGATCGTGCAGGACATGGTGGGCTCAGGCAGATTGCACACCCTGCGTGATGACTGGTCCGGATATACTTGCGGGCATCACGTCCATTCGCTTGATATCTTGTGGAATTCCTGCGTTGTGAGGTTTTTGTTGGGGACGCAGCCCCAAGGTTGGTGTGCCGTGCACTACGTAATCGGAAGCTGCGAGGCAGCGTGGTGATGAGGCCAAGTCGACGTCATTGTTTTGTTTCTTTCGGGTTTTGGTAAAGACTGGTGGGTTTATGTCGTTGGAACGATGGCTGCAGGTCGGCTGCGTATTTGTGGTGTTATGCGGAAGATCTGCTAATGCACAGCGGGACATCTCTGGATTTGGGGAGTCATTGCCGGACACTCAATTGCTGACTGAACCTTTTCCGCTAGACGAAGTGATGGTGGCCGGAATCGATCGCTTCGCCCTCGATGCAATCACGCAAACTGCGCGTTTGCGGCGGCTCCAAGGAGTCAAAACTGACGCTGTGACGGAGGATGTCGAAGCTAAGCGGCGGGATTTCGCGACACGGATCGGCGTGGTCGAGACACGGCTCGACCCGACAGGCATTCAGTTGGATTCCAGTACTCAGCAGACGGCTCTGGTGGCTGAAACTGAGAACGTACAGGTGCTGGCCGTACGCTGGCGAGTGTTGAAGGGTTTGGATGCGAGAGGATTGCTTCTGCGTCCAAAAAAAGGTGACGTGATTGCGCGAGTGGTCGCGATTCCTGATGCAGATTGGACCCCCGAGATGATTTGTGGAATCGTGCCGAGCAGTCCACCGACAACTGATCATCTCGATCCGAATGGGGATAAGGGGAAAGGAGCTTCGGGAGCTGCAATTCGGAAACCTGCTAGGCGGGCCTCTTCTGTCGCAAGTCATTACGCGATGGATTTTGCTTTGATGGGGTGTGAGGTTTTGGTTCCCACTTTGATTAGCCGTGGGCATGAATTCAGTCGAAACGACGAGATTGGCAGATCAACCAACCTGTCCCATCGCGAGTTCATCTATCGACAGGCGTTCGAGATGGGGCGGCATGTGATAGGGTACGAGGTTCAGAAGATTCTTGCAGCGATTGATCAGTTCGAATTGCGAAACGAAACCAATCAGGTGCCCTGCGTTGTGGCGGGGGTAAGTGAAGGAGGTCTGTTAGCTTTGTACAGCGCTGCTCTGGACCCGAGAATCGACGCAGCGATTGTGAGTGGTTATTTCGATCAACGTGAAAAAATATGGCAGGAACCGATTTATCGGAATATTTGGGGACTGCTGAAGCGGTTTGGTGATGCGGAGCTCGCGGCAATGATTGCTCCACGAAAATTGTTTATTGAAATGGCACCCAAGGTTCCAGAGGTGCTGGGTGCTCCTGTTGCTGGAAGGAACGTGGCTGCACCTGGGGTGATTAGAACGCCGGCAGTGAATTCGGTGCAGGTTGAAATTGGGCGGGCGCGTGACTTGATTAGGTATCAGGGGGAGGAAGACTCGATTCGTGTAGTTGGGACGTCGCGGGAAGGGGAACCGCCGCTGCAACCCGGACTCGTGCGAATGTGCGTGCAGGAGATTTGCTCGGGTAATAGGGAACCATTGGAGAACCTACAGGAGCTCAGAGACCTGCGCACGCAATTCTCTGGTGACAGTCGGCAGCAGGAGCAACTGTCTCAGATGGTTGAGTTTACGCAGCACTTGCTTCGGAAATCTCATCGTGTGCGGGAAAAGCGATTCGGGAGGCTCGATTTTTCTTCCGTGGAATCGTTTGTCCGTTCTGCAAATCATGAAAGAGAGCTTGTTCATGAGGAGTTGTTTGGGAAGTTGCCAAAGCCAACGGCGGAGCCAAACCCACGATCGCGTTTGGTGCTGGAGGATGAACGCATGCGCGGTTACGAGGTCATGCTTGACGTTTATGAACATGTGATTGCGGCGGGGGTTCTGCTGCTGCCAAGAGACCTGAAAGTTGGCGAGAAACGACCTGTGGTGGTGTGTCAGCATGGGCTTGAAGGGGTGCCGATGGACACAATCAGCGGGCCTGAATCACGAGGTTACCGTGCGTATAAGTCATTTGCTGCGGAACTGTGTCGACGCGGTTTCGTGGTTTATGCACCACAAAATCCTTACCGTGGAGGCGATAGATTTAGGACTCTGCAACGAAAGTCGAATCCCATCGGGCTTTCATTGTTCAGTTATATCATCCCGCAGCATTTGGTCACGTTGCGATGGTTAAGTGGACTGGAATACGTTGATGCTGACCGTATCGGGTTCTATGGGTTGTCGTATGGTGGGAAGACGGCGGTGAGGGTGCCTCCCATGCTGCCGAAGACGGAAGAAGAACCCGGTTACTGTCTTTCGATTTGCAGTGCTGATTACAACGAATGGGTGGCAAAAAACGCCTCAGTTGATGCGAAGTTCAGCTACGTTTGGACAGGGGAATATGAGATCTTTGAATGGAATATGGGGCACGTTGCAAATTATGCCGAGCTGGCAATGTTAATGACTCCGCGTCCATTCATGGTTGAACGGGGGCATGATGATGGTGTCGGAGTTGACGAGTGGGTTGCTTGGGAATACGCCAAAGTGAGGCGTCACTACAACAAACTCGGGATTGGTGACTCAACCGAGATAGAGTTCTTTGATGGACCCCATACCATCAACGGGCAGGGGACCTACCGATTCTTGCATCGGCACCTGAGTTGGCCTGAGTCACGTTGAACTGGTCTGTTCACAGATTTTCGAGGTCCGCCCGCTTTTGCTCATAGGTTTCCTGAAACGCCAATGTGTTTGGATCGGGCATCACTCCCTTCAGTCTGCAGAATTTTGAATACAAGTCGGGCCACCAGTTCCGGTGCTCGGTTAAACCTTCGTCTTTGTATTGCTGCCAATTGCTGAGCACCTGAGACCAGCATTTGTCACCATAGGCCATAGCTTCATTAAGTGAGTTGTAACGCGGGACATACCAGCGGCGTCCTATCTGAGCATGCAGTACTTCGTCGGCCCAGTCAAAGTCCTGAAACAGCTTTGCCAATGGATCCCCGCTCTCGGACGCCACCTCCCATTCGTATCGCTTGCCTGTTTTTGGCATCAACCCCTGTTCGATGAAAAATAGAACGCCGTGGCGCTCACGAGGATTGAGTTGCGTGTTCAGGTTTTTTGACCATGTGAAATTGATTGGAATCTCGGTCCAATCGAGATTCAGTGCCGCAAAACCGATTTCCCCCATCATGGCATGCCTTGCTTCGTCCCACAGTTGGCGAGACATTTCCATGTGAAATTCCCAAGGCTCGGCTCCGCCCAGATCTGTCAGGATGGTGGCCATCACTTCCGGGACATCGATTTCTCTGAGACGCTTGTAATAGATCATCAAGGTCTTATCTGAAGCCGCGTATTGATCGTCGTAGAGGAAGGCTTCTGGATTCACTCCGGCATTGTAGGGGTCACGAAACCGGTCATCCCGTTGTGGCTCATGCTGATAGGCTTTCTGAACGTCTGGATATCGCAACTCTGGAGGGGATTCTGTGCACGGTGCAGTACCGTCGATTGACCCTGATGACTTGAGGTATGCAGTGAGGTGATCCTCCCAATCAGAGATTTTTGGTTGATCCTCATCTGAGGTCAGGCACGCAACACACTGAGTCCCGGTGTCACACAGTTCTGTCAGTTCGTAAGCCATCAGTTTGGCGATGCGAACCGTTGGGGCATCCGCGATCGGATGCGCATCCACACGCAGTCTCTCGCAGGCAGCGAGGCAAGCCGGCAGGACGACTGAGTAGACGCCAGAAAGAAATTGAACGGTTTCCGGGCATCGTGACAGTTCATCAAGGGTGCCTTCGAGGAGTGCGTCTGGCACCTTGTCCAAACCCAAAGGGGGTTCGCGCATTTCGCTGACTCGACTGCGTATTGCCGTGACCTGTTCAGCACAGAGGTACGCATGGTGGCTGTAGAGCGTTTTCAACTCGTAGATCGGTTCCCCGGGAATTCTCGCAATGAATGTTTCATGGATACGACGAAGTACATAGTGAATCCGTTTCAGTCGCGTGACACTTTCGTCAAGAGACCAGTCCGATTTGACCGCCTGAGTCATTCGACAAAGGCCTGCCAATTCAGGAAGATCACGGTAGGTCTTGTAAGGTTCGTTTCTTGGCATGGGCCACGGGGTCCTCAGCATGTGGACATCGACGGGAAAGCCGTTTTTCGATGATGTTCGCGGGCGATGAGCAACGCTCTGTTTTGTAGTGGAGTAGGTG
>JACLAC010024106.1_pt1 | contig 15942 bp, 10 predicted proteins | sample 8027881 | NCBI WGS metagenome assembly JACLAC01 (sample SAMN15725517, study PRJNA655200) | protist metagenome | isolation source: fluorescence activated cell sorting (FACS) single amplified genomes of... | place: Spain: Blaines Bay Microbial Observatory, Mediterranean Sea | collected 2016-01-19
CGGAAGAGGAAGCAGCAGCCAAGGCAAAAGCGGAGGAGGAGGCTGCGGCTAAGGCAAAAGCGGAGAAAGAAGCAAAAGAAATGGAGGAAAAGGCAAGGAAAGCTCAGGAGGAGCTGGACCGCCTTGAAGCTGAAGAAGCGGCGGAAAAAAAAGAAGCCGAAGGTGAAGGCGAAGTGCCAATCGATGACGAGGAAAAACATCACGAACATGTTTACGTCGCAACGCATAGGCAACGGACGTTAGAACAGGCTGGGGCGGGTAAGTCTAGAGTCAGACAGCGTGTCCTATATGCCCCCTCAAGAGAGTTGCATAAAAAAAGTTGCTTGCGACGTCTTAAACTTCCGCCCACGATTCCTTCGACACCGATCATTCTAATCATTGGCGACCTGGCCAGTCTAGAAGACGACGAGCAAGAGCGCCAGTTAGACAATTTCAGGCTTGGTATTCTTAGAGCTGCGGCGTCCCATGATGCCCTTATTGTTGACTCTGGGCTAGCTTCCGGGATGGCGTGCGCAGCTCCGACAGAAATATATGCAGATTACTGTAAAAAAGTTTGCACACTTGGTATATCGCCTAACAAGATTGAGGACCCTTTGTCGCAGTATCATACGCATCAGTTGATAATATCCGACTTCAATCGCTGGAACGACCGTCAAGATGAGTTTGTAAAGCACAAATTAGCAATGGTACGTCGTTTAGCAGGAAAATGTCGAGTAGTATGTGTGCTTGTTAACAATGGGCATACAGCTTGGAGTGAAGCATTAGAGGCATCAAAATTTGGATGGCCGCTAATACTAGTGCAGGGTAGTGGTGATTTAGCAAATGAAATAATATACGCGAAGATGACGGGGCAATGCTATGATTTCAACATTCGACAAATTGTAAATGATGGAAACACTTGCGTATTAAACTCAGATTGCTCGGAAGCTGAATTATATTCTATGATCGCGCTGAATCTAGCGTATGACGTACAGGGCATTAAGAAACAGATTGCATACATCCCACCCAAGAAAGATGATGGAAAGAAATCGAGGCGAGCATTGTAAAACTGAATGAATGCGGCGTGTAGATAGCAGATTGAATTATAAACGGGATATACCAATTTTGGTTCTGTGAACATTATTTTTTACTCTGCCTCTAAAAAGTACTTACTTCTTCGTGGTACAGCTCGGTAAAAAATTTTTATTACACATATATATTTGAAATTATATTTTTTCTAATACATAATATTGCGTACTATTATATATATACAGTAGTTCACAAGTGTAATTTCAGAATGATTTTAAAATCAGACAGACCAGATACACTTTCTTTAAAACAAACACCAAGTATAAGTAACTTACATATATCGCAGTAAGCTTTTGAAGTTTTTTCAAGTTTTAGGAGAGAGTCCCCATATTATATATTACCAACACTAGATTTTGATTTCAATCTAAAAACTACAGTTTATGAAACAATGTCAACAAGTGTAACAGTGAAATCAAGGGCTGCATTTGGTGGTATAACGCTTCCAAACCCACGTGATCCGTAACCCAGGGTCGACGGTATTAGCAACCGCCGCTTTTCGCCAACACACATCCCAGGAACTCCTTCCTCCCAACCCTTTATGACCTGGCCTTGACCTAACGTGAAAGTAAAAGGCTCATCGCGATCATAGCTGCTGTCAAATTTTTTGCCATTGGATGACAATTTGCCAATGTAATGAATAGACAATTTATCGCCAGTGGCTGCTTTTCGCTTGCATGTGGCAGGTTTAGAAATGATGCGCGTGACCAAGCGGGACGAGCCTCTTCCTAGTCTTGACATATATGCCCGCGCCGTTGCCTCGTTATTGTTGCTATTAGTTGGCGCATTGCCATCCGCATTGCTGCCTTTATTAGAAGTTTTTTTACCAGTCAAAGAATCTACAGCTGATTGCGTATATTTTTTTACGGGTTTCGCGTTTAGGGTCTCATCTTTTGTCATAGACAGCTTTCCAAATTGGTCGTACACGGTGGTACGGTGAAGCACTTCTTGGCCCGCATCCACCAACTTTATGACCAAAATGTAGTTCATACCAGCTACAATTTGCTTTTGTGCACTGACAACTTCACGTAATGTTACTTGCGACTTCCCATTGCGTTTGTTCAACTCGCTTACTGCGAATTGCGCGGCTTTATTAACGGCAGGATCGTGGACGTCAACGGGAGTTTTCCCCCCAATATTCCACGCGTGGGAAGCCGAAAAAGTGCTAAAAATGGCCAGCGTAGCAAATACTGCGATGGAGCAGCGCACGTTCAAGGCCATCGTGTGAGCAATCAGACAAATTCTTGGATTAGATTGAAGTTGTCTGCAAGAAACTACTTCGAATGGTAGATGCGAGGAGGTAACGTGTCCGCTGTCCGATGGATGGAAAGGTGATGAAGCCACTAAAATACTACTACGGAGATAATAGAAGAAGAAGAAGGAAGAGAATGCCATGATGAATGAATATAATGACAACCATAATAATAATAAATATAATAATATAATAAATAATAATAATTAACAACAAACAAATAATATAAAAAAAAAATAAAAAAATAATATATATATAATATGGACAATGATGGATGAAGAAATTATATAGTATGCATTAGCATAGGCTAAAAGTAAGCACCGTATCACTTCTCTTTTTCTTCATTGAGTGTTTGAACGCTCCAAAATTGGGAGGCCAGGCACTGGTTGAACATTACGAAATTGAATAGGGAGAAAGTTGCAGTTGTTGCTCAGGTCTCCTCGTAATTTAAATTGTCTGTTGTGTTGCATCATCATACGTCTATGCACACCTTATCATATTTCTTCATCATTATTACATACTGTGTATCAATTATTAACAACTCTGAAGAAACTGATGATGATTTTTAATTTTGATGTAGTAATACATAGTAGCAGTACAGCAGAGCAATGAATTTCTTCTTCACTTCTGTTGTTCTTCACGCTGCTGCTACTATTTATTATTATCATATTTTTTCAATTATATTACATATTAAATTATCACATCATGACAACAGCAGTAATATATATTTTTATTATTTATTAATAATTATTATCGAATAATAATAAATTGTTGTTATTAAGACAGAGCATAATTTTAATTCTCCCTCAATGTTTGTTGTGGTTGTAGGGGAAGACTCTCGATCCTAGCAAGCCACGAAAAAAAAAAATAATAATAATGCCACTTACTCTGTAGCGGGCAAAGCCTTCTCAAGCTTTCGAATCTTGATCTTTTGCGCATTCAAGATTTGTTTATATTCCGCACTCATTTTCTTATTGGTAGATAAGAGCTCTGCCACCTTCTCGGCCAAATTTTTCTTTTCCTCTTTCAACGAGTCTACCTCAGCCTGTAGTCCCTTAATTTCAGCATTTTTTTCATTCAATTCCGCTTGCAGGCCTTCTACCGAGCTGCTAGAGTCATTCTTGATAGTTTCATGAGACCTCTCCAACTCATCAATTTTTGCTTGAGCATCTCTTAGTTTTGACATTGCATTTTCTAACTTGCTCGATGTGTCCGTGAACTTTTGCAACAAGTCGGCATTTTTATCTTCGGCTTTATCCTTCTCCAATTGCAACCTTTCAACACTGTCTCTCACAGACGAGTGCTGCTTATCGCGTTCATCTTTGTGATCTAATTGCAGCTTATCGATTTGCTCTTTCAGCAGCGTTCGCGTTTCTGCCATCTCGTCCAACCTGGAGTTTAAATTGTCTATAGTAACCTGCTTCGTGTTGTTATGCATTTCCAACTTATTTGCTTTCTCTTTCAAACTATCCACCTCTTCTTCCAATTCCCGAACTTTAGCAACCGCGGCATCGTGCTCTTCCTCCTTTGTACGGTATGTTTGCATCAAATCTTCGTGTCGTTTTTTCTCTATTGCTAGTTGTTTATTCGATGTATCCTCGTTCTGTTTATTGACTTTCGCTTTCTCTTTTTCCTTCCGCTCCAATATTTTGATGCGTTCTTTCAAATTCTCAATCTTGTTTTCCTTAGCCCGAAGTTCAGTGTTATGTTTCCTGGTCAATAGCGTGACTTCAGACAAACTAGTGTCTTTCATTTGTTGTAAACGCGATATGCTGGATTGGCTGCTTTCAATGCCGGCGTTCAATTTAGCGTTGTCACTCATTACCCGCTTCAACTGTTCGTGCAAGTCTTCAATTTCGTTATCCTTTTGCTCCATTTCATCTGCGAGGATCCTCGACTTTTCCTTATACCCTTTCAGCTCCTTGATTTGGTTACTTAGTTTTTCTTGCGTATGTCTCTGTTCTAACGCTTTTCGATTCAAAACGGCAACTTTGTCTTCCAATCGTGCAATTTCATTCATTTGGTTGATGATTTCCTTGTCCTTAATTGGGGAGCCATTTTCTGAGAGTTTCGTCCCTTCAGTGTTGCCGCTGTTCGCAGCATTTTCATTGCTCAGGATTCGTGACATCGATCTTTCCTTTAGCAAGGAGTTTCTTTCCACGACCACAGACTTATGCTTCTTTCTCAGGCTTTGATAATCGCTCTTACTTTTGACACTAATCGCTTTCAACTCTTTCACAAGCTCTTCCCTGGTTTTGGGCCGGAAGCGTTTTGGCCCGCCAATAGTTTTACGAATTAACAACTCGTTGACTGCCATCCCGCGTTCCTCCGGCGAACCGTCGAACATACTGGTCCCAGCCAATTCTTCCTTCAAGACATCGACCTTAAGCTCGCAGTCCCTGAGGCGACTCTTCAGCCCCTGTATCTGTTTTGAACGTGCAGACTTGGTGCTTGCAGCTTGAAGCTGCTTCACCTCCTCCCTATACTTTTCAATGCTCTTCTGCAACGCACGACTTTTTTTACGATATAGATTTTCCATCTGTATCAATTTTGAATCCGTGCTTTCTGTATCGAAAACACCAACATTTATAGCATCATCGCGTTTTTTATGCAGGCGTTCATTTTCCCTCTTGACTCGTTCTAGTTCAAGGGACAACTCCTGATTTTTGATTTTTTCACGCTTCAAGTCGCGCTCCATAATGTCCAAACCAGCCGAAGACGTTTTTTTGGTCTTAGTCCCTCCTCTGGGAGTTGCCCGTCTACTGGATCGAGTCGACTTTCCAGATTTCATTGTTGAAGAAAAAGGTAAAATTGTATTCTACCTGCTTTACCTGCCTTTGTAGGAACGGCAATGCGCTGATTTCGTCGGACTGGTATTGAATGGTGGCAACGGCGACTGAAGATGGCGGTGGAAGAATAAGTCTTATTATTAGTTAGTAGTAGTATTGTTTGTTGCATATATTATTATATATTTTATTACAACAACAAACAATATAATATAATTGAAATAATAATAATAAATAAAAATTGAAAAAAAAATGCCGTTTTTTTTTGATCTCTCTATTATTTTTAGTGTTATTATTATATTATCAATAATGTCTTTTTCCTGGTGTTATTATTTATTACTACTAAATTTGGTTTGTTGTACTGCACACTACAGCATCACGTAGTGTAGGATGCAATTTGAATACGATAGACACTTTGGGATGCCTTTCCGTTTGGACTGCACAGCATTGCCTTCTAAGGCATTTTCAAACATGTCAATAGATAACTGCCCCTTCGACCGACCCTCTGTGATGCCTGCCTGTTAGGGTACGGATTGTGGTGTCCTATTCAGGCACTTCAAGTACGAGTATGACAGTATATTGAGAGACCCTAGGAAGCACAAGCCAAGGCTGAACTCCAAAAGAAGTTAAAGTTAGTATGTGTATGCGTATACTTCGATAGATCCTAGGAAGCACAGGCACACATCCATCATAAAAACCCACACACAACAAAACTAATCATAATCAGTTTGATAGTACACATTATTATTATTAACAACAACAACAAAATATTTGAAGTAGTGCTAGAAGGCTAGTGGTACCACTGCTCATGCTGGCTAGTGCTAATCACCCGTACTACAAACGAACAAAAAAAATGATAAAAAATATTCTTAGTACTTTACACTACTACTACTCCATACTACTACTAATAAAAAAAATAGAAATAATATTTATAATAATAGTGATAATACTAAAGGTAGAAGTGTCTATCTATAAATAATAATAATAATATTATTTATTAAAATACTACACAACAATAATAAATAAATACATCATCATCATTATTATTATTATTATTCCTCTTCTTCTTCTTCCTTCTTCTCACATACAACACATCGACGACGGTCAGAGTGATGATGATGATGAGTAGTAGTAGTAAAAAAATCGGAATTCAATTTCAATACTTCCTAGACCGAACCACTTCCGCTTCAAACCCTCCACAATGCGCCAAGATACTACTCATCAGGATGCCTACCGGTAAGCGGAAAACGCAACGAAAAATATCGAGCTTTGCAACGGTTTTCGATGGCGGACATACAAACAAGCGTAAACGCGGTACCCACAATGAAGTGGGATTTGGCGTTGCGAAAGCACGGGTCTCTACGTCTGCTGCTGGAAACCGAAGTTTGGTAAGGTCTCGACATGACGCAACAATGTACTATGCTCTGAAACAATTTTGGGGATACGACTGTTTTCGATTTCAACAGCAGCAAATTATAGCACAGGCACTGCAAGGAAAAGATTGCTTCGTCATTATGCCCACGGGAGGCGGCAAATCCCTTTGTTACCAACTCCCAGCTATAGTCACACGAGGAGTGACTATTGTAGTCACACCTTTAGTGTCTCTGATGCAAAATCAAGTTAGCAGCCTCATAAATTGCAAAGGTGGAGGGATTCCTGCATTCGCTTTTCATTCTTCCATCACCGAAACACAGGCAAGGGCTGTATATCGCGAGCTTGCAAAAGTGCACCCAACCTTAAAACTTGTGTATGTGACCCCAGAAAAACTGGTGAAGTCGGACGCTTTTATGGAAATTATTGGGAGACTATATGAAGACGGACAGTTGAGCCGTATTGTGGTCGATGAGGCTCACTGCGTATCTCAATGGGGACACGACTTTCGCCCTGACTACAAAAAATTGGGGGTGCTAAAGACAAAGTTTCCAAATACACCAATCATGGCGTTGACAGCAACAGCAACGGAAAAAGTCAGAGCTGATGTTATGAAACAGTTGAAAATGAAACAAAGAACCACAGCGTTGTTTAAATCATCATTTGACAGGCCAAACTTGAGTTGGATTGTGATAGCAAAAGAAACCAAAAGCAAACAAAAATCATTAGAACAACTACTAAAAATTTGCAAAGAACAATACAAGGCCCCGCAATGCGGCATTATTTATTGTCTGTCACAAAAAGATACGGAAGAAGTTAGCCAATATCTCACGACAAATAAAGTCCAAGCTTCCTTTTACCATGCTGGCAATAGTGCAAAGGACCGTACCTTTGTTCAGCAAAATTGGGAAAATGGTAATATACGAATCGTTGTTGCCACTATTGCGTTTGGTATGGGTATAGACAAAAAAGACGTAAGTACGGATTTTAAAATTGTGCTGTTTCCACAAGGCTTTTTATGAGCTTCTCTTTCTTAACTGTCCCACTAATACATGTCGTATGTTTATGCCATTAGGTTCGATTCGTTATACATTTTTGTGCCCCCAAATCAATTGACGGTTACTACCAAGAGACTGGGAGAGCCGGTCGAGATGGAAAACCATCCGATTGTCTACTATTGTACTCAGCGAAAGATATTGGACGGTTACGACGTTTAATTAACATGCCAAAGAAAGGAAATACAAGACAAATGAAGGAGCGAGGAAAAGCAAAAATTAGCGAGATTAAAGATTTTTGTGAGAATAATAATGTATGTCGGCGTTCATATCTTTTGCGGTATTATGGGCAGGTAGAGACAGTTGTATGTGGCGAAGAGGGGAGGGACAACAGATGCGATGTTTGCCGGAAAAATAGAAAAGGAACCATTGGTTCGAGTAGGTCAAGCGGGACTCGAAACGTGAATGTGACAAGCGAAGCGATAAAGAAATTGTTGAAGCAAAACAGGACTAGCAAAGCTAATGTCATTGACCTGTCTTAAAAATAGCGCGATAACAATAGTTTTGACTCTATATACATGTATAGGTGATGGTAATAAACATGAATAGTACAAAAGCAATAAAAGACATTGTTCTAAACAACCAAATTGTACACACACAAGATACAATTTTAACAAAATAAAAATTAAATCTCTTCACGCCCGCACGTGGGTCTTCCTGTGTTTTCTATGAGCCTCTCTACATCAATCGTCACTTTTAGAAGACATTTGTGGAAATTGCATTTCGTCTGCTGGCCATATCATGAAGCCTCTCATTCCTGGCCCGCCATGAACGCCAAATACAGCGGTTAAGCACGCATGGTAAACGTTACGAATTTTCAATTTGCTCCTTGTCGCCTCGACCATGGCGTCGGTAGTGTGTGGGGCAGCCGCATGCAGCACGAGCATATCAAATTCTTTAACTCCAGAAGCATTTGCTTTCGCAACAACACCCTTGACCATTTTATTCATGACCTTTGGTGCATCTCCCATTAAACTCGTAAATTGGGCCGGACTTATAAATTTCGTGACCCCGGGTTTGTCTTTGTCCATTTCTGTAAAATCCGTGAACCATGTGAAAGACTTCTGATTATTTTCAATGTAGTCAAAAAGCTTTTTTAGAATTCCCTTGTCCTTTTCTGCCAACCGCCCTCCCGCACGAAGATAATCAAGTTGCTGAAAGAATAAGCAGCCAATGGTAGCTTTTGAGAGAAGCCAGTCAGATAGCTGCTTCTTAATTTCTGCAGCAGTAAAATTTTTTGTTGCGGCCAAGTGATGAGCCCGCATGACGATAGGTCCTTCTGGCGGAGAAACCAAAGTATGTTGGTAGGGTACAACCCTTTTCCTTTCTTCTTCAGTTAGACCGTTCATGGCGTTTTCTAGCGCATTACCAGTGCCTTTGCTTAAATTGAAAGGCAAAGAAATGACAAGAACCTCCTTGTGTTTTGCCAATTTCAGCTTTATTGCATTGCCAACGTCGTCGACATTCCAACCGGATGTCCCAACCTTTTTAAAGTCATGTCTGCGCATGATATTAAAGAATTGAAGGGACGATACCGTTCTTTTGTCTTTGTACGAATCGTCATCAACTGTTACAATAAGTGGGACCATACCCTCGCGCCAAGCTTCTGCCATATCGTCAGGTATGCCAGCACATGAAGTGAAAACAATGCCCACGTCTGCATCGTCTGGATTAGGAATTTTGCGTGGGTTCTTTGACAATGATACTTGCAAGGTCATATCCTCCGCCTTCTCCTTGTACAAGTGTCCATCTTTGCAGAAGCGTCTCATTCGGGAAAATACCTCTTCGGGATCATTTGAGTGAATGTGAATCTTGGCTAGCCTACACGTATCACTCATTTTTGTCACCAACGTCCCAAGGGAATCACCAAGTGCTCCTCCGCCTGCTGGACTATTCAGGGCAGACCTCAAATCATCCTCTTCCACGTCGTTCTTGATTTCGGCAACACACTCGGTACAATACTTGAATGCAACATGATCACAATTTTCATGCATAACAACTTCTTTCGTACCAACAGCACCCTCATCAAGTGCTACGTCAGCTGCTGTACCCGGTGATAAGTATTCACCATACGTTAATTTACCATCAAGTGCTAACACCATCCCGTCAAGCAAATACTGGAAACCCTGTGAACCACTATCAACAACTGTTTTACCGCGAAAGTTTTTTAGCACAGCTTTACCATCCACGATTAATTTGTTTGGAGTTTCCTCTAATTCTGCCTGCCCAGCTTTTGCCGCTGCCTTAATGACGTCGCCAATAGTCTTAGATTCAGCAAAATTTTTCTCGTCAAAGGCAGCGGCAATGACAGTAAGCATAGTCCCAGGAACAGGATTATCCATAGCTTTTTGCATAAGTTTGGAAACTTCACCAAGACATGATATGAAGTCCTTAACTTCTAGGTCTGTCGCCGCTTCTTCACCTTCACCAACTTTTTCCCCAATGGCAGCGGCCAGTTTGGAAAATGTGAAACTGAAGATGGTACCAGAATTGCCCTGTGCATTGAGTGTGGTCTGACCAGACACTAACAGACTAGTCTTGGCAATATCAACGTCTGGTGTGTCTCCAAGACTCATAATGGCTGGGCGAAGAGTGATGACCATATTGGTACCCGTATCACCGTCTGGAATGGGGAATACGTTGATTTTATTACAGGTATCCTTGTAAGCGTACAGTTGTACAAAACCAGCCCTGAACAATTCTCCAAGATGTTGGCCATTTATCTTCGTCTCATTGGCGAACTCTGCAACGGAGATGGAGGGTGGCGGTGACGTTGAGCCGTCGCCTCCACCAACCAGGATTGACTTCAACTCAAGACTTTGACCCCAACCTTGTTCTGGCGGAATAGGTCTCGGTTTGCTTGATCCACAGCCCATTGTACAATACTTGTTTAGAAGAGTCCTTACTAGTTTTTATGTTCTATTTGCTGAAATTGCCTTACAGATTTCGAACAGTAGTTCACGTGGAAATGAAATCTTGCCGCGGGCAAGGACACCTCTCACTGGAAAAAAAGAAAACTATATTATTATAATTAATACTACTACATACTACTACAAAAAAAAAAAAAAAAAAAAAAAAAAAAAAAAAAAACAACACCACCACCATCATCAAGAACAACTACAACAACGTACGACGAGGGAAAAAAAAAAGAAAGGAGAAGAAGATGATCGGGGAGAATGATATATAGTACTACACAGTACTCTACCTTCCATCCTTCTTTTTTGAACTTTCTCGCGTGCCCACTACGTGCGACATTATATATACCTTAATATTTAGACATAAATACTTATTGATAAATGTATTAGTTATAATATTTTAAGGTATTATAAATTCAAAGGGGGTACAAAATAAATGTTTCCAATTTTTTTTCATCACTTTACTTGTTGTGCCGATCTATATGGTCTTCAAGCCAAAAACTGCAGTGAGTGCAAGGAGAGGGGAGTTGTTATTGTTAATATAGTGCAAATTATTCTTGAGAAAAGATATTATTTTGTGTGTGGTGGTGATGCCTGCCAAGCGAGCAGTTGGAACCATTCCGCCGGATATAACATTACACACACAGCATTGCCCTGAGTACCCCATTCCGTACTCTTTTTGCATGGATCATTATAATAATCGAAATTTTCACATGATGGTTGGATACTTTGTACTCAGGAGACTACGCTACACTTGAGTATATGACAGTATAAAATGCCTTCCTATATGAATTGTCTATATGTAGGGATACTGCTATACTTCCTAAAGCCTACGACTACCGAATAAAACAACTAAAAACTGGTTTATTAATCGATGGGGTACACTCCGAGTAATGATGGTACAGTATGGTATTTGTTGCAGTAGTAGCTAGCTGTGTATGATGTGATGAGAATGAACCAAAAGAAAAGTTCCCTGGTTTTTAAGTGAGTGGGTGTGAAAATAAGATGAATAGTTTGTAATTAATAAGAAAATAAGAAAATAAGGATGATATAGAATTTATTAAATAAGTATATTTTAGTGTAAATTTAAATGTTAAAATATGCTATAAACTATCTGAACGGGTTGTTTACACTTACCAGGGTTCTGAAAGATTAATTCATTTTTTTCATAGAAAAACGACTTCTCTTACTGTACAATGAGTACAAACCATTCTGTCGCACTTTTGTAATTGCCAAAAATACTACTTAGGGATATTTTGATAGAAAATTAGACTAATACAAGGGATTTTTGTGACACCTTCAAGGAAGCACTTTTTGTAATTGCCAAAAATACTACTAAAGGATATTTTGATAGAAAATTAGACTAATACAAGGGATTTTTGTGACACCTTCAAGGAGGCACTTTTTGTAATTGCCAAAAATACTACTAAAGGATATTTTGATAGAAAATTAGACTAATACAAGGGATTTTTGTGACACCTTCAAGGATGCACTTTTTGTAATTGCCAAAAATACTACTAAAGGATATTTTGATAGAAAATTAGACTAATACAAGGGATTTTTGTGACACCTTCAAGGACGGATGTCAATAGCAGGTAATAGCAGGTAAATGTCGCCATTTTGCTGCTGTGACGGCGTAAATAGGTGTCACAATGGGAATAGCAGGTAAAATGTCGCCATGCATCAAAAGTATGCTTGTGGAACGGAACACTATATATCATTATCATGTGGATAGCATTACGCCATCATTGGTTTATCTTTGGTTGTAAAAATGTCACAAAAAAAAACGACTCATCAGGGAAGTACTATAGCAGTGGATTCTCAATGTAACAAAAAAAAACGACTCATTCTGCAGTCGTTTTTATAAATACTTGAACATGAGTAAGGAATGCAATGTATTTTCTTCTTATATGAGCACATTGTAAAATGAGCAAGAAATGGTGTAAGATATATTGTCTAATAATATTCTGTTCACTACTAGCTCAGAGCTATATATTTAGGTATCTTCTTTAATTATGTTTGTGTTAGAAGTTTGTTTGATTAGCTACCACGATGGCACTATTCATATGTTGATTATACCACATTATAGGTGCCTTTGCTCTTATTATATTATTACTTCACTGCATCTATACTGTCGTATGATTGACGACTATTTATTATTGGTATTGTAGTACGACGACTCACAAGCTCACAAGTAGAGATGTGTTAGAAGTATTCATATATAATTGTACTTGGAGTATACAATGATAAATTACAATTATTTATTATAGCAATTGTTACACATTATAACCAGCAGCTAAAGCACTACAGTACATACAATGAAAAAAGAAAGGGATGTGCGAAGGACATTGTATTTCATTCTATTATATAATGTATTACAGTATTCTATTCTAATTCTAAGAAAGCACAATGATATTTGTATATTAATGCACCTCTCTTCTGCTCTACAATAGGAATAGCACTGTTTATCTGCATTCTAATTTAACTCCTTAATTTTACCAACACATCGTCTTCGAGATTTGCGCTTCATTGCCAAAATAAAAAAGCCAGGGTCCTTGCCGTCCACACGGCGACTGGAAATTTATAATAAAGCTGCTTTTGTTGAACCGTAGCCGGTTCTTGATTATGCAGGTATATTGTACTAGTTATCATCTAGTGGCCTGTAAAGACAAAGATTCGTCCTGTCTTCTACTACTAATAAAAGGCTTTTATTATTATTATTATTGTTGAGGATAGGATGAGGAGGATTTACTTATTACTATTCATCACTATTTTATTACCTATTAGTACATAGAACTAGCCCTATTATTGTGTGTTTGTTGTTATTTTTTGTTTTTTTTTTGTTTTTGTTTTGTGTCATTTATTATTTTATCATCTTTTTTTCTGTTTCTTTATAAATGATAGTAATAATTAATAGAGGAAGCTAAAAAGGAATCAACAATGATAGAAATGGAGGCAAAATATGGGCGGTCCTCCTATAGAACGACGGCAACCGCGAGCTCACGCATTCAAGTATGAAGTGAACAGCACCATGACACCCGCTGCCATCATGTTCACCGAAGCTCCCATACCAGCGCTGTCAGTGATCAATTCATTGGTACTTGCAGGGCTGGGCGATTGGGTTGTAGAGGATGCTGGTGATGGGCTCGTCGATGGACTCGTCGATGGACTCGTCGATGGACTCGTCGATGGACTCGTCGATGACGCACACCCGCAATATAACGAAGATGAGTTACCGTCAGCAAAGTCCATATTATTTGCATTTACTCCACCGGAAGGGCAACTAGTGGCCTGCTTGGCATAGGCTTTTGGGCTGTATCCAGCAGGTACACCAATGCAAGTAAATTGTAATGCATTTGCTCCGTCAGGACTCATTTCGCACGTATCGAGGGTAAAGGCATGCCCAGGGACCCAGTTATTTGCTACTTTCGCGTTCGTTGTGCTTGTTGATTGTAGGGTGCCTGAACACATTGAACTCATTGAACTGCTGCTAAATGGTTCAGGTGAAGCATACGTTTTGGTAATTAGACCGCCGTTCCCATCGCAAGTATAAGTCCTCGGAACGCACACTCCACTATATATTGATGTCGCACAAATACATTTACCTGTGTCCTTCCCATTATTTATTAAGCCAGGTGCATTGAATGCAGTGCCAGAGCAACCGTTGCCAGTGTAATACACGGTGACTGGTGGAGTAAAGTCTGGTCTTCCTTGACAAACGCCATAACGTCTACTGGCGTAATTTGTTCCGTTTATCATTGCCCCACCATCACACTTAGTCAAGTCGTCATGGGTGACTATAGATGATCTGAGAACGTTCGAAAGGCCAGCGCTCGTGCCATTTAGGCATCCTTCAGCAGTATTCCATACAACGTCAAATTGCGTGTTGTTGTAGCATATTAATTGTCTGTAGGCGCCAGATGGACAGCCACACTTTGAATTCGCCCACGTGCACGTTTCTGTGCCCGAATCAGGCAAGTCAAAGGAATTTGACAAGAGAGATGAAGTGCAACTGGCTTCCGTTTCACAACCAGGCGTAAGAGTACTGGATAGTGTCCCACAAGCCGCATTGGTGGCGCACATTGCTTTTCGATCTTTAGAGTTTTTTCTTGGGCAATAATACTTACCCTTCGCTGAAGGTAAATATTGGTTATTACTGACATCGTCGGCATTGGTTATAATCAAATTTACACACGCAGAGTCATTATAAACCCTTGTCACCGGTTTTTCGTAGTCGTCGATCCCAGTGCAATCGAGTGTCTTGTAGTAGTACCTGTTTGTGCTCGTCTCACCATTTTCCGCATACAAATTGCTTATCGGTTGCATATTGTAAAATTTACTTAATTTGACACAGTTTGCCCACAAGTTGAGTTCGGATGTCCTTGAATGCGTCCATGTCTTGTTGTTTGCCCTCTCCGTGACGACGAGTGTGTGGTTCGTGGTTTTGGGGTAGTAAAGTTCAGTTAATATTCCGTTTAAACAGCGTCGCATACTACCAACATATTTGCAACCACAGTTGCCGTTGCTCCACTCACACTCGCCAGTATCGCAATTACTTTGGGTATTCTTTTCAGCACAAAAAGTCCCCCCTGAGACTTCCTTCGGTCGACGTGCCAATCCATATGGGTTCTTGGAGACGCTTGTATCCGGGTCCATGTACAGGATATCTGCCGCCAAGGTACACTGCAAAACTGTAACTGCGACAAGAGTTGTAAGAACGATGGTGGTGGTGGTTTTCATTGTATATAGGAATTTGTTTGATTGCTCGATAGGAATTTGTTTGATTGCTCGATAGGAATTTGTTTGATTGCTCGGTAGGAATTTGTTTGACTGCTCAACAACGGCGCCGTAGTTTATAGTAGTGGTTGCTCCAAGTTGGGATTGAAATTGAGGAAATTATTCGTCGCTGTGCTATAATAATACTGTGTGTAGTCTTATTATTATTATGAGTCTTTTGGTGCTCCAAGTTGGGGTTGATATTTCGTAATCCTGTGCCGGCTATTTGGCCATTAATATTTACCATTGTCACAGCATTGTCTACGATCCAATTTTGCCAGTAACGTGATTAATGACCAACAAGAGGTGTATAGCGTTTTTGCGCCCCTGAAAATCTCTTCCCTCTAAGAAGTATAGTAGTAATTCAGAACTAATAGAGTCGATCCACTTATTATTCGTCCAGGCCAAAAAAAAAAAAATATTTTCACCATCACACGAAATCGGACCCTTAGCATAGGAATAGCATGAAAATTCCATCACACGTTGCATCAAATCCATCACATCGATCACACGAAAGGGACGAAATATAATGGAATAGCACTTGCATTTTATCACATTTGCTGTCGCTTTCCGACATATTAGTAGTGGTTTTAGTATACGAGGCTCGCTCCTCCTCCTCCTCCCTTTTTTTTTTATTATTATTATCATCATTATTATTTTTTATTTTATTTTATTATATAATAATATAATATTAATAATATATTATTTTTTTTTTATTATTA
>JACLAC010018134.1_pt1 | contig 15940 bp, 10 predicted proteins | sample 8027881 | NCBI WGS metagenome assembly JACLAC01 (sample SAMN15725517, study PRJNA655200) | protist metagenome | isolation source: fluorescence activated cell sorting (FACS) single amplified genomes of... | place: Spain: Blaines Bay Microbial Observatory, Mediterranean Sea | collected 2016-01-19
AGCGGAAAATGGAAACCACACGTTTGTCGAGGACCTCTTGAAATTGTTACAGTACCCATACGATGAACAACCTAACCAAAATGATTACGCCGCTAAACGGCCAGAATGGGCTCGGAACCGACCTGGATGCTCGACTTTATCCTGCAGCTCTTAACCAACTCCGTTTAGAATTTTATTCAACTCAACTCGGTTGAATTCGATTAAATCAGGGAAAAAACTAGAAAATTCATTTCGATAAGCTGAATAATCAGATCGCAGGTCATTTATCGATTGTTCTATTCCTGACTCATATCGAGTCCGATTAGAAAGACCTCTCAAGGCTTGGCCGATCCCTGACAGTTCGGCGTAATTAACCAACCAATTTCCCTTTTGCATGTAGAATAGGGTACGTTGGCCCCGGATTGGCATTAGAGACTGGTAGCTGTCAAGGGTTTTGTAAGCTTTCTCAGCAAAGCTAGCCAGAGGAATTGGTGAGTAAGTATGCCAATCAACAGCCAATAAATGATCGTAGAACATATCTACAATAACTCCCGCGTATTTCCGATAATTCGGGCGTAAGCGCTTTTTACTAAGTTGAACTATCGGGTGGCTATCAGTGAATTTATCAATGTTGCGATGTATTCTAATACCTTTACCAATAGTACTTGGGTATCCTAAAAAGCTGTTTCCCTTGACCATGTCTGCAATGAAGTTACCAACCATAATTTCGGGATTCTCATCAGATAGAAACAGGTGGGCTAGAAAATTCATCAAAGGTCTCTTATGGTATATGCTTAAAAAACTCGTCTATTTTATCACGTTTTCTAGAATTTTAGCTCATTGTCAGTAAAAAGACAAAAAACAGGCATCAGTGGAAAAATTATGCTAGAATTAGGGCCGTTCTGAGAACAGAGGGCTGTTGTAATTATTATGGAAATGCTTGTCGATCTAAACCAAGAAACACAAGAGCTTTTTCGACTTTCAACCCGCCGTGCAGAAATGTTATTCCAAAGCTACACCATTGATCACCAGTTAGCTTTGATTTCTAGTGCCCAGACCCCCCGTCAGAAAGAGTCTTTATATGAGTTAGTTCCTGATTGTACTGAACTGGTTCAAGCGAGTTCAGCTGAAGATATCCTACAGGTTCTGAATTTACACTTAGGAACTGGCCTGTCTTCGGTTATGTTGTCTTGTGTTTCTGCGGAACAATTTGAAGAAATCATGGATGTCGCTCTATGGAAAGATGGACAATTAGATGAAGATGCGCTTGATTTTTGGTTGTTCGAAATGATGAATATTGATTCAGAAGAATTAGCTGATTTCTTGTACCAGATCGATGTAACTGTTTTAGCTGAGATGATACGTAGTCGAGTCGAAATTGAAGGTGAATTTCGAGCTTTGCAAATACAAACTGGCTTGATAAATCCGACTTCTGAACTGATTAGCTACGAAGATGAGCGAACTCGTGGAATATGTCATGCAGTTTGGGAAGCCGACTATGAGTTGTTCATCCGGTTGATGGGCGAAATATTTGATCTCAATCAATCTGACCCCAGAAGTTTGAGCCAACGGCTGATCCAAATTCAATCTGAAAGAGAAGTGAGAGTAGAAGATAGAGACCAATCCGTCGGGATCACGGTTACAGAAGAACAACTACAACAACAAGTTGATCTGAATCAGCTAGATTTGGTTGATGTTGAGCCAGAATCAGAATAAACTAGAATTATTACAGTCGCTAGAATCAAGTACAGGCGACTCGCTTTTTCTCCACCGTGTTATCCATAATGGTGTTCTATCGGGGCAAATCTCCCGCTCCCTCGCCGATCAGATTCAAGATCAAGTGATTCAAATCTCTCACAAATTGATTAAAATGCGAACGACCGACTTTGGAGCTCGAAGTCTTCAACAAGCTGTTGAACAAGGCATTCGGTTTCTAAGTTTAGGTTTAGACTACGCGGCTAACCAAGATATTGATAAAGCACCTGGTTTGATGAGCAAAAATCCATTGGTGAAATTTTTTCAGATTGGTAACACTTTAATCACACAATTAAAACAACGAGCAACTAAAACTATTGAGTCTTGCCGGATTTGCCCGCCAACCCTAGGGGAAATACCAAAAGCCATTATCGACCTAAAACCAATTCTTTGCTATAACGCTTACGAGAATGATTTTTTGGAAAGTTTGGAAGAAGAAGAGATTACCATTCAGAAAGCGGAGGTAGCTCTGCATGGACTACAAAGCAGCCACCGACCAATTTCTCATTTATTAGATCTTAATATCGCTAATCAACAAATAGATAACCTCTTTCATCGACTAGTTTATTTTCGATCATTACCGAAACTACAGCTTTTTTCTAGCCACCGAATAAGCGACGGAGAACTCGATGAGCCTAAACGAATTACTTCAACGTTGATCATTAATCTTGTGTTATTTGGAGTCGTGGGTTTCGATAACAGGGCTTTGGAAAAATACCAAAAAACGCACTCTTCTTTACCTTCACCGGAGAAGCGATCAATCGAAGTTGAAACCGGAATCGAACTATCGAAATGGGTGGATCAGCTTTTCTCTGATTTGTCATCCCCCACCCAAGGCTATATCAAACAATATTGGCAACATTGCTTACACTGCCTGCTTAATAGCTAATCCTAGTTTTGCACTAATGGATATGGCTCGGGCAGAGAAGCTGAAGTTCTAGCGGGGATATAATTTGAGATGTGTTCGTGAATAGGCTGTCGCTCTCGGTTAGCATCTGGGTCCGCTCGTCGCGCCAAACCGGTGATTTGATCGACTGACTCATCGGCCTTAAAACGCAAATAAAGTTTTTGTGCCGTCACAGCCTCAATTTTGTTGCCGACGGCTCGATAGCACAACATCAGATTATAGTGGGCATCTAGGTTTTCAGGGTCGACTTCCAGAGTTTTATTCAGCTCGATGATGGCTTGATCATATTCTCGCTTCAAATAATATAGTCGGCCTATTTCATTCCTCACTTTTTTGTCACGTGGGAATTGATCTGCCGCTTTTTGTAAGTGCTCGAGTGCTTCGTCGTAGAGGCCGTGTGGCTTCAAAGCCAGAGCATAAAAGTAATGAACCTTAGCTCGATTTGGGTCAGTAGAAGCCAATCTTTTTTGAATAACAAAAGCTCTTTCCAGCGTTTCCTTAGCTCCAGTAATATCCCCCTCCGAAATCCTACAGCGAGCGACATTGACCCAGCCATCCATATAGTCAGGTTCAAGTTCTGTTACTTTTATAAAGGCTTTTTCTGCGTATCTCAGGTCTCCTTGCAGTAAAAGACCAATACCATAATCGTTCCATCGTTCACGAATATTGTTTGTAGATGATTGATTCAAGCCTGGTGCTGTAAATGTGACTCCCACTGGCACCGAAACCTTATCTTCTGCCATAACCACAATCGGTAAATTAGGAATCTGTTTAATTTTACCCGCGACTTTGGATGTGTCTCCTGTGAAGACCCATTTTCCGTCATCGTAGGATTTGTCTAAATCAAAATCAGTATCATTCGGATCGCGAATACCAGCGTAAGCCCATTGAGTGTGCCACCAGTCAAATTTCCGATAATTCAATTTAGCTTGAAAATTTATCTTTCCTGTACTATTTTCTGGCACTTTCAGCTTGAATCGAACCGTGTCCGCCGCACCAGGTGGAATAGTTCGATTGTATAAAACTGTTCGTGTAGCCCAAGCATTTCGTTTGTTAATCGGGTTTCCATGAGCATCAATCATATAAGATTTGTAAAAATGAGCACTGGATTCAACCGGACCGTTACCATCTTCTGCCTCGATGTAACCGCTCCAAAATACTACCGTTCCATTCTCGTCTACTGCTTTCAGTTCCAACCAAACATCGAATGCGTCAATCGTACCAGCGGGAAAGCGATGGCCAACTTTTCTGGTTCTGACAACTACATCAATTCGTACTTCCTCGCCAGGCTGTAATACAGCTTCGTCAATTTGGGCCGTCTTACCCTTACGATTAAGAGCAAAAATATCTACTGTTACCTGATCGTCCTTTAAGAATGCAGTTACAGTTTCTAACTGTTCTTGGTGATGATTTACAAAGGGTAATGCTGTATTGGCCGCTGGGAATCGGTGGCTATGGATTTTACCTTTAACATTACCTGCATCCTGCGAATCAACTAAGGGCATGTGGCAATCTACACAATCTAAAGCTTTCTCGGGATAATAGAAAGACAAAGCACCTTGATGAGATACGCCACTAGTCTGCCACTGATCATAAGTGTTAAATCCACGGAACCAGCGGAAATTATTCACCGGTTCGTCTAAGTGTACTTTATGACAAGTTGAACAAAATTCAGCTGAGTTTTCTCGATGAAATGGTTTCAAAAAGCTACGGCGATGTGGTTCAGGGTCAAGCCGGATTAAATAGTTATGCAGTTTTCGGACGATTGGGTTTTTACTTGCTGCTACCTCGTGCAAAGGCGGGTACTTAATTACATAGCCCCCATTCCCCATAGTGTCCTTAACTCTTTCAATCGAATGGCAAGCCGTACAGGCTAAACCTGCTTGGGCTTCAGGCCTGTGCAAATTTTCTCGGATTGGTTGATCCATAACACCATTGAACAAGACCGCTAGATCGTGGCAACCAGCACACCACTTAGACGACTGGATACCATTTACATCCTGCATATACGTGATTGATTTCTGATACCACTGGTTATTAAAAGACGAAAAGTGATGAGCAGACTGATTCCACTGATTATATATGTCGGTATGACAACCTTTTGCAGAACAGGTTTCTGAAGTCAAGAAGAAGTTGGTTGGAATTAATTGTCCCGTGTCAGTTTCTGCAGAAGATGGGAAAAAAGGGCTACTAGAGCCTCCTCCTTCTTCATACATGCTAGTTGGTATATTTTTAGTCGGATTTTTGACTAGATAGTCTGGGTTAGGTAAGTATTGGCGAAACAGCAACACACCCAACGGAAATAATATAGAAGCTAATAGAACTACTGTAGATGGTTTCACCCAAAACTTCCAAACCAGAATGAGGTAACTTAGTAGAAATAGAACACTAAGCGAAGCTGTAATGATGTGGGTTAGTAAAAGCCAGCGATTGGGGCGTGTACCACCGACAATCATCAACCAAACACCAGAGACGATGGCAATTACAAGGAGTAAATGACCAAATCGCCAGAAACCAAAATGCTTACGACTATAAATTGGCCACCAATGGATCAGCAGTAGAACTGAGGTAATAGTCAGAACTAAACCAAGAGAAATATGAAGTAGTACGTTTCCGATATAAAAAAGGTTGGGACTACCAAAGCTAACCAGATAAGCACTGTTCAGAGTTAACAGAAACAAGCCGACAAGCAATAATTTCATCCATCGATTGTTGTTTAACTGATTATTCTTCATATCATGCCTAATATATGATTACATGGATTCGTATTCTAGTCTGAATCTAAGACTCACCCTACTGTGCAGGTTATATGTTCCAGCTGCTATAGGCAGAGTGGACAACTTATTGTATTTTTCGAAGTGTGCCCGCTCGTGGAGCGACATTATTCTGTGGCTGGTTTTTATAAGCCCATATACTTTACCACAGAACAACAGGCTCAATTGTACGATTGTACCTTCTGAAGGATACATGGGCAAATCCGTCAAATCAAATCGTAATCACGAAGATAACAATATTACCATCTGTCTTATTAGGGTATTTGATGCAGAATTAGTGCCTGCCAGCTTTTTACTACAAGCCTTTCGGTGAAGCTAATAGTACAAATTTTATCAGTAACCAAATTAATAAATCTAGAGTCTGGGTCAAACCAATGAGCTAATTCAGAAAGGTCAACTGGCCTTTTCTCGTCGTGGCCATTGATAATAATCAGTACTATTTCTTCTCCGCTGATTCGAAGATATTTGTAAACATCGTTACCATAATCCGGTGGGTAATGAATTAGTTTGCCAGTAGTCAGAGGAGAAACTCTTTTTCTAACTTTCAATAACTTTCTCACATATGTAAAAACATCGTTTTCCACTACCGTTCGACCGCCTGTATCAAAAGCATTTCGCTTATCATTTGGGAACCCTCCGGGGAAATTAGCACGTAGTTGGACGTGGCTCTCACCACCAACCATATTAATTTCTGTCCCGTATAATAGCTGTGGGATGCCACGCAGGGTTAATAGCATTGCTATCACTTGTTTAATCTTTTGAAAGTTTTCTTCGGCAATAAAAACACCGCGGGGCATATCGTGATTATCGAAAAAGGTGAGCAAATTGTTAGGATCAGAGTATAAGAAATCTTCGATAAGAACCTCGTAAGTATTTTGCAACTTACCGGTTCCCGTCAAATATTGACGAAATGCCTGGCATAGAGGAAAATCCATCACACATGGTAGGTTAGTCTCTTTTTGGTGAGGCAACGAATTTCCTTTTTGAAACATGGCCACAGAAGATGAGGAATTAGTCCAGATTTCTCCTACAATATTAAAATTTGGGTATTGGCTCAAAATCGTCGCAGCCCACCGGGACAAAAATTCTTGATCTGCATATGGGTAAGTATCCTCGCGGATTCCATCAATTCCAGCGAACTCAATCCACCACAAAGTATTTTGGATTAGATAATTTGCTAAATATGGATCTTTTTGGTTGAGATCTGGCATAGAATCGACAAACCAAAAAGACTGAAGCAGTTTTACAGTATTAGGATCTGCGTGTGGATCATTAATCGAAGACAGGTAATGCTTATCACTACTGTGTTCATTAATATTTCCATTCAACCAGTTTTCTGATGGTAAATTTTGAAGCCACGGGTGCCCAATACCAATATGGTTACTAACATGATCAAAAATAATTTTGATTTGGCGAGAATGTGCCTGATCGACAAGATCCTTGTACTCGGCATTACTTCCTAAGCGGGGATCAATACGATATAGGTCAGTAGTAGCATAACCATGGTAGCTGTTAGCTCCATTATTTTCCAAAACAGGATTCAGCCAAAGTGCTGAAACACCCAAATCTTGTAGGTATGGTAGCTTATCAATGATACCTGATAAATCTCCACCCTGTCTTTTTGACATGTTGCTTGGGTCAAAATCACTGACTACTCCATCAGCTAGATCGTTAGTGGGATCACCGTTAGCAAACCGATCCGGCGTAATTAAATAAATAACGTCCGTACCACTAAAACCTTGGTGTCGGTACGGGCTGATGTCTCTCGACAAAATAGGGAAATCAATCATGGCCTTTTGGCCAAATGCAGTGATCTCAAGAGGGTAGGTTGCGGGAGGTAGGTTATCTGGGACTTCCACTTGAACAAACGCATAGGAATTACTAGATTTTAAAACAATAGTTGTGAGCTGATCATCTTGAAATTTGGCTGATATGTTGCTTAACCCTTTTCCATAGATCATTAGCTGAACACAATTCCATTTCATACCTATCCACCAATTGGGTGGTTCAACTTTATCAATAGCAAGGTTTTGATAAGATTCGCAAATTAAAGTAGACATGCTGAAAGTGAAGAAACAAAAGATTCTAGTTCTAGATCCCACTTATGAAAAGAGTTTGAATGCTTTCAGATCAAGAATATTGTGTCAATTTACTTAGAGCTCAATTCTACCATACCAATTGCACCTTCTGACTGAATGGGGCCCCCTGAGTAGAAAAGATATATACGCTTATCAGTATCTATAAAAACAAAAGGGTCACAAAGGCCCTTAAACTCCCAATATGTTTCTGCCTTCAATATTTCTTCAATCCTTATCTGCCCGGTAGCGTCTGATTGTATTTGCCAAGGTTCATAACTCAGATCATAGACGACTCGTAAAATTCTTTCCGAATCATTTGGAGGCCGCCATTGCTCAAAATTACCCCCTTTTTTAAATTTCACGCTAAAAAACACTTCTAAATGACGGTCATCAGGTAGCCTTCTAACACAAAGGTGGCGAGGGAAAACCTGCCCCTCTAAATCAACCTGCTTGAAACTTGGTTGATTTAGCTCGCTACGATAATGATTAATTTCAGGTAAATAATACTCACGAAAATGCTGAGATAGCTCTGTTTGTTCTTGAATTCCAATAGCGGTCCATGTTGAATCAGTTGAAAAATCAGGATCTGGAAGGGCTAATGGATCATGAGGTGAAATATTAATGAGGGCCGAACGTGAAAATCCGTATGTTTGGCCCCGATAGGAAAATACTCTCATGTAAGCTCGACCAATGCAAATAGGTAAAATGCCATGTCTGGCCTGACCGCCTAGATCAGGAGGATTAAAATTAAGGCCGTCAGCCGAGATCGCAACATAAGTATTTTGTTTGGCTGGGTAGGGGATGCGTTGACCTTTTGAATTTCGTCGAAAAGCTGTCCCACTACCGTTTCCATGAAAATACATGATTATTCGTTTCTTCTGATGATCAACATGAACATCAGGAGAAGCGATATGCCCCGATTTTCCATCAGGTTTGCCTAAATAAATAGATCTTGATGAATTTAGATAGATCCTCTGTGGACCATTAGCTAAATCTAATACACCTCGTCCAGGCACTTCGGTTACATTCAGTCCTAAATCTGGACGGTTAAATTTGAACCAGCACCCAGAGTCAATTTTATGACTCCACGCCATGTGGATGAATTTTCCATTGTGATTTGCATAATATAGGTAGTATTTGGCGACGATTTTTTTGCCATTTTTGATGGTAAACGGACGTTGGTCAACCCCCAACCAATGGGGTACCTTGATCACTGATGGACCATTAGTATTATGACCATCTGAAACAAGGGGTTGATCGTGTAAACGTTTAACTTGATAGCTTGATGCGCTCATTGCTGAACTATTGGGTTGATGCTATAATCGGTTCATTCTGACACAGTATAGTATCTTTTTCAAATTAAGTTCAGGTATGCTCTAGGTAAACTTAACTTAATCAGCACTTGGTTGTGAGAATCACCACTATCCATTAGTATTAACAGAACGATCAATAATTTTGACCTCACAAAGAACAGGTAAAGTCGTTTTACGAATACTTGTTTTTCACTACCAAAGTTAACGTAAAAGCTAATTTTGAATTATACAATCGTGATAGGCGCTGTACTCAGTAACGTAATCCATTCATCAATAACCAGAACAGAATTCTGTTATACACATGAAACCTGGGGTAATTCTTAGTGAAAAGGCATAAGCAAGTTTTTTTGCAGACGAAATTTCGTCAATTTGTTCTCAGGATGCCCTGCAACTAGACTCGTTAATGTATCCCTTTTTGGATTAGTCGTGTCACGCTTATTAAACCTACATTGACAAACTATATATACTGATAGGCCTGAAAGAATTGTGCCCGGAGTGTCGTGAAGCAAATGTAACTGAAGGTTGTTTTAGGCTAAAAAACATTGTAAGGATTGTGGCATAAAAGTCGAAAAAAAACATGGAGATAGTTGGGCATTTTTGATATTTATCGATCGAACAGTTTTTCTATTTTCCCTCATCGTTGCTTTGTTTTTTCGCTTAAATCTAAAGGTGTTTATAGTTTTATCAATTTTGGTTACTGCTTGCATGGCTTTGTTTACTTTCAAGCGATTATCTTTATCGATTGCAATTGATTGATGGCTGTCCAGTAAATTCGAATACTAGGAATTTGATATTGAGACAAAATTTTGGTTACACTCGTACTGAAAACTATTCTTGGGCATACTTCGTCTCCACATGTTTTACTACCGATGATGAAATTAAACGATTGAATTTACGACTTAAACAATTAAGTGCTTTTGCTAAGGTTTGTTCCTTGATCATTTCAACATGTGTTAGAAATGTTTTTTATTGATGTGCAAGGCAAAATATATGAAGGACTTTGACCAGAATTCTTGTACCAACCTATGTAGAAAGTACAAAATCTTATCAACTTTTACTATAGCTAAATTTTATACATTGGCATATCTTTTTAGTTTACAGTACGGTAATTTTTTTAAGCAGGAACAAGAAATAAAATGAATAATCTAATTCAGCTTTTGGCATCCTTATTTTTTTTAGTTTTACTAACATGCGCAACCACTTTTTCAGCGGAAGTAGTGATTGTGACTTCATTTCCCAAGGACCTTTTCGACACCTATCAAACAGAATTTGAAGCAAAACACCAAGACATAAAACTGGTTTTTCGTTCCAAGAAAACATCGGCTGCAGTTACATATATCCGAGAGACCGCTACGAAACCGAATTCCGATATCTTTTGGGCTAGTGCCGTTGATGCGTTCGCTTTACTTAAAAAAGAAGATTTATTAGCTCGTTATACTCCACCCGAAGAATTACTCGATCAAACTGCAAAAAAAATTGGAGACTACCCTATTCATGATCCTGATAGCTACTTTTTTGGTTTTGCTTTGAGTGGTTACGGAATGATGTGGAATAATGAGTATATGCAAGCTTATCAACTTCCGTTCCCCGAAGAGTGGATTGATTTAACTAAGCCTATATATCATAACCATCTTTCTATGTGTTCTCCTTCTCGCAGTGGGACGACCCATTTGACTGTAGAATCAATTCTGCAGGGGCATGGTTGGCAAAAAGGCTGGGCTTTGCTACTACAAATGGCTGGTAACATGACGGTTATTACCGAACGGAGTTTTGGAGTCCCACAAGGCATCGCCAGTGGTGAGTTTGGAATTGGTGTAGTGGTCGATTTTTTTGGTTTATCGGCTATATCAAGTGGTCAACCTGTTGGTTTTGTTTATCCTTCCATTACACCGATGGTACCAGCGAATATTGCGCTGATCAAGGGCAGTCCGAACACTAATGATGCTCAAAAATTCATCGACTTTGTAATTAGTCGAACCGGTCAAAATTTACTCTTTACCGATAGTATCAGTCGTCTACCAATTATTCCTGATCTGTATGATCAAGCACCCGATGGATTCCCTAATCCGTTTCAGACTAAGAAATCAGTCCCATTTGATGCTGACTTATCTCAGAGGCGTTATGAAGTTCTTAATTCGTTATTCGACTGGTTTATAACTTTTCGGCTTCAAGAACTTCAACGGGCTTGGAAAGAAATTTACAAGGCAGAGGAAAAGTTGGATAAGAAACGCAGTCGAGGTAAAAACGTAGAACAAATAGAAGCAAAACTTGATGAAGCCAAACAGTTAGTATCACGATTACCAATTAATGAGAATTTGGTCAGTTCAATAGAGTTTAGCCAGAATTGGTCAGAATCATCGAATAAGTACCAACAAAAATGGGACCAACAAGCAAAGAGTAACTATAACCTAGCGAAGAAAATTGCCAAGTCAATTAAATAAATATTGATTTCTATTTTGGGATATCAATTGAATTAAGAGGGTTGAATCTCTTATGATCGATACAGGTTGTATAACCATTCATTAATACTAAGATGAGGAATTCATCTAAGAGGTCATTCTGGTTCGATTCGATAATTTTTCACTACTGTTGAGCATAAATGTAAACTGAAATTGTCGTCGTCCAAAGCTTTAGCCTATAGACATAACGTAGGAGTTGTTTCTATCTTTCTGTTTTAACACAACATCGATTTGTATTTTTTAGTTAAACGTATATGAAAAATGTAAGCGGTAGTCTCCTGACAGAAGGACAAATGAAAAGGCGAAATAGGGTAAACAGTCTACGGCCGTGGTAGCTATCAATCATGTGCTAATTATAAAGCCAGATAATTTACAATTGAGCCCTAACTTCCATTTCAGCCCGGTGTTCTGGTTTTTGGACTTCGGTTGCCAAAAGGCGATAATTAAATCGCAACTGTAAATCAGTATATTTTTCTATACGATAGTTGGCAGTAAATTTAGCTTGATGGCTAAATCCTGAATAAAAATTGTAACGGATAAAAGGTTGTCCACCTCGGTTTTGTCCATACGCTAACTGATAAGACATATCAAGACGACCTTTTCCAATCATTGAATAAGTTAACCGGTTTTCAAGAGATAAGGTCTGGGTGTAGGCCGTTGCGTCATCAGTTACACTGTCCGTATCTTTGGTCTGTTGATGTATTCCGACCCAATTAAGACGAAACTTTTGATTCAATTCATAACGAAGATCGAGTTCGTTTCTCTGTTCAATCTGATCCAAGTTTGAAAGTTGCTCTAGAGATGAATTTAATTGACCAATTCGGTCGAACAACTCGAGATCGTACCGCCATTCTGAGTGCCAATTTAGAGACAGCCTAACGTTTGGGTTGATAGTAGTCCTGAAGTTCCAATTTCGCCCTTGATGTTGACGCTGTCGATTGTTAACTCGACGGTTTAGACTCCGATTTCCCACATAGTTGAAGTCCAAAGTGAATTTGGGTGAAGGAGAGACGGTGATTTGGTAACGTTGATTATGGCGACCGTAGACCGTCCGCTGAGACAACCTTTGTTGAAGAAGATAAAAGGCCAGTTGGTCAGCGTCTTCTTGCTCTTCAGTTAGACTCTGTCGCATCGAAAAGCTAACCCACTTCAAAAAAATGGTCCACCGTTTTTTTGATTCAATAAGTGCTTGAGAAGATGAATTACCCAACGAAGAAGAGCGTTTTCGATTCAGTGTTTTAGGTGAAAATTGTGGTCTAGAAGACCTAGGGCGCACTCGCAATTGTACTTTGGTATCAATTGCCGTAACAGGTTTATCTGCCAGATTTTGGATAATTTTGATAAACTGACCTTTTTCATAATCTTCGACATAATGCAGTTCGTCAATTTTGACATAATGACCTTCTCCTGGACGGATTTGATGCCCAGTATAGGGATTAATGTCGGTATAAACCTCTCTTCGTTTTGTAGCTAGTTTTTTGTCAAGTTCGTAGGCAAATTGAAAGTTAATGGCTCCATTCAGTGGTGTGACTCGACAGTTAATATCAGCTAATTGTGTTGTAGTATCAGGAGGTACAGTGCTATCTGTACGACCGTAATTCCTAAATCTTCGACGAGACAAATTACTGGAAAAATTGACCCAACGACGTATTTGAGAAAAATTGCCAATTGACCAAGTTTGTGCCTGAGAAGTTTTTAACCAGTCCGAAAGCATCAAAGGGCGGTTGCCAACGGTCAGTAAAGTCTGTCTCGTTTTTGACCTCTCTTGCGAATACTTGTAATCAAGAGTAACTAATTTTTGGTATTGTAGGTCGACTTGAAGACGATTGATCTGTCTTTTTTGTGGAGACATAGGGGCCCCAGCACCGTTAATAATAGTTGGTTTAGAAAAAAGCCGCTCAATTCCACTATGAAGCCTCAATTCAGTATCCTTTGTAAGTAATTTCCGGTATGACAAGTTTCCTTGTTGTCTGTATTTTTGATTAGTGGTTGAAGCGTTGGCAGATAGTTTGCTGTAATTTTGGCTGTTGTATTGACTGAGATACAGGTGAGGAAGGCTTTTGGGAACTAAGTCTAATGCGAAATTATGAAACTCAGCATTTGTTTGCTTAGTTCTTGTTTTACCAAGTCCTCCGGTTAAGTTCATCCAAGTAAAAGGTAATAACTGAAGTTTTGCTGAGAGTTGACGCTCGTCAGTGCCAACAGCCTTCTGCACTATCTGACTGTTGGTTGTTGATTGACGTGCCCCTAAATACTGGTCATCGAAATTATGGTTTTTGTATTGTGAACTGTATTGATATCGGTTTCGACTTTGGTCAGAGGATCCAACCGGCCGATAATTAGAAGTTAAATCGTGATAATTAAGATTAAAGACTAATTTGGGCTTTTCGCTCGCGGGATATTGAGTTGTTGAATGTAATTTCCAAGATCGACCATGCAGACGTGCGTCTTGACTTGACAGTGTATTGGTATCAGTTGTGCTAAAAGCCATTTGCCCATTTAGTGTAGCAAGGCCAGCTAATCCTAGCTGAGTTTCAATTCCCCACACAGTGTGTTGATGAGGTGCTATCAGGCTACGACTATCATGTTGATTCTGTCGTAAATCTCGTAAATCTTGGGCTGATAGAAGTACAAAAGTATCATCCGGATTATCGTGGTCAGCTTCATTTGCATAGGAAAATCCAATTGTTGCTGTTTTATCAGCTGTGTGAAACAAACCTCGAAAGCCTCTAATACTACGTTGGTAAACTAAATCTTCGGGGATGTACTCAAAGTCAACTCTTATCAGGTCATTATTAGTAATAATATGTCGATTAGTGAATTCTATGATTGGGTCTCCATAATCTCGGATTACATAATCGTTAGTTCGTCCCCGTTTCATCTTTTCGCCATTGAGCCAAACTATTTCACTGTCAGCCTTAGCGACTACGAATTGCCCATCAACATCTAACCTATATTGGCTTCGTCCTTCTTGTCCTTGTATAGTTTTGCTAGTTGATAGTCCTTTGGGTACAGCACTTGGAATCAAACGAAATGACCCATAGCGAAAATTTCCCTCAACAAATACACCTTCCAAAGCCATCGGAAATTGAATTTCGGTGTTGCCAATATCGGCTGTTAAATCTCCTAAAGTACCGTTGATAGTTGGACTAGTAATTCGAATTAATTTTTGGTCAAAGTCTTGAATGTTTTCAGTTGTTCCTTCAGGCTGAATGGGTAGATCTTGATCGGATAGCATAGCTATAACTTCTATGTCTTCCGAAATATTACCGAAGATATTAACGCGCAGTTCCTGGTTTTGGGACAATGACTGACCTGTACCGACTGAAACACCAAAAGTTTGTGAGCCCGCAACCTGTAGAGTTGGTTGTTCATTGACCGCTGTTTGTGGCTCGACTTTGAGCGGATCTATTGACTCGAGTACATTAGATTGATTTAATTCAGGTGAAGGCGTTGTAGTGGATGGTGCTGACAAAAAGTCTCTTTTGTAAATGGGTAAAACTGGAAAAGGTAGCGTTTGATAAATAACGGTTACTTGCTGTCTATTTACTAAACTAAGATCGAATTCGACCAATCCTTCCTCGTAGTCAATTCGGTAATCTTGATTACGGATTAGTAGTTGGTCGTCAAGCAAAATTTGCTCAGTTTTTTGAATGATTGGAACTGAGTTTAACCGAATTTTTTTCGTCGACTCATCGACCTGAAATTGTTCATGTTTTTGAGTCAAAGAAAATGCCTGCGACCATTTTTCTTGTTTTGACCAATTATTTGATAAGAAAAATAAGATTAGCCAGGTGACCGACGGCATGATCTATTGGTTAGAAATTACCGATTTTAAATCAAAAACAGAGATCGTATTACGCAGTAAGTCAGTAACGTAAAGGTAACGATCTTCGAAAGTTGCTACACCTGCAGGTTGATCAAATGGACCTATCTCGGTTATGTAAGTACCTATAGTTGTAAAAACTTTCACTGATTGCCTATCCGTAACATAGATAAAATCATGAGCCGCAATACGATTAGGATAGTGCAAATTTTCAGACCATTGCATGACGAAGTTGCCACTAAAATCATATTTTTTGATTCGTCCGTTTCCTGAATCTACTATGTATAAATTGCCGTCCCGGTCAGTAGCAACATCAGTGGGTTGATTAAATTGGTTAATACCATCACCATAGCGACCACACTGAAACAGTAGGCGTCCGCTAGTATCAAATTTTAACCAGCGATGATGGCCTTGATCAACTACGTAGATTTCGCCAGTTGGTGATCTGCTGATCCCTGTTGGTTGATCAAGCCGATTGGTGTCTGTTTTCAGTGGATAGTGTGGGCTAAATAACTGCAGTTGGGAATCAATTACTCGATAGGTTTGCACTCGATTATTCCCCCTATCGGTACAGAAGAGCGTCAACTGATCACCAACTACAATGTCAGTTGGGCCGTCAAATTCTCCAACTTGCCAGCCTTGGCAACCAAACTCATATTGAAAATCACCCTCAGGAGATAATACTTGGATACGATTATTGCCCATATCAGCTACATAGATTAGTCCATTGACGTCAGTAGCCAAGTCTATTGGATGCAAAAACTGACCAGCGCTTTGACCTATACCACCAAATTCACCCACGAAGCTGATCGTTGGCTCTTTACTCTCTAATTGTGGACTAGTTCGACT
>JACLAC010015042.1_pt1 | contig 15933 bp, 7 predicted proteins | sample 8027881 | NCBI WGS metagenome assembly JACLAC01 (sample SAMN15725517, study PRJNA655200) | protist metagenome | isolation source: fluorescence activated cell sorting (FACS) single amplified genomes of... | place: Spain: Blaines Bay Microbial Observatory, Mediterranean Sea | collected 2016-01-19
GAAGTAAGATTGGAGAAAGTGCATGTTTAAATACCTTGGTATTGAGTCGTGTTCAGGGAAAAAAGGAAAATGCCATTAAAGCATATAATTATCTCACAGCCAAGGAAAAAATAATACTTATGCAGTCTGAAAATTTAATGATTCTCGCAGCCAGATCGCCAATTTTGTTGAAAGTGTTTCTAGATAGTTCTACCAATGTTGCTCCGTATCCTCCTCGTCGAGATGGCAAAGTATTTGAGCGTAATACATATAACGAAGACTTGTTAGAATCACTTATTACAAAATCAAAAACGTTACCATGTTTGATTCTGTCACGCTTCTCGCCATCGCCATGGAAATCGATACTCTTGGAGGATCCGAATATCAAATTTGCACTGGAAATTATTGCAAAAAGAGTTCGAAGTTTGCTTATTGTAGACTTATTCCTCAGGTTTCTACTCGTTGTATTATTTTTTTATTACTTTACCAGTAGCGCTACTTTTGGTATGACGTATGTAGCCATATCAATTATTGTCCTAGCCGGGCTTCATGAAGTTGTATTTGAATTTTGGGGAGAGCTTTATACTGCTCCTCCTGGATATCGTCTTAAATATTTTCTTAGTGGTTGGAATTGGATAAACCTAATAATAACATGTTGTGTAATAGTATCGGTCTTAATTCCAGAGAGAAACAGTGTTGCAGCTCGATGTCTTGCGGGATTTTCTTCTTTGTTTCTTATATTTCATGTTATAGAACCACTGCCTATAATATCGCTCGTGTTGGCACAATTTCTTAGAATGATGGTTGCGATGATACAGGATATGATGAAATTTTTAGGTCTATTGATGATCTTTTTGGTCTTTTTTGCTCTAAGTTTCAATGTATTGCTAATGGATCCAATTAATGCGGACGCAGAGGGCGCCTTTCAAACATTTGGCCATAGTTTATGGGCTTGTTATTTGATAGCTCTGGGAGACTGGGATATAGATGGTATGAATTTGTCTGATAGAGACCCTTTCATTGCATCAATGGTTTATGTTGCATTTATAAGTTTCACGTTGATAGTAAACTTTTTATTGCTTAATATGCTCATTGCAATGATGGCTACTAGTTACGAGGCAAATTTAGACCCAAAGGCTGCAGCTATGCAACGGGCAGAAGGGTTAATTAGGTTAAATACGATGGTGAACAAATTCTGGTGCTGTGGGCGCTGGAAAAAAGGCAAAATAAAACTTTGGGAGGATGTAGAAAAAGTTGAAGAAGGTAATGATGAAAGTGACTTAGTCAGCAAGAAACAATTGCTAGCGGCTGTGTTGAATTTACGAAAAGAATTGTTAATCATGAAGGATGAATCATCGAAAATAAGTGAGCAAGTGTCGAGTATAAATGATTTTCTTTATCAGAAGAAATCGTAAAGTGTCATCTTACACTAATCATACTTATACGAGTATATGATTTTTCGTGCAGTAGAATTATCGCGGCATAGCGGGGCAAATATTTTATTCAGCACAATAAAACATGCACTTCAAGATCTAATTGATACATTTTTTGTTATAATGTTACTTCTTATGGGGTTCGGAGGATTTGGTTATTGCCTAAGTGGCGCAACAGCAGGCTCTTTAGATTTTGTTGATTTTAGGACTTCAATGAATACAATAGCCCGATTAGCGTTTGGTTTGTATGATTATGATCAATATATGTCGGAAGGTTATGGTCAAGGTTACGCAGGAATTGGACTTGGTACTGGGGCTATTCTCCAGAGTATATCGCTGTGGCTTGCATTCTTTATGTTATCCACCGTTATTGTTAATATTCTAATTGCTGTTATTTCCGACGGTTATGGTGTATGATTATGATCAATATATGTCGGAAGGTTATGGTCAAGGTTACGATGGAATTGGATTTGGTGGAGCTTCTTTTTTTCAGATTATATCGCTATGGCTTGCATTCTTTATGTTATCCAGGGTTTAAAATATATAAAATACACACACACATAAGTTTTTTTATCTATTTTTATTTTTATAAAAAGCAATATTTTAAATATGTTTATTTGTTGGGATACTAGTCTGTATATATACTTGTGATAATAGCAATACAAGCAAAACCCATATATATCCGTATATAGCTATAAGAAGTTTTGCATCGTGACATAAAAAGCAGGTGTCCGGTTATGTTTTATATATCCTGGTATACCTGGTATACACTAACAAGCTACTATCACCTATGATCATTTTCTGTTTAAAATTGATGGGTATAACGCAGCAGTTGTTCGATGAGTAATCATTGAATAAAATACAGAATTTATATATAGACGGTTATAGTATATGTACATGTGTATAAATAAATAATACATGAACAGAAAACAAGTTACAGGAATGATGAAATTTATTATATACTGTATGAAAAAAAAGGAGAGCTAAATATATATATTCATATCATATACATGAAGATTAAAAGTAATAAGAGAAACTCTGAATAACACGCTTAGCTTATCTTACACTCATTTTATTTGTAATATTTTAACAATAGCGTAAACTATAAACACGGGCAAGAAAAAACAGAAAAGAAAAATTTTTCGTTAAAAACATGAATAATTCTTCTATGGCTCCGACGTCTCATAATAAAATCACTACAAAATCAAAATATGCATGGAATACAAAGGAACAAGATGACGGACATGGTGATAAACAAACATCAACAGTTCTATCCACAAAACCTAAACTGGAATCAGTGAATTTATTCAAAGTGTTGGAAGATCGATATTCATATGTAGGCTGCCATAATTTTATTTTTTTAGTAGTATGGTGGTTTGTCGTATATCAGGTAGTATTAAGCCTGACATTTTATACAGATATTGCTAAACAAACAAATCTTATCAAAAATAAGTTATTGGTTCCAACAAATGAATTTGAACGACCAGATTTTAATGCATGGGGCATAAAATTAGGGAGAAAAATTGCAGAAGAGTCATTGATACTGTGCTTGTTATCAAAGGCAAAAATTTGAAAAAGCAATGCAGGTGCGGATCAAAATTGAAAAATAACTTGCATGAGTCAATATGGAATTCCTACAAAGATTCATCGGTGGAGGAGGAAGAAGGAAAATATGGTAATCATGTTCGACTTGTAGTACAACCATTGGAAAAACGCCTGGAGAATATGGAAGTAAAACTGGAAAGGATGGAAAAGCTCCTTTTGAAATTAGCAGAAAAATAAGAAAATTATAAAATATTATGAAGTAATGTGCCAATTTTTTTGCGGTATGCACATTTTCGGGCACAAAGACGAAGATGAAATTTGACTTCAAGATAAATGAATTTTTATAATTACTTCAAACTCCGATGAATTGTATTGGTGCAAGTTGAAGTGATTTATCTCGCAAGGTTACGTGTCTTTTGGAAATTAAAATATTTTTTACCCTCTTACTTTTGTTTCTTTATTCCACATACTGCACTGTACACTGTATGGGATAATATAATTATGGTTTTAAATTCTAAATTTCGATATCTCCATTATAGGCATTTATACTTGCTACACTAATTATGATAATCACGGTATTTTTTTTCACCACTTCTTGTTTATGTTTTTTTGGCTGCTTTGGTTTAGGCTTTAGGCAAAAATAATAATAATATATGTATATAGTCGATTCATTATTATTTGTCAACAACATTAACAACAACACCACCACCAACATCACCACCACCACCACCCCCAACAACAAAAACCAACATGTTGAAATTCATTGCAAGACGTACACAAAATAATATTATTAAAAATACCAACGTATTAAAAAGAAATGGATTGAAAGAATCTATTAGAAAAGATAAAAGATTTTTTTCACATTTAACATTACCATTAAATAATAGTGATACTAATAATAGTGAAACTGCGCAACAAATTTTAAAATCATTTGGTGGTGCACAAGTTGCACCAGCACAATCAATACGTGGATTGACAAAATTTTATAAAAATGCTACACATACGCATGATGATAATGAAAATACTTGGTTGATCCAATTAGATGATAAACCTGTACGTACACCACGTAAAAATATTATTAAAACACCAAATGAGGAACTAGCATTTGCAATTGCACAAGAATGGGATAATCAAAAAACAAAAATTGAACCTTCTATTATGCCATTAACTGCGATTGTATGTGCATATATTGATCAATATCCTGAATGTATCGAAGATGTTATTGTTGAATTGAAACGATATTTAATAACAGATACCATATGTTTTCGTGCAGATGAAAGTGATCAAAAAGAATTATTATTACAACAAAGAGAAATATGGGATCCTATCATCGATTGGATGTCCGATGAATTTAATATTCAATTAGGTACTACACAAACAATTATGAAACCACAACATTCAGATAATTGTTTGGATGAATTAGATACAATTTTACGCAATTTAAGCAATAGCGAATTGTGTGCATTATATTCTGTGACAACTGTATGTAAATCATTATCTATTGGTATGGCAGTTATAAAACGTTTCATAACAGTCGATGAAGCTGTATTGGCTGCTAGGACGGAGGAAGAATATCAAATTAAATTATGGGGCATGGTGGAAGGTGGACATGATGTCGATAGGGCACATATCCGTGTGCAAATTGCAAGTGCAAGTACATTTTTATGGTTATTAAATGGAGAGTAAATAACTTGTATTCGTAAAATGAAACCTTCGGACGAGCATTTAGAGGGATTTAAATAATTTTTTTAATACAAACACAAAAGTCAAAAATAAAATATTCGCGCGTAAAAGAAATTATTATTTACACACGCACACAAATCTTTTTACAGTAACCCCTCGTTTTACTCTATCTCTCCATCAAAAAAACATTTAAAAAAATGCAAAAAGTTTTTTTCCCTATCCCTATACCATACTAATTTTGCAAACGGTTTCAATATGATCTAATGCTTCATTCATTTCATTTTTTTGTATATTCAATGGTGGTAATAAACGAACAATATTTTCACCAGCTGGTACAGTTAATACACCTACATCATGTAATGCATTGACAAACTGAATTGCAGAGGTTGTTTCTGAATGTCTTGAAAAACGTGGGATTTCATTTGCTTGTTTTAAACGTATACCCAACATACAACCCATACCTTGAATACCATCAATTACTTCTGGATACATTTTTTGTAAATTCTCTCCAATTTCTTTTAGAAAAAAATCTCCAACATTACGTACATTTTCTTCTAAATTTTCCTTTTCAATACTGCATATGAAAAAAAATAAAAACAAAATGTTAGATATACATATATATAGACATGAAGTGAAAAAGAGAAAGCTTAAAAGAAAATAAAAAAGATACTTTTTTAAAACTCAGATTCATACTTACACATCTAAGATTGTCAAAGCAATGGAACATGATAATGGATTACCACCATATGTTGTACCATGCATACCAGCACTAAGTAATGAACTATGTTTCTCTTTTACCCAAAATGCTCCAATTGGTATTCCGCCACCTAATGATTTAGCCATGGAAATAGCATCTGGTTGAAATGTATTTTCAATATCTTCTAAAATTCGTTGATAAGATTGAAATCTACCAGATCGAAAATGACCACATTGAACACTATCAAACATTAATAAAATATTTTTTTCATCACATAATTTTCGTAAACCTAATAGATATTCTGGTGTTGCTGGTGTTACACCACCTTCCCCTTGTATCCCTTCAATTAAAATAGCAGAAGTTTGATCATCAATAGTATTTTCCATTGCATTTAAATCATTAAATGGCACGTGGTCAAATCCATCGATCATTGGATAAAATCCTTTTTTTATTTTATCTTGTCCTGTAGCTGCAATTCCACCTAACGTCCGGCCATGAAATGAATTCGTTGCAGTAATAATTTTATATCGTTTTGACTCTTGGCCATATGCACGTGCTAATTTGTATAAACCTTCATTTGCTTCTGCGCCACTATTACTGAAAAAAACTTTGCCATTTTCACCTAAATATTCAATCAAACGATTTGCTAAATTGCCTTGTGATTCAGTATAATATAAATTGGAACAATGTATAAGTTTTGATGCTTGTTCATGGATTGTTTTTACAATTTCTGGATGAGCATGTCCTAATGCATTTACAGCTATACCACCACCTATATCTAGATACTTCTTGCCTTTTACATCATGTACATATGTACCATTCCCATGATCTAAACAAATATCAAATCTTCCATATGTCGCCATTACATTCTTTTCAAATGTTGTTTTAATATGAGAAGATGACTTATTATTATTATTACTACATGCTACAGTAGTTGTTGATATTGATTTCTTTGAAATTATTGCTGATGGCAATAATTTGTTATTATATCCAAGTTGGAAAGACATGGCACTTTTTATCTTTTGTCGTATTGTATTAATCATCATTATCGTTCTTATACAGACTTGTATTTATGAATGTATCTTAATCAACGCTTTTAAATATATTTTCTTTTGGAGATCTGTGTTACTTCCTATATTGAATTGAATGTGACACGTTGTTTGAAAATGAAAATATATACCTCTGTGTGTGCCTCTATTTATTTCATTTGATAAAAGGATATATATTTTATTTTTGGTGGGTTTGTTGGTGGGGTGATTTTTTATTATTTATTTTTAAGGTGTTATGGAATTAAATTCAAATAGGAATTTAATGTCAAGATATAGTATTCTAAAGTCTGTACTTATAATTTCACCTTGCTTGAAAGAAAAATTAAAATGATGAGGAAAACATAAAAAAAACAACCTCATCATCATCAATAAATAACACGTATTATCATTGCATTTTTACTAACAAATACAAAAAATAATAAATATATTGAATAAACAGATTTCTCTCTATATATACACATATATATGAATAGAAAGAATAAGTCATCCGATACATTCAGTTTTAACCAACTGATTTTTTTTATTTAATTCTTCTTTCGTCTTACCAGATATACAAGAATATATATATATATTATTTATATATATTATACATACAATAATAAACATTGATTATGGCATCGTTAACCATTGACGTACCAAAGTCTTCTTCTAATAGTCGTCCAGATAATAATAGTGATAGTAATAATAATAATAATAGTAATAATAATAATAGCAGTGTCGTAAGGCTAGATAAATATGACGGGCTTAACACGCCAACGCCACCATTAGATAGCAAAAATAACAACAACAACAATAATTCAAACGGAGAGGTGAATGTGAAAAAGAAGAAGAAAAGAGGTGGTGGGAAAGTTAAAATTAAACTGAATCTACCAGATAATAATAATGGAAAAAAATTGGTTGATTTTGTTTTTGAAATAGGAAAAGATAACCCAGAAGCATTAGCGGAAGAGTTATTTGCAGCACAAACGCAGATGGATTTGGACTTATCATCATTAAGTGTTGAGACTATTGCAAAAAATATTAGACATTCTGTCGATGTTGCGGTCAATCGTCGTCAATCACGCGTGAAGACACGAAACTCATCAGTTTTACATAATAATGCTCGTAAACGTGCTGATACTGCAAACACAATTTTTGAAGTTGCTGGAGATAAAAAGCTGCAAAATGATCCCGAATATCAAAAAATATACAAGAAATACAATGAAAATGTATCGAAAATTTATGCACAACAAAGACAACGCAAACATCGCAAACAGGAAAGTTTATTGAATAGTAGTCAAGAAGACTTAGACATGTTGAAGAAAGAGTTAGAAAAGATACTTCATAAAATAAATTCATATACAAAAGTTAATGAAGATAATATTAAAGAGAAAAAAAAATTAACCGCAAAAGTTAGACAGGACATTTTAATGGAAGCGGAAGCAAAAAAGAAAGCAGCTATGGAAGCAGAAGCAAAGAAAAACCTAAAACAATAATAGTGAATAATTACAAGTATGATATATATATATATGGCATATCATATGATGAACGGCTATTGAATTAAAAAAAAAAGGGAAAAATTCTTCCGGAGGGTAGAGATAAGGATAATTCACTCTAAAAAAGTTTATATCCTCGTCGCGTAAAATATTACGAGTAATATTAAATGATTTGAATGAATGATATATGTTTTACAATACGGTTTGTATAAAAAAATATACCCCCTCTATATACACGACTTATATATTTTAACAAATACGTCCTGTATATGAATTACACGCGCGCATTTATACTATCATATATGATATATGATATCATACACGAGTATTTGATCTTGATTAAAATCTTCAGTAGATTTTACTTTATCACATTTACACACACACACACACAATACATATGATACGCCGTGCGTACGAACTTTCGTAAGAATTAATCATCAATGATTGTAACTTCTTTATCTCGATCAAGATGTGCGAATGCGTCCATATTCAATGGTATTAATCCAGCCATTTGATATGACGAACGAATCCTATTATTGCCATTTAGTTTCGGTTTTGTTCTATATTTTTTTTGTTTCGGCTTAGAGCTACCTTCGGATGATGCTTGTTGAAGCATCTTTATACGCTGATACTGAACCTCAAGGCGATCTGCTTCATTTCTCCGTCGAATTTCTAACAAATGTTCTTCTTGCAATCGTTTCTTTTCTATAAGATCACGACGACTTTTGTCTTCGAACCATACACGTACGTTTTTACAAGACATATTTGTCAATGATTGCAAACGAACGCAATCTTCATCTGTTGGATATGGATTTATGTCAAATTCACCTTCTAAAATACTCGCAAAATTCTCTACTAGATTGCGGTTAATATTTGTACGAACATGATATTTACAGAATTTAAATCCAAATACTGGCCGATTGCATTCGAAATGATTACAAATACTTGCCAGTTTTCCGGCTTGTCTTTTTTTCCTCCGTTTGTGTGCTTGCACCTGTTCATCCGCCCGCGATTTCGCTAAATTTACTGCATGCCCAGTTATCTGTGTAAGAGATCTGGTGGGTATCATGAGCTGTATTGCTCTCAAATCGTTTCCATGCTGTTCCAAACCGAGTAAATACATATCCTTTTCTTCTTTTGTCCAACGACCCTGGCGGTAGTTATCATTTGTACTTGCAACTTCGGATGTCGTTATATTGTTGTTTTGTATGGTTGGCTCCGCTTTTTTCCTCTTTTTACGTCGTTTCTCCGCTGCAGCATTTGGCAACTGGACTGATTCAACCATCTTTCCAGTTTCTATTGCATCTTTTAATGCGATTACGTTATCATGTATTTTTCTATATTGGCTGTTATAATTATTTACCTGATTCACATTCGCTTGTAAATATTTTTGTGCAATATTAATTTCACTCTTCATGATATCGATTGCTACTTCTTTTATTACTTGAGTTTGATCATGCATAGATAACTCACACGTAAAAGTCAAAAGGTTGGTAACATCAACTTTATCTAGAAGCGCATAAATTTCTTCTATATTCAATTTACTTTTAATAACATTAATTTCATTAACTTTTATCAAATAGTCACCAGGATACAACCCGGACGGACACCGTACATCATCAATAGAGGTTACCACTGGTACCTTCGTTTTTGGGCATGTCGACAAGGTGAACAGTTTTCTTGGAGATACATTCAACTTTGAATACGAAAAGTTAATTTCCGACATTGGAATACCAGATAGTGTTGTGTCCGCATCAGAGCGCGATTTTTTACACGCAGGGCACTGGCCGCCAATCAAATTTGACGCACCACAGGTCAAACACAGCCATTTCGGTCCTAGTATGCGATTCTCCTTCAAACGAATGATTAGACGTTTCATAAACGTTTTCTTCCTGCTCCATATTCGTTTCAAATCCTGTTTTGTACGGTCGTTCAACTTTTTCTTACGGTCGTTCAACTTTTTCTGTTTTCGCTGTTTCCCAACAAAATACGTCGCTACTACTGCGTTAAAGCGACTCCGAATATCTTGCCATTTCATAACTACTGCTTCCCCATTTACAGAAGTAGTAGTAGTAGTAGTGGTGGTGGTGGTGGTGGTAGTAGTCGTAGGTTCTTTTGAAGTAACCAATCCACTTTCTATTTCCGAGCATATCCCAGCAAAATATTTTCCAACATTATCACCAATAACTTGGTACCATGACTTTGAGGTAGAAAAATACCGTTGTAATTTATCCAACGTTTGTCTCGTATGACCATATTTTTCTACAGCTATTAATAAAATTGCATCACAAATTTTGCTCCATTTTGGATGGGGCAATTTAAATTTTTTATTAGTAACAACAGGAATCCATGACATGCCATCTGAATCACCATCAGCAGTTTTCTTTGCTTTGACACTTGGGGCTTGTTGTAACATTTCTTCCATATTTTTTTCCCTTATAATTTCATTCACAAAAAAGAAATTATTTATTGATTGGATGAATCTGCGACATTGCTGTGGTGAATTATGGTCTAAACTGATATATTTCCCAAATTCAATTGGCACAGGAATTTGATCCAATGATTCCAACGCAACGACGTTAGAATTATTTTTGTTATTTTGTAAAATAATTTTCCAACTACTCAATATCTCTTTTGCATTGAGCTTGAAGGCTCGTGAGATATTTGAGGTGGGAAACTTGAAATATTTCTGAAATGCTGCTGGCAGACTTGGCAATCCCCACGATTTAGTTGCCGCTAGGGTAGCACGCTTTTTGTAAACAAATAAGTGTAATTCTGCCTCATTTAAATTCGCTTGATCCGCAACAGTACGTATATTTGACTTGCTTCTTAAAATCTCCGCTTGCACCCGCCATCGCAACTTATCTTCAATTGTCGAAGAAAGCCATTTGTGAAGCTTGGGCAATAGTCTCGAAGTTGAAAATCGGCTTAAGCGTTTTCCTAACCATGAAGACAAATTTCCAGGTTGCAATTTCAATGCCAATTCAATTTTTCGCAAAGAGATATCATCCTGAGTAATTTTATTTTGCACAATGACACGTAAACGATCTTGATTTGCATCAAGTATGTATGGTATAGATTGCACAGCTGATAATGCATCATCTGGCAACCATTTTGTCAGTTTAGTTATTAAAGGATTTTCCTCCTCTTCTTCTTCCTCTTCCTCCTCTTCTTCTTCCTCTTCCTTCTCTTCCTTTTCTTCGTCCTTTTTCTTATCATTATCAATGTCCATCATATCTGCCTTAACTTTCTTATTATTATTTGTCTTACTTGTTGTCTCTAAGGGTGGTGGCGCATTTGCCTTTCTCTTACCTTTTTGAATTGCTGCTAAATGTGCATCATCAGGGCGCCCTTCTCCCGACGAAGCGGATATTGCCCAAATTGCAATCCATGTAATAGATGCAGCTTGAATATCAAACATTGTTGGCTTCCCCCTTCTATTCGATCCCCCAGACGATGATGAAGACGAAGCCGTGCTTGCAATTAAATCTTTGCTAATTTCATCCCATCGTCCCCAACCAAACGTTAATAGTCGATCTTTCACAATTGAAAACCACTTTGATTTAATGGAAGAATGTTCTTCCTCGTCCTCTAAATCTTCACCAACATCCAAATCATCATCTGGATCGAAATCATAAGAATCACCGTCCTTGCCTTCTCTATTGTCCCTTATAGCTTTATCAATATCAGCAAAACTATCTTCCTCACGATATGATTTCACTTTCGTTCGTCTACGCTTGCCAGACAAAATTACATTTGTAGCACGTTGTTCAACATCTTCCAAACCAATAATTTTCTTCCAAAAATCTGGATCATCGATCGCAACTGAACCAGCACCTTCAGAAACAAACGTAGCTCGAGAAAACTTTGAACCAGTTTGACCCATTCCAGCATTACCATTTTGGTTACTACCAGGCGCAGCATGAATTTTTCTAGTCGATGTTTTTAAAATGTCTTCAATATCTGCTTCACAAAATGTTTTACTTCTCTCATCATCATCGTCACCTAACATATTGTACGCCCCATGTCGCAATAAACTTTCGACATCTTTTTTACTGTTTTCTTTCAACGTTTTTGGTTGATTTTTACTACCAGCTCCTTTTTGTAAGCCTATCATGGCACGTTTCTTTTGCAACTCTTTCGCTTCGTCAGGGGAAGTAGATCTTGATGAACTGCTATTTTCTATCGCTTTTGCCGCACCTTGCGCGCCTTCTTCTTCTAATTTATTCAATACAGCTTGATCTAGTCCTAATTTTTTCGATGCCGCTCGAAACATTTGCATTTCATACGTATTTGAAGACAGCAATCGATAAACTTGTACTTGCTTTGTCTGACCAATTCGATGACAACGTGCCATGGCTTGTATGTCATTTTGTGGATTCCAATCACTATCATATATTATAACAGTATCCGCGCTTATTAAGTTGATCCCAAGCCCCCCAGCACGTGTAGACAATAGCATGACTAATACAGATGAATCATTCGTAAACCTATCAATGGCTTTTTGGCGATCGTTGCCACGTTGCCTTCCATCTACGCTAGCGTAAGAATATCCACGATAATTTAAATAATCCGCTAAAATGTCAAGCATTCGAACCATTTGCGAGAAAATCAACACCCTATGCCCATCTGCTTTTAATTTCGGCAACAATTTGTCCAATAGAACACACTTACCACAAGCTTGTATAAGCATCTCATTTGCAGTAATTTTTGTTTTCGCTTGGGCCAACATCGCTTGTTCAGCACCACGTATTAGGAAAGGATGGTTGCAACATTTCCGCAACTCCATCGAGATATTCATTAGACTAGGTTTACTGACATTTTTTAAACCCCGATATAAGTATTTACGATTTTGCTCATAAATTGCTCTGTAATACCGTTTCTGTTCGATGGTAAGCTCTACTTCGATGATAGTTTCTTCTCGTGGTGGAATATGCTCCACATCCCCCTTTAGACGCCTTAAAAAGAATTTTTCAATCATTTGATGCAATTCATCAATTTCCTTTGCAGATGTCATATTTCCAAACTTCTCATCAAATGTTTCTTCCGTACCAAATGCCCCAGGGGCTATAAAATTTAAAAGCGACCAAAGTTCTTTCATTGAATTTTGTATCGGCGTCCCAGTTAACAATAATGTTTTATCAAATTTGAAATGATTAAATTGCTCCATCAATTTGCTTCGTCTATTTTTCAAACGATGTGCCTCGTCGACAACAAGGACTTTCCAATTCACCCGTTTCAATTGATTATATGACATGTTAATGCCTTCGTATGTAGTAATGATGACGTCAAACTTTAAATCCGTCGCAGAACCTAATTTTACATAATTTCTTTCCGGATCTAAAAACCTCCACTCGTACTTGTATATAATGTCACGAGACGCTGGATCACCATGTAAAATAACTGCATTCATATCGGTCCAAGCACGAAATTCACGTATCCAATGTGGTATGGTTGAAAGAGGTGCTACAACCAAAAACGGCCCGCCATATGATCCATGGTGCTGTCGCAATTGATTCAAAAACGCAACAGTTTGTACAGTTTTTCCCAAACCCATTTCATCCGCTAATAAACTGCTACGGCCATGAATATAATTCCAAACCATCCACTTAACACTTTCTACTTGATACGAACGTAATTTATTATCGTTTTTATATTTTTCATTTTCTACAAGTTGTAAATATTGCTCAGGCTTTAACTTTTTACTTTTCTTTATTTGCTTTGGATATTTAGATACTCTAACAAATTCTTCCACCAAATGATCGTCTGCAACATCGGCAACGTGCTCCCATGTTGACGCAGAATAAGGCATTCCTTCCCATTTTACATATACCATTTTATGATCATATTGTAACGTAAATGGAACAGGCAATTTATCATCAGTCAATTTCTTTTTCTTTGTACATTTTCCACAAAACCATTCACCATCTGGCACAGCTTTTAGTTTTAAACATTGTATATGACCACAACCGAAAGAACAGCCATCACAAAGCACCGCTGGATTATCCTCTGTAACTTCATACTCATGACAAATTTCACAGGGTGGATTATTCACATCATACCATTTTTCCCTTTTATCCATTGCTATTATTCTTTCAGCTACAGGAAATTTATCGGGAGGCACGGTTTTTTTATTTTCCAGACCATCAATATACTTATCAAGCTTTTTTGCAGATGTCCCATCGCACATAGTATGAATATCCTCAATGATTTCCCAGCTTACATGCAAATAGGAATAATTTTTCCATTTAATTAAATAGCGCTCTTCTGTCTGCAATTCCAATTCACCTTCACGGAACGTTCGTTTTTTTTGGCGAAACATAGAACCATTGGTAATATGTGTCGTCGTCATATGTTTACATTTTTCCTTCCATTCTGCCATTGAATGTTTTTCAACACCTAATACTAAATCTATATGAATTTCTACTACAAAATTGTCTTCCATTGTTTCCTTCTTCTTTTTCTTCTTTTTTTTTACATCTTCATCATCAAACGATGACGAAGAATCCTCATCATCTTCCTCCGATGATGATTCAACATTTTTATTTTTTTTTCTTGTTCTTAATGATGCTTTTCTAACCGGGCGTTTTGATGTTTTCCGAGCAGTTGCTTTTCCTTTACCTTTGCTTTTTTTTAAACTTTTTTCTTCATAATCACTTGATTCATCTTCATCACCCGATGAAGATTCCTCCTCCTCCTCTTCCGACGAGTCCTCGTCATATTCACTCTCTTCTTCCTCTTCTGATTCAGATTCGGATTCCATGGTTACATCATCATCATCATCAGAATTCCATTCGGCATATTTGACACTTTTACTTTTAGCTGTTCGTACACTACTACGTCTTATATTAGAATTTGTTGTTTTCTTTTCATTTTTCTTTTTAGTTTTAGAATTTTGAGATTGATCTAATTCTTGTGCTCTTTCTTTGGCAAGTTCTGTTGTAGCTTCATCGTATCGGTCATATAGTCGCATATCAATTAGAGTACCTGCTTGTAATTTTGAATGTAACCGTAAATGTGCTGGATAAAAGTCTTTATGGCTTTTTAATAATCTGGTTGGATTTAATCCATGTTTCTTTGCCATTTTATAAAACGATTCATCGTTAAGAGAAGCATAAAATCGTTTCTTTGGGTCCCACTTGCCATTAGTTAAGTTGTCTGGCCATGGATCATTTATATCATCGTCGCTCTCGTTCTGTTGACCATCCGCATTGTCTGGGAACTTATAATTGGGTGGTGGAACTTTTAACTTTTTAGCATATGCGTCTACAGCAACTTTTGCTTCATTTTCATCTAAATCCTCTTCATCCCCATCACCATGTACATTATGGTATAATCTACTATTTGATTCTTCATCTGAACCATATCCAACAATTTTACCATCTGCAATTACAATTTCGCCATTAGTTTGAAAAAATCGACGTGTATTTTTTTCATAATATTGATGATTCTTTTCTAAATCTTTCAAAAAAACAGTTGTCATTTTTTCAACAAAGATTTTGTAAGCAAAAACAAAAACAAACAAGAATATTATTATATTATACAAAAATCAACAACGGAAAACGATGGGAGGAACAGAATGTTGTTTTATTACTATCTATGAATTTGTATCTATTCCAACATATGTGTAACAAGTGTTCAAATGTCTGTACGTGTGTCTAGTAGCTACTTTTGTTTGTTTGTCTTTTACATATTTTTGTTATATTTTAATTGATGTAGCGATTCAAATCTATTATTATTCTATATTATGATGAATGAGGCGGCTTATAACAGGCTGGCAGGCTTTCCCAGCTGTCCAGCTGTCCAGGCTGTTCCAGCTTGTATTTTTAATATATAGAAGAGTCTTTCATCATACCTGGTACACTAAAATACAATCTAAGTACAAACATTCGTATTGACGTTATTGGTTTTTAGATGGTCAAGAAAAAAATGAAAAAAAAAATAATACAAAAAGACACATTCTTAATCTAGAATTAAGCCTGGTAATAAGGTAGTATATTTTCTAAAATTAATATATAGTATCCATTTTTTTGATGATCTGATCGGGCGTACTCACGTGACGCGTGCACGCC
>JACLAC010015462.1_pt1 | contig 15932 bp, 16 predicted proteins | sample 8027881 | NCBI WGS metagenome assembly JACLAC01 (sample SAMN15725517, study PRJNA655200) | protist metagenome | isolation source: fluorescence activated cell sorting (FACS) single amplified genomes of... | place: Spain: Blaines Bay Microbial Observatory, Mediterranean Sea | collected 2016-01-19
CAGAGTATTTGGATGACGGACTCAGGTGTTCACGAGGAGCTTTACCTGAACTCTCGTCTCAAGGGTGCAAGCTCAACGAAACGAAGCGACCGCAGTGCCAGTGTCTCCCCTCCGTGGCGCATCGACACGTCGATGTCGACGGCTGGAAAATAGAAGACGAAGAGAGTTTGATCAAAAGCATTCGAAGCAGAGGACGTCAATGTTGAAGAAGGCACTGCTGGTGGACCTATGGATATGAGTGCGCTGACGAAATCGGAAGCGATGTGACTTGTACGCGAGAAGAGTGAGCTCAAGTATGAAATTTCTCAAATGTCGCCCCAAGCAAAGAAGTCGATCAAGAGGGAGTTACTAAATCAGATTCTTAAACTAGAGGAATAGACGATTCAAGAAGTGACACGTCAGTCCGTCGGTGCACTGCGAAAGTCTCTGAGCAAAATGAACACTGAAGCGATTGACAAATTGAGAAAATCGACTTCTCAAGAGCCACTGGAAGCCTCAGTTGAGAAGCCAGTTGCCCCGCGGTTTCCGGCTCGTACAGGTACATTTGGTATAGGCGTTGCAGGTGATGGCAGCGTTATCATTGACGCAGACGCTGAGACTTGAGAGCTCGAAAAGAAACTCAAGACAGACCTGGTTGCTTCTACCGGCATCAAGGGTAAAGCAAAGACTGAGGTGACGATCTGAGTAGACTCTATGGTGGAACGCCTTTCTCGCATCGGGGAAACAATCGTCGATAACGACATCGACATGTCTGCGGCTGAGAGTGTGGTCGCCGCCGACAGCGGACCTATTGCACAGTCGAAGGACAGTCGATCCTCGAAGAAGAAGTAGACTGTGATATCATTCCATGGCGCAGAGACAGGTTCTCGCAACTCGGATGGTGGATCCATTCGTACAACACGTAATTCAATTTTAGGCTCTATGGCACGTGGAGAATCCGTGCCGATTTCGATCTTGAAGTCAAATTGAGGCACGGCGAATGTGGAGAGCTTAGAGCAGCGCCGTCAGAATATCATAGAGTGAGCAGACACGACACGCTACTTAGACTGATACTACGAAAAACAGCCTGTCTGGGGTGGGCCTCAAAAACTCGTAGTGCCTGCACACGCTACCAATCCGAGAACTGGCTCGCTCATCGCGCACACGGATGCTGACGGTTCCGGGCACAATACTGGAAAGCTCTCGTTTCGCGATGACTCGACTGACTTTCACAGTGTGCCGCCGCCGAAGTACACACACGCCGCGATCAAAGTGAGGAGCGGCATCTACCAGAGAGACAGGGCGGCATACATCCGCGACTTCGAGTACGTGTACGGTGTGAAGAGCGGGCGCCTGGCGCAGAACATGAAGCGCTAGAAGAAGGCGCGCGTGAGAAATGCGGTAAGCGTGCTTCGTGGGATGACAGGCCGCGAAGCCGACCCAGATGTGCTCGACAGTGACGACGTCTACGACGACGACGGGGTGAAGGATATGGCGTTGATCGACCGCATGAGCAAGTACTTGAAGCGGCAGGGCAGTGTGAGCGGGATCGACAAGAAGAAGTATGGCAACTACAAGCGCTATCTCTGAGCAACAAACGACGCGGAGACCGCAGCGAAGCGTGTGCTGTCACTTGAAAGCGAGGACCATGTGCAGCGGTGATGACGCAAGGCCGGCGCGCACGAGTACCACGCGAGAGAGGCTCTGGAGCTGTCCGAAGAAATCACGAAGCATCTTCACGATAGCACGTTTTTCGACCAGTTCGTGAAGGCCGCCACGACGCCAGACAAAAGCCTGAGCCGGCGCGCGCAGATGAAGCAGGTCGTTGCAGACAGTGCGACCAAAGACCTGCTGTTCGGCCACGAGCCGAAGTTTCAGCCTGAAGACAGAAAGACAGTCATCGAAGCCGCCAGTAAACGCATGGACGTGGATGCCAAGTCGTTGAAGTTGGGTGACCGCGACGAGCATACGATCAAGTCGCCGTCACAGAGTGGGGTGGACGCGGACAGGGTGAAAAACTCGCGGGACCTCGTGGACGAAGGTCAGGCGCAGGTGGACAGTTTTGTCTACGCATACACCTACAATCCGATCTACGGAACCAGGCATACGCGTGTCAACGGCAAGAAGAACGGTGGGGTTGTAAACATTGGCGGAAGCAACAGTCACAGTCTCAAGGCGGCGACTGCCAAAACTGAAGCTAGTTCGGGTAGCATAGATAAACCCGAGGCCAAGCCGCGTACCGAGCCACTGACAGCCTCCGAGCTCGAGAAAGCGGTCAAAAACGCTGAGTACGGTGTCGCGCTGCATCAGGCAACGACCTACATGGACGTGGACGAAATGCACCAGATAAAGGACCTCGAGAAGATGAACACGAAGTTTCAGATGAAGCTGGACCAAAACTTGTGGGCGGCGAAGCAAAGCAAGTACAGCACGCCTGGGTGGAAGCCGGACAAGAACGAGATGTCCGCCTGAGTTCGCAGCTACGTAGACAACCAGGGTGCCCGAACCCCCGTCGCGCAGATGCCCAAGGCAGCGAAACGCATCATGAACAACAAGGTAGCATTCCAGGAAATAGTCGACAAGTACGGTAACCGCATATCACCGCCGAAACCTGGCGCCAAGTCCCAGTCCGGCGGTCGCTCGAAGCTGAATTCACTTGGCTACACAGAAAGCATGGCCCTGGACGCGCAGCCGGCTGACGACTGGGACACGTACCAGGTCGGTGACTCGGCAAAGCATTCGCGCAAGAGCAGGAGCTGAATCGGTTCGCAAATGGATACCGCGAGGTGACGTCAGATGGCCAAGAACAAGATGCCGGGTCCAACGCGAATGAAGCAGCTGCAGGAGATGGAAAAGACCAAGCAGAGGGTCGAGGAAGAGAAGGACAACCTGGCCCTGATGCTGGAAGAACAGAAGCAGGCAGTGCTCGACCTCGAGTACGAGAAGGAACAGCTGCAGCATCAGGTTAAAGCGCTGGAGAAGGGGAAGAACGAGCAGGTGGAGTGACTTCAGGAAGCGCTGGTAGAAGAGAAAGAACGCGAAGCAAAATTGGAGTTTGACATGAAAGAGACGACTCGGAGAGAGAGTGCACGCGTGCAGGCCGCAACGAAGGAAAGAGAGCGGGTTGAGCGAGAGCTCGCTGTGCAACGGTGAGAGATCGCAAAGGCGCGCGAACAAAAAGCTGCACTAGAGCTGGCGCTAGCTGAGAAAGATCAGATGCTGCAGCTGAAGCTCATGTGACAGACCGTACGCGCGCAAAAGAATGATGTGGATCCAGTGACGGCGGACGAGCACGATCAGTCGTTTACCTCGGTGTGAAGTTGAAGTGGAAAGGGAAACGAACAAGTTCAAGTGCAGAACTCGTTAGACTTAGAGGTAACGGGACCTACTGGGGACAAAACTAGCGAGAAGGCAAAGGCTCGCCAATCGCTGAAAAAGCATGCCAACAGTACTCACCTCAAAGAAGACACACTGACACTCGACGTCGACGGTGGGCCCACTGGAATGACGTCATCTTTACAGCCTGCGCACTTACACAAAGCGGAACGAGGTCGTGGCACGGCAAGGAAAAGTCTCACGAACTCTATCATGCTGGCTGCTCAGAGGCATGCCGACGCCAGCGGCAACGGTCACGGGATGTTCGGCTTGCTGTGAAACGTCGACGTCGAGGGTGCAATGAACGGGAAGGAAAACGATAGTGATACTTCTGAGGACGAAGACGAAGAGGCAAACGATATCGTCCGGTCTCATAATCCTGATATTGTTCTTCTTGATGATAAAATCAAAATGGTTTTCGGCGGTATGCATCCAGAAGCGCACCTCGAGAACTTGCTTAACGTCGCTGGCGTCACGCTTCCTGATCCGCTAGCTCGTGCTCCGTGAGAGCGACGCGCTCCGAGTGTCGATGCTGCGCTGAACCTGAAGGCAGTGATGGAGAACACGATTCTCGAAATTAAGCTGATGAAAGAGCAAATCGCCAAAAAGCGGTGAATGCAAGAAGCCACTGTTGAAGCAGAGGTGGAACACAGGATGACCGCTCTTACACAAACGTTAGTTTATTTTACCTACTTACCTTGAAGATGACAATGACACAACATTCAACTTTCATTTGTTTTATTTCTTACTTCTATAAGTTTAAGTTGTACTTTTTTACATTTACTTCCAGTTCTATTCTACAACTACTACACGTATAATAAATTTCAAAATAAACTTTTTTTATTCGTATCTGTCAGTCAATCAGTCACAATCTCATGCGCATCCTCACACTACTCATAATTTATAAATATCCAGGACCATCGGCAGTCTCCGTCAAGTAGAAGAAGATCAGGAACATGATCAGGCAATGATATCAAAGTGAGACCGTATCAGAGCCAAGGAGGTTGAAATCGAGCACGAGTTCCAATCAGGCTTGCAACATAAGCAGGTCCGTAGTTAGAGTAACATCATGCGCAAAGTTCAGGCCGCGCGAGAGATGAACGATAGGTCGGCGCAGGCTTCTGACTACTGGAACCAGTACTTCCTACAAAGCTCGCACGCGACACAGTGTGCAGACGGCCACTGTTTCGAGCTTGACACGACTGCTGCTGCCACACTCGACGAAAACGAAGCATTGAAGAAAAACATTATCGCGCTTGAGAAGCGACTAGATACGATGTGAGCGAAGACCAAAGGTGACGATATAGCCCGGGCCGAGATTCTGGATATGTTCACCTATCCGCGGTCGAGATGAAAGGCGCTGAGTTCCTATAGTAGTTGATTTAGCTTAGCCCCGTCGTCATCTGCGTCCAGGAGCAGACTGAGAGCGAACGCCCATGCTCACGTCGCTACTACTGCTACGCCCAAAACGCAGACGAGCCAAATTGCTAGAGCATGGAACACGTAGATCAAGAAAATGGCGAACAATCTGAAGAAGACTAAACTGCACGGCGGTCAGGGTTAGAAGCGGAAGAAACTATAAAACGGTGCCGTGAAGACCTAGACCAACACTGGTGCGAAGTCTCTAAAGGTGACGAGTGATGCCAACAGGACAATTGCTCCAAGAGGTTTCGGTAAAGTTTTCACAGTAGTCGCTGACGCAAAGGGGGTGAACGCGAAGACTACCACCACGTTTAGCGATCCAGTAAAGATATCCACCGCATCATATATACCGGCGAGCACATCAAAGACAAAGTCTTTGCAAGTTTCCCGAGATATCACACGACTAGGTGCATGAACTACCCACAACGAGTCAATCGAAAACTAGCGCTTGTTTGATCAAACTCAAAGTCTATCAGCCGATTTGCGTGCAAGTCAGCATGATGCGCAAGCGGTCACGAGTAAATATTTTGCAGCGACTGCATCGAAGTCATCGACCACGAGTGGTAACGCATGATGAAACAACAACAAGGCGACTCACATTTACTTTCGTGCGGAAGACAGCGTCGTTTCAGGTTCAATGAGAGGAGTACAGTCACAGGACACTGACAATCACAATCAGAATGATGTCCGCGGGTCATGAGTTGCGTCTCTGGGAGAGTTGACCACTACTACGGGCAAGATTACTAGTGCGTCGTCAGGAAGTGGACTGGAACTACTCATTTACCCAGAGTTCAGGGGTAGTGTGGAAACCGCTAATGCTAATGCTAATCCTGGCCAACGTGCTGATGTTGATGACGAGCCGGTTCCTGAGCCCGAGGATGGCGACGACGATGAGGAAGGGTCAGCCTCGATGATCATCATTGATCAGGAAGAGGACTCTGAGCAGCAACTACAACCACAAGACGCAGTCGAGGGCCAACGCCTGGAGGCGAAGGCCGCGAAGAACACACAAACTAAAACGAAGGCGAAGGCCGCGAAGACGAAGAGCAAGTAGAAGTCAGGAACTGCGACGTCGACCCTGCAACCACCGAAGGGTGTGACGACGCGAAAAGCTTCGAAGTCGTCGAATGGAAGTGCCAGACCCAAAAACAGCACGAGCACAAAGCCGAAGACTAAGTCTAAGTTCGTGCCCAAGGCGGACAACAGTGCTAAAGCTAAGGCAAAAGCCGCGTCTTCCTCTTCACCTGCACCAGTTATACATGTGAGGCAGTCAACGTTCAACATCGCTGGCGGCGTACCTGAGCCTGATCCTAAGTCAAAGCCGAAGGCAAGACCAACGGCGGGCCTGATGATGGTTGGTGGAAACGGACGAACTGGGACTGGGATTGGGGTCGGCGCGACTCCGGCGTCCCAATCTCAGCCAAAGGTCCAATCGAACGCAAAGCAGAGTGGAGCTAAGGAACAGATCAACTTGATCGATTAAGTGAAAGGTGCTCACGCGAGCAGAGGTGTCGGTTTTATGCTCGACACAAACGTATAAATACTTATGTTGTTGTGAGTATCAGATTCTTAAACTAAGTACTTGAATGATTGATGTTGTATGCTGGGTATCCTAAAATTATTTCTTTGAACTTCGAAAGAATATGCCGTTGAAACTGACGCGCATGCCTTCTCAATTGCAGCTGCAATACTTACAAGTTTCCGCAAAGTTGTGTACTGGGTAAAGATTAAAATTAATAGAACTTGAGGCTACCACGGACGCCGACGATACAAATCGTTAAGATTAAGCACGGTGTGACTGTGAGTGACAAAACTCCGAAACGATCGCAGTGTGATATACATATAAGATGTGGACGATACCTACGATAAGATTTTTTGACATGACCATCACCATCAGCTATCGATGCATATAGCATTACGTGTGTTTGAATCTGCTTTAGTCTGCGTCTATAATTGTGGCATATACGATACGATTACGAACGTAATCGCAATCGGGAAGTTATCAGGGAATCAAATCGATGACGGAACATCGCTGAGTACTCTGGAACCAAACTAGGTGATTACTAGACACCATCTTCATCTACCACTAGTAGATACAGATAATCATAGATAGCGTATACGTATAGAATAAAGTTAAAGGTAGGAGTAGCCAAAGCCTGGTCTAGTACTTTTACTTGTTAGTCAAATAATCACATCGTCATAAAGACAATGCCCGCCTTCGACTTGTCAGAAGCACAGTCGAAAATCGACGCGATCCGGGACCCGAAGAAGTCCAAGAAGATCAAGGGCGCCGAGCTCCAGAACATCTTCGCGCTCTACGATGGGGTGAGTTTATGATGTTGCTATTGCATATAAAGTAGCTTAAAAGCATATTGATTTTGATAATATCTATCCGATATATCGGGTGGCGTACACAGAACACAAATCGATTCGATAGAGATAGGGTTCTGCTCCAATGTGCATATGGAGTAAAGCTACACTCGGAAGGCATCTAGAATCATCATCGCCCCCGTCTTAGCGGATTTGGCTAAATTGTCGAAATCAGTAAACAATGTGTTATCCATCATGGTATCGGTGACAACAGGCGGAGATGAGGCGAAAAGGAAAAAGCCCTATGCAATAGTCTTTTATACTTTTCTATTATTTATATACTTACTTTAGTTGTGGTTGTGGTCGCTCTTACTCTTTGTTCCCATTCATGCGATACTGAAACTGAATAACTCTCGACAGTCACACCGACACCAAATGCTCAGCAGTAATTCAGTGAACACAACACACCCGTCTACCAGGCCGTGACCGAGGTCGACGAGCTGCGCGCCGCCCTGGCCCAGGCCGAGGCCGCCCACAAGGCTGAAAGCAGGGACAAGGCGGTCCAGAAGAAGAAGTACGAGAAGAAACTGGAGGACTTCAAGGCCAAGGCCGAGGAGCACATGAAGACCACCATGCACGACATGGAGGAGCTCAACAAGGAATTAGAGTAGTGAATTAGAAGAAAGCCAGAAGTTAGCAGAAAACCAGGCCAAGGAGCTGGTGGACCTGCGGGCGGAGTACGACCAGTTGGTGAAAAAGTACTCCGATCTGAACTCGGCACACGACGAGAAACACGCGGCATTCGAGGGTACGGACTCGCGGCTGAAGGAGACTCAGGTGGAACTGGTGAGGCTATTCGAGGTATTTGAATGTGTGTCCATCTTTCATCGTTCACTATCATACGTGCTATATTGACCATACCGCCTTTTGATGTCGCTACTGTTGTATACATAATAAACAACAGACGGTAGAGTTTTCTGTCCTTATTAGATGCCTTGCTAGTCCAGGAGCTTGTGATATGACACAATAAAACCTTTTTGACAAATAATCGATTGAACTACAACAACTATCCGCGATTGAATCCGATCCTCCACACTTCCAGGAAAAGGTGTTGAAGCACTCGGAACAGCAAACGGCCCAGATGAAGGGATTGATCGAGCAGACTTCGAAGGTAAGGTGCTTGATTTTTAGATCATATTTTTACTAGTATGGACTGGCTTGTCGGCCTAATGGTGGTGTGCCTACGAAGTGCGCCATGGCTTACTGAAGAAAGAAAAGACCTGTACTACCCATAATTCACCTTAATAATTCGTGCCTTTAGCGACGATGTTTGTCCATAGCACATACATATACGCACCACAAAAACCTTTTTTCGTCCCTTTACTTCAGGCCAACGAGCACACCCACACTGCCCGGCAGCAGCGCGCCGCCATGGCCACTGCGCTGCACGACGCCCAAGAGAACATCCAGCAGCTCTCCGAGCTGGGCTCGCGCCTCAAGGACATCCAGATGCCGAAGACGCCCGATGTGGCGCGCACACCGGCCAGGGGGCAGGGTCAGCGCAAGAGCACCAGTGCGACCAAGATGAGCAGCGGCCTGGGTGCGACTTCGCCGGAAGAAGCTTCCGCTTCTTCCGGCGAAGTGAAGCTGATGGAAGGCACGCACTCCGCGGCCGACGGCGGCGTCGAGATGGACCCTCTCGCTCGCTTCAAGCTGAGCCGCGCCACTTCGCCCGGCCACCTGTCGACGAACAACCTGTCGCACAGCATCAGCAAGCTGCAGTCGTCGCTCTCCTCGCTCACACAGCAGGCGGGCGACCTCGGTCTGGGAGGCACTGGCCAGGGCGCGGGCCAGTTCACCACCTCGCTGAAGCAGTCCTTCGCCGACTATTTGTGTAATAGATTCGGCAACCTGATCGTGGGCTGGACGGCGTTTACGCAGTACTTGGACAACGAGACCGTGAACCCCGCGACACTGAGCAACATGCAGAAGCAGGGGCTGGACGACCTGACGAATATGCGCAGCTCCATGGGCATGAGCATGCACGAGTTCCAGCAGGGCTGCAACGACGTGGCCTACGAGAACAACGTGAAGATGACCTTCCAGGACATCGCGGGCAGCTTCGGCGGGCGCATCGTGCTGGACGATCTCGATAGTGAGGGATAGAAAGCGCTGAAGATGATGAAGCTGCGACTGATCGACTACTACGACGGCTCGATCGTAAACGCGGCGGCGCAGCTCTTCTTCGCCAACCAGACGGACCGTATCCACAGCGACGACTTCCTGAAGTTTTTGTGCGACGGGCTGAAGATGAAGCAGGGCGTGGCCCGGCGCGCGGTGAAGTACATCGACGTCAAGGGCTTCGTGTACGTGCAAACATTACTTACGAAAAGCGAGTACGAGGCCTTCTACCAGCGCTTCATCCTGGCCGACCCGCGCAAGAAGGCGGACATCCACGCGAACCTGGCGTCGCGGAGCGGGCAGTACAGCGCGGCGATCCTGTTGAGCACCTTCGATCTGCACACGTTACTCGCGAGTGGAGACCTGAAGTCGTCGCAGGAAGTGAGGATGCACGAGGCTCGGGGTATGGGTATGGGTTCCTCCTCGAATTTCAACCCCAACTCGATCCCGGAGGAGAGCGCGGTGAACTTCGGGCACCCGACCAGCACGCTGTCGACTCTCGGTGCAACCGGCGGCTTCACCTTGGGGAGTTCGATGGCGTCCGGCGGGCTGAACGCCTCCATGCACCGCAGCGCGCTGAAGAACTTCAAACGGTTGCTGAAGGCCAAGTACCGCACCCTCGCGATCGCCTGGAACGGCTACTTCGACCCGCAGGGCCGCGGCAGCTGTGGCTTCCAGCAGTTCGCCAACCTAGCACGGAATATCGGCTTCGACGACACGAAGAAGCTGTGGGACGACCTGTCCGCGGGCAAGAGCGACTTTTTACTAACCTACGAGCACCTGGACGCGGAGGGCTACGCCTTGGCCAAGGACTTTCGGCAGTCCATCCTCGCCAAGTTTGGCGCCGAGAGCACCGGCGCGCCGGGCCAGTTCGAGAACGTGAGTCCGTACCTGGTGTGCTGGCTGGCGCCGGCGGGCTTCCACACGACGCGCAAGGACCTGGAGGTGCGGGACTTCGTGGCGAAGGTAATGAAGATGTTCGGCGGGCGCTACTCGCAGGACGAGGCCGTGGACATCTTCCACCTCATCCAGCGGGACGTCGTGGGGTCCTCATCCGCGCAGAAGGCGGGGCTGGCCAACCTGTGCAGCAAGACCGCGACGGACTACATGAACGGCGTGTACGGCGCCGCGGAACAGGGCTTCTGCAAGAGCGTGGGCGCGAAGCATCATGTTCAAGTTCATGCCTCGGGCATTCCGTCGTACGGCGGCGTCGGCGCTCACGAGCAGGTGGGAGGCAGCAGCAGCTCGGGCGCAGGAGGAGGTGGTAAGAGTCGTTCGGACGAGGCGTTCGAGTCCTTCCTGCGGCGCCAGGCGGAGGCGCCGGTCGGCGTGCGCGCGCGCGAGGAGGGCGAGGCCAAGAAGAGGGCCATCGAGGAGAAGAAAGCGCTGCGGCTGAAGAAGGACCTCGGTGCGAGCGATAGAGCGGGGTTCATCAAGTTCCTGAAGAAAAATTATGGGAACCTGCCGCGCGCGTGGCGGCTGGGCTTCGACGCGGACGGGTCCGGCAAGGTGAGCTTCACGGAGTTCTGCCAGTGCGTCCGCGCGCTGAAGGCCTACAACGGGCCAGTCGCTGAACTTTTCAAGGAGTTCGACGAGGACGGCAGCGGCATCATGAGCCTGGAGGAGTTCGACCCGGTGGGGTTCGCCATGCTCGACAAGTTCGAGAACCGACTGCTGGTGACGAACTACGGGGCGGCGGAGCCGGGCAAGGCGTGGAAGAAGAAAGAGGAGGTGTGGAAGTACTTGGCGGGCGGCTCCCGGACGGTGGAGCTGGAGCGGTTCGTGACGTTTTGTACGAGCCAGTGGCCGGAGGAGTTCGTGACTGAGGGAGGTGATTTGTTATCTCTATCTTTGATTTTGATAGATTTATATGATATGTGTTATACTTATAGAATATAGTTATGTAGTACCTTCCACATTGGCTGGGGCCCAAGCGATACAAGCTAATCTGATTAAACTGTCAACAATAAAGTAATATTCTGTTTGATTTTCTTCTTGTGGTTGCTGCCCTCCAAAGTGCGCTGCCCTCCCTATAAAAAACCTTTTTGTTATTTTCGTACATACAGACTGACAGTACACAAGTACAACTACATCAACTAACTATTACTATAGGCAGAGAGCAATACGATCTATATTATTTCGACCTTCTACTTCTTGCTTTTTCTCCAGCCGCCGACTCCGGCGTCGACTCCGCCGCCGACTCTGTCAAGCTCGACGCCAAGAAGCTGTTCAACTTCTACAAGAAGTCCAAGGAGATTCAGATCATGACCTGCGAAGACTTCCAGTCGTTCGAGAAAACGCTCGCGCCGGAACGCAAGGACACCTGGCGCGCCCAGCTGAAGGAGCAGAGGAGGAGTAGTCGCATGGAAAACGGTGGTGGTGGTTCGGTTCCGGTTCTGCCGCCTGTGGCGGCCGTGGTGCGTGGCTCGCGAGACTCGTCAGCGGCGGTGTCGCCCGCGGGCGCTTAGGAGGGCACTGTGAGTGAGCAGGTTCCTGTTCTGTCCGCGGGTGGCCCCCTGGCGCCGGTTGCTGAGGAGGGCACTGTGAGTGAGTCGCTGGTGGAGGAAGAACCGGGCAGCCTGAACAACACGATGTCCATGAGCATGACGAAAGGTAAGGGCTTTATGGGTGCTGGGCGAACGAAGACCTAGAAGGATCTGAGCGACGCGCTGGACGAAGCAGAAGCCTTGGACGGCGACGCCGAAGAGGAGAAGGTGACTGAAGGTGACGCTCCGCCTGCCACCAGTCCGGCTGCCGACGAGATCGCTGAGCAGGCGCAAGCGCTGGCTGACATCTACAAGGAAGTCGAGGAATCTAAGGATGCTGAGGAAACGGCTGAGCCGTACGTACCGCCTCCGGAGCCGATTATCGAACACGCCCCTGCTCCCGCCTACGACAAGGCGACTGAATCCGATCTCGGTCCGTCCGCCAGTGCTGGCGACGCTGCACCTGTCAGTGCCGCCGACGAAACCGTCACGGAAGCGAACGTGACGCAGCCGTTCTCGCAGGTTGCGGCGCAGTTCAAACAGGCCGAAGGTGCTAAGCCATCTACGCCTGGTGATGCGCCGCCGGCTGCGTCCCCGATCTTCTCACCGGACAAACCGCAGGTGACCGATTCAGGTCTGGTAGTGCCGCCCACACCGGAGTCACCTGACAAAATCGATAATATGCTCGAAGCCTCTATGAGCATGAGCAAGACCAACGTGACGGTCGGATTCGCCGAGCTGCAGAAGCGGTCGAGCGAGATGAGCAACAGCAGCAGTGTCGAAGCCAGTGACGAACCCACCACGCAAGGCTACATCGCGAAGTACGGCGCCACCACGGAACCGTCCGACTTCCTGCTGAAGCTGCAGACGCACTGCCGGTCTGACGGCGAGACCGCGTTTTCCATGCTGTTCCGCGACGAGATGGCCAGCGGCAAGGTGACCGTCGCGGAAGGCGCCACCTTCGTGATGTTCGCGAAGGCCGCGAGGAAGCTGAGTTTTGGCGGCAACCTGAAGGGGGTGTGGTCCGACGTGCTGGAAGGCGCAGGTGTCGAGGACGCGCTGGCGGTCACGCACATGAAGCCGGAAATGATTGGAGTACGGTTCGAGAGGGGCATCAGGGAGGCTATGCACGATTAAGGGAGATGAAGATGATGGAGTTCATGAGAAGGAGATGCGCAAGTGCTAGTGCATCGTTAATAACAAGTTCTGAATCTGATTGGTAATTTGGTGATCATTGCAAAGAAGTGGAATAGGAATTTTGATAGTGAAACAAAAACTGTACAAAGACATCAGGAGTGCAAGTGCGAGTATCGTCAACGAACAATAATCTTTTCCAGAGGCATACAGGAGGTGAAGTTCTGAATGCGCTAATGAATTCTGAAGACTGCTCTTTTCCAACTTTAATATGATATCGACTGCTCTGCGCCAGCTGCACTCTGTCTTTGCACCAACATTCTTATGATAGGACTACGTCTTCATGGGACATTATCTTGAGCATATGTTTATCCGTCAAGTACTCCTTATCCCGTTGTCATTATCAACTTCAATCTATATTCAACAGTTTCACCAACCTATTCGTCGATTTCGATCACTCAAAGTCAACATTCGCAGATGAACGGGACAAGTAGAAGTACACGATTAGGAATAGAAACATTCACTCTCACATAATGAACGCTGTCATTCGGTCTGCCAGTGCCGCGCGTGCGCGCACCGTGCGCGCTTTCTCTACTGGGCCTGCTATCTCGTCTGTGATTACGAGCTGAAGTACGTGATCAGGCTCAGGTGCGGTCGTTGTGGCACCGTGATCGGGGAGCAGGTGGCGTCGGCGCACCGCTGTCAATGGTCCGAATTTCAAGAGTCGCATTCCACAGACGCCGACGCCGCCATAGACATTCGTGGAGTCTCGTTCTATCGAGGCTGTACCACGCGCCGGTGACTTCATGGAGCCGTCTGTGTGAGAGATGTTTGCCGCTGACGAACTCGACGCTGACGAAGACGAGAAGGACCAGGAGGTCAACGAAATCGTACAGCCATCTTTTACAGTGCATTCAGAAGCGACTCCGACTCTTACATCCGCGACATCATGAAGTTATTGTTATAATGTCTCTCATACGACCAAGTCGGAATACCTCCCGGTCGAGAGCCTATCTGATGTACTGTAAAGACAAGATCAAAACATCGCGGCGCAGAAGAAACGTGATGTCATGAATCATGAAGTCTCACGTCTAGCTGATGAGCTCGCAGACATGCCCAAGGAAAAAGTCATCTGACAACTCAGTGATCATGGCGTGTATATCTCGAAGGAATAGCTTCAGAGCGACTCAGCGCTTCGACGCTTTCTGGCATTAAACATGGTCCATGGTGTACTACCGCGTTGTCCTTGTTGTGACAGTCTGAGTCTATACTACAGGCGCCAACCTCCGTGGGGTCAGTACACGACTGGGAGATTTGTTCGTAGTTGCGCGAGTTACGATTATGCTGGTGGCGGATGCGATACGGGCTACGGCTCTGCAGTCCTAAAGTGGGACAGCAAGATGAGATGGAAGGTGAACACCGCAGCACGGATTCCATGGCATGAAGCTAAGTGGAAACTGCGATACAAAAAATAGTTGCAAGGGTGGAGTAGGAGTCCCAGTCCTGCTGGCACATCATAATTTATTTGGAGCACGGGCATCAAGAATCAAAGTTTTTGAACGATTGTGATTTCGATTGGATTTGGGGATCAGTGACTAGTTATGCATTATTCGCGCCGTTGCGTAAAATACTCATGCGCATTGGTGGACTCTGGTGTAGTTGTTAGTTTCCACCTATCTTCACATAAAGAAAGTCTGTGCTCCTAGTCCTACCGTGTTAGTTCACTATCCTTATCTAGTTAAATGGCTATCTATTATGGGCGCTGCAACATCTGAGGTTGCATTTTCGGACACATCTGACTCTGAGCTTTAAATACAGTTACTTGATAAACTCGAACTCCCGTCTTGAATAACAGTACGGTAGGCGCGCTATTGTGTAGTTTAGGTAGTGTACGTAGCTCAAAGAGGTTTCGTTTGCCGCTTGCGTCGACATCAGTCGCATCTCTATAGAAGTAGATCTAGATCATAAACAAGAAACAAATATTCAAGATGTTTTCCAGTTCTTCAAGTTCTAACTCATCACCGGCATACTCCAACTTTACCAGTAATTCCTCAACGGTAGGCATGTTAGCTTTCATCTCTTCATCAAGAGACTCATCAGAATGCAAAAGATCGTCATCGGAGTAGTCGCGGTGCCCATGTCTATACCCTTTCTTGTACATCTAAGGCGGAATATCGGCGGAAATGAAGGAGATGTCGCTGCTAGCTGAGGACGGGGTCGCATCTAAAGGGCGATTGGCGTTTCGCCGTTGCTTGCGCTCTCTTTACTTGGTTCTTCGCTTCAGCTTCCGTCTCTCAACGACAGCAGGGTCTTCAAACTTCTCACGTTCTATCCGTTACATAACTCACTCTTCGGCTAACTTCTTTTATGCATCGTCACCAAATTGAAACTCCAAGTTATTCAACTGTTCCAGCGTGTAGCTACCACGCTTACGCTTCCGCCGCTCTCTTCACATCCGTCGCTTTATCAGTCTCTCTTCATGTTTGAGCTCGCGCGTCCTCTTTTCCTGCGCGATATCGTCTATCAAGTGATATTCACCTGCCACCTCCTGAGCCTCGTGGGCGCTGTCCAGTGCCGTCATCTGCGGCGAGCGACCGCGTTTGGCCAGCAGTTTGCGAGTGATGTCGTCGCGCTCGTCGCTTCAGAACGTTGATTCAGAAGACGATCCAGACGGATCAATGTTAGCCATCGCGTTCTGCTCCTCCTTCTGAAGACTCTTGTTCATACGAATGGATCTCACTTCTTCCTCGCGCTTCAGTTTATGGATTCACTCTTCGCGTTGTCGCTCTTCGAGGCGGAAGAGCTACGAAGCGGATAGGTTCTAAAGATTTGCGACCGAGTCTTTGCGCTTTTCGAATGGAGTGGGAGCTGGTGGAATGGGAATCTCAATTTTGTCATTTTCAATCTAACCCCCACCGTCATCAATCTCCTTCTCCAACTCCTCATCTTACTTAGATTTTGATCTACTAAACTTTGATCCGAATAAACCCCTCTTCTTCTTAACACTTCCCTCGTTAGGGCTTGATATCGACGTCTTGTTGTTTT
>JACLAC010020284.1_pt1 | contig 15926 bp, 14 predicted proteins | sample 8027881 | NCBI WGS metagenome assembly JACLAC01 (sample SAMN15725517, study PRJNA655200) | protist metagenome | isolation source: fluorescence activated cell sorting (FACS) single amplified genomes of... | place: Spain: Blaines Bay Microbial Observatory, Mediterranean Sea | collected 2016-01-19
GCCCGGGTGCCCCTGGTGGAGCGGACCCGAATCCAACCCCTACCTCGCGGTACGCTTCGAAAGACCGTTCTGGCCTTCGTTGTTTTTCTCATTCTGGGTATCCTTTTCGTTTCCCAGGCAGAATTCATGATACGGCAACGCAGGGCTGGACCGTCCTAATTCCCCGTGCCCAACCCTTTGCCGGCCCGGCTTCAGGAACCAACCATGAAGGTACTTTTTGCTCATTCCTTTTTCATGGCCTTTGACGACAAGCAACGGGTCGTGCGGGAACCCTATCCCCCCTTGGGTACCCTGATTGCCGCGGCCTGTGCCCGGCGGGAGGGACACCAGGTTGCCCTGTTCGACGCCATGCCCGCCGAGGATACGGCTGATTTCGGCAACATGTTGGCGGAGGACGATTTTGATGGAGTCGTTTTCTTCGAAGACAATTTTAACTGGCTCTCCAAAATGTGCCTGCAACGCATGCGTGCCGCCTGTGGGAAGATGATCGCCATGGCCCGGGTTCGGGAGTTGTTGGTACTGGTAGCGGGGTCCGACCCTTCGGATGAGCCTGGTTATTATCTGGAAAAAGGGGCGGATTACGTGATTCGGGGAGAGGCGGAGTTCGGTATTTTGGAGATACTCGCCCATCACGGGCAGGGGGGTACTACTGCCTGTGAGGGACCCGGCATCTTTCGTATCGAAGGCGGCAAACTCACAGGTCTACCATCGGTTCGGGGAAAACGGGATCTCTCGGTCTTTCCGAGTCCCGCCCGTGACCTGGTTGACATGGATACCTACCGCCGCCTCTGGCAGGAAAATCACGGTTACTTTTCCCTGAACATGATGACCACCCGCGGCTGTCCCTACCGGTGCAACTGGTGCGCCAAACCCATTCACGGCCGCCGCTATGATGTACGCGACCCAAAGGACTGTGCTCGAGAAATGTACCAGCTCGGGCGCGATTATGCTCCCGATCACATCTGGTTCACCGACGATATTTTTGGCTTGAAACCCAAATGGGTGGAGCTCTTTGCCGAGGAGGTCGAGAACCTGGGAACAGGTATTCCGTTCAAGATCCAGGCCCGAGCCGATCTCATGACCCCAACAACCGTAGCCGCCTTGAAGCGGGCTGGTTGCCGAACGGTGTGGCTGGGCGTGGAGTCGGGGTCCCAGAAGGTGCTGGACGCCATGGACAAGGACCTGGAGGTCGAGACTGTCTACCGGGCGAGCCGTTTGTTACAGCAAGCCGAGATCGAGGTTTGTTTTTTCCTGCAATTCGGGTACCCTGGCGAGAAAAGCGAGGATATCTATCAGACCTGGCAAATGATAACCCAACTCAGGCCGGACCACATCGGTATCAGCGTCGCCTATCCCCTGCCCGGTACCCCCTTCCACGAGAGGGTCAAGGACCAGCTATGGGAACGGGACCATTGGGCCCAGAGCAGTGACATGATGCCCATGCACCGCACAGCCTATCCTCCGGAATTTTATCCCCTGCTCTATCAGTATATACACCAATTATTCCGCAAATTGAAATCTCCCCGTTCCGGGCTGCGCGGCCTGAAGGACCGGCTCATCCACCGGCGTACCCGCGGCCGGCTGGAAAGTTTCGGAGTAGAGGGGATCCCTTTCCCATGAAAGTCCTTTTGGTTCACGCTTACTCACTGGCAACCGATCCCGCCGAACAGAAGGTCATGAAACCATTTCCCCCCCTGGGCCTGCTCTACCTTTCCGCGTACCTGAAATGGGACGGTCACGAGGTGGAGATCTTCGATGGGACCTTTGCACGGCCAGAGGATTTTCCGGGAATCCTGAGACATTTTGCTCCCCGAGCTGTCGGTTTTTATGCCAATATGATGACCCGCTCCGCCACACTTCGGCTCCGTGGCATGATCGCCGAAACGAAAATCCCCATGATCGTGGGTGGTCCCGATCCCCCTCATTATCTGGAAGCATATCTCGATGCGGGTTTCGTTGCTTGTGTGGTTGGCGAGGGTGAACGAGCCATGTCTGCCTGGCTCCAACAACTGGACCAGCCGGATAGTTGGTCCCGTATCCCCGGACTGGTGTTCCGAAGGGAAGGGGTATTGGTCCGGGGACCCACCCAAAATAACGATCTACCCCTGGACAGCCTGCCTTTGCCCGATCGCAAGGCCATCGACCTGAATACATATCTCGATTGTTGGGAACGCCACCACGGCATTCGCCCCATCAGTCTGGTCACCGCGAGGGGCTGTCCCTTCCGCTGTACCTGGTGTAGCCATAATGTTTTCGGATACTCCTTTCGCAAACGCTCCGTGGATAATGTACGGATGGAAATGGCAGAGCTACAGGAACACTACCGCTTCGACCATTATTGGTTTGCCGATGATGTTTTCACCATTCAACCCAAATGGGTGTTCGGTTTGCGCGATTCCTTGAGGCAATACCCGGAGCTGGTCAAACCCTTTGAGTGCATTTCTCGGGCCGACAAAATCACCCCCGAACTTGTTGACGCCCTGCGTGAGTTGCGTTGCTTCCGGCTCTGGATTGGTGCGGAAAGCGGTTCGGAGCGCTTGCTTTCTCTCATGAAACGAGGCGTGAACCGGGAGCAGGTGATCAGAGCTGCAACCCTTGCCCGGACAGCGGGTATCGAAACAGGGATGTTTTTCATGTGGGGATTCATGGATGAGGATTACCCGGATATCTCGGATACGGTGAGCCTGGCAGCCGCGTGCCGGCCGGATATCGCCCTTACTACCATCGCCTATCCCATCAAGGGTACGGTCTTCTACGAACAGCTCGCCCAACAGGGCCTGCTTCACCAGGAGCCCCGTTTCGAGCAGGGCACCGATCGGGATATCCGTATCCACAACCAGCCGAGCCCCGATCTATACACCTACGCCAACAGCCTGCTCCACGGGACGATTCGGGCCGGCCGGCTCCGGGAAGGCAGCCTGCTCGAAAAAACCCGGGCCTGGGTCTTGCGGGCCCGCACGCTCCTGGCCCGTTACCGGCTCGAGCAGGCTTTTCGGGCTCACCGCCGCCGGCTTACGGGGTAACAACGCTGTGGTTGAGCCGGGGGGCAGGCCTGGGTTTGCTATCTTCCTGCCTATCTCACTTTGTGCCTCATCCCCGCCTCTACACCTTACCCCTGATGCTTTGGCCCCTTGACAGGCCGGACCACGCACCCCGGTTAGTGTAGACATTGGTGTATTCAACTTTTCTTCACATGTTTTTCCGGTTAATTGAGGTAAAATAGTAGGGGGAGTGTGCCGGCTCCCAATTCTCCAAGAGGCTGGACCCATGCCAATCTACGAATATATTTGTCCCGAGAGCCAGGAACAGGTGGAAGTGCTACATGGCATCAATGAAGAAGTGAAAACCTGGCAGGAGCTATGTGCCCTCACCGGATTGGCCCTGGGTGAGACCCGACCGGATGCTCCGGTTCACAAGTTGATCAGTGTTCCCGGCCTCGCATTTCCCAAGACCAACTCCGAACTCAAGAACATGGGGTTCACCAAGTTGGTGCGGCGGGAGAAGGGTGTCTACGAGAACGTCACGGCCACGGGTGAGGACGCCCGTTACATGAAAGCTGACGATCCCAACTCGGTTCCGAACTTCAAAAAAACCATTAGGGATTGAATGGTCCCCGGTGATCCCTGAAAATGGGTCTTTACCCTGCCTCAATAATCCTGGAGATAGAGAATATGACCCTAAAAGTAGAGAAGTTGTTTTTTCTCGACACTTGTCCCTTGCCTTTAGGGCTGGAGTTCTGTACCATGTCTGAGTGACTGGGAAGGGTTGTCCCGCTTTGTTTCGTTGAAGCTAATTTCCAACAACCCTTTGGAAGTGGGTCCAAACCCACTTTTTTTTTGCGCATATGACTCCTAAAAGTAAACATAAACAACTGGAAGCTCTTATCGAAAAAACACTTGCGCCTACGCCATTCGAGGTCGTTCTCGTGGAATATGGGAAAACAGGAAAGGATTGGGCCCTGCGGGTGTTGATCGACCATCCAGACGGTATTACCCTGGATCACTGCCAATCCGTAACCCTAATGATTCGTGAGATGCTCGAGGAAGAAGACCCCATTAAACAAGAAGACTATCACATCGAGATTTCCTCCCCCGGTGTAGACAGGCCCCTCATCAAGTTAAAAGATTACCAGCGGTTCCTTAATGAAAGAGTGTATGTGAAAGCTCATCGGGCAATCGAGGGAGCCAAGCAATTTACCGGTGAGCTGTTGTTCTGCTCGGAAGAAGCCATCGAGATCAGTAACGAGCATGACGGACAAACCTATCGGATCCCTTTGGATGAGATTGCCAAAGCGACCCTGAAACCCATATTGAATTTTTGATAGGAGACAAAAGATGAGCTCCCAACTGTTGCAGGCCATCGACCAGGTTAGCCGGGAAAAAGGTATTGACTCGGAGATCATTATTGCTGCCGTGGAAGAGGCCATTATTGCTGCCTCGAAAAAGATTTTCAAAGCTGATGAGAATTTCGGGGCCAGTTTCAACCGGCAGACAGGAGAACTCCAGGTATGGGCCATAAAGGAAGTTGTTGAAGAAGTGACCAACCCCAAGCTGCACATTCCCCTTGACGAGGCTGCGCTTTACTATGAAGGGGTGGACGTCGGCGATACCATCGAGTTCCAGAAAGACACTTCGAAACTGGGGCGAATTGCGGCGCACGCGGCCAAACAAGTCATTATGCAGAAGGTCCGCGACGCAGAAAAGGAAAAGATCTACGAGGAATTCATCGAACGGCTCGGCGAAGTCGTAACCGCGGTGGTACGCCGCTTTGAGCGGGGCAACATCATCCTTGAATTGGGTAATAACGTCGAAGGCATCATGTACCGTGAAGAATATTCCAAGAACGAACGGTTCAGCCAAAACGACCGGACCAAGGTCGTCATCGTGGGTGCTGACCGCGGTACCAAGGAACCCCAAGTCAAGGTATCCCGTTCGGATGCCCGCCTGCTCACCAAGCTGTTTGAGATGGAAGTGCCCGAGGTCTACGATAGTACGGTAATCATCAAAAATGCTGCCCGAGAGGCCGGGGATCGCTCAAAAATCGCCGTTTATTCCACTGATACCGATGTGGACCCCATTGGGGCTTGTGTGGGGATGGGCGGCTCTCGCGTTCGCAGCATCATACGTGAATTGAAAGGGGAACGGTTGGACATCATCCGTTACTCCGACGATATCAATGTTTTCGCTTCCAATGCCCTCTCCCCTGCCAAGATTAATCGGGTCATCCTTTCCGAGCCTGAGAATCGCCGGTTGGAGGTGATCGTCGATGAGGATCAGCTCTCCCTGGCCATTGGAAAACGGGGTCAGAACGTACGTCTTGCCTCCAAGCTATGCGGCTGGAGTATCGAGGTCAAAACCGAAGAGCAGAAACGACGTGAAGCCGCTGAGGAAATGGAACGCATGGCCGTTACCGGTACCACAGAGGAAGTCACTGAACAGGTAGTCCGGGAAGAGGTAGTGACGGCGGAAATGCTGGCCGACATTGAACCGGAAAAAACCAAAACCCCTGTGGAAAATGGAGAAAAGGATGTTGAACAGAAAAGCGCGGAAGAGGAGCTCGTAACCCCCGAAGCGGAAGAAGAGGTGGAAGCCGAAGAAGAAGGTGTTCCCCTCAAATACCTGTCAACCCTATCCGAAAAGCACCGGGAAACCCTTGCAGCATATGAAATTCACTACATCGAGGACCTTCTCTTCACACCCGTTGAGGTGTTGAAGGAGATCCCCGATCTCTCTGATGAAGAAATCGAAGAAATCGTCACGCTCGCTAAAGCGTACGAGGAAGAGTTTGGTGATGAATAAGCACCAGCCGGAATGATGGAGGTCGTTGAATGGCGATTCGAGTATACCAAATTGCAAAGGAATATTCCCGTACTCCTGAGGAAGTAATAAGAATTCTTCGGGACGCGGGGATCAGTGTGACCTCCCAAACGTCGGCCCTGGATGAGCATGCTATCCATACGGTTAACGCCCGTCTAGGTAAATTCAAACTTACCGTTGTAGATGGGGAGCACGAGGCCCAGATCGCCAAGGAGCAGCAAGAGGAGAAACCTCCGCCGCCCAAGAAAAAGAAAGCGTCACCCAAGAAGAAAATGGAAGAAAAACCCAAGCCGTCTCCGCGGCTGGCTGTCCGAGTGATCAAGAAACACGAGGAAGTTCAGCCACCCGCGCCGGCCCCAGTCCAAACCCAAGCTCCGGCTCCGGCTCCACCACCGGAACCCGAACCCAAAGCCATGCCGGTCCGGCGCTTGAAGCGGCCGAAAGGACGGGGCAGCAGACTGGCGGAACGCATCCATAAACTCGCGGAACAACGGGGCCAGGAATTGGGGCAAAAGGGGAAGACCGGAGTGAGTGCCAATGGGGCCGTAGCATCAGGACCGGCGCCCCCACGGACATCGGCAGCTACCCCGCCGGCAGCCTCCGCCCGCGAGACTCCGGCTGAACAGGCCGATGCCCGGAACCGGGCACGCCAGAAAAAAGCGGAAAAAAGGGGAGAACGTCCCATTCAATTGCCTGCTCCGAAGCCCCCGGCCCGAGAGAATAAAGCTAAGTTCAGCAGGAATGATGCCGGCCGGAAAAAATTCGAGAAACGCCCCGTTCAGACACCCGGCTTCCCCCCACCTTTTCCCCCACGGGAAATGAAACCGGGAGGGTCCCCTCCCTCCAAGGGTGCACCCATTCGCCCTCGCTACGGATCCACTAAAACCACCTTTAAAAAGAAGAAAAAGAAACGGAGAAATGTCGAGCAGATCGATAAGATCAAGGTAGTGACCACCAGCAAGGTGCTGCTTCCCCAGGAAGAACTCGGCATCATTATGCTTTCCGAGGGGGTTACGGTCAAGGAACTCGCGGATAAGGTCGATCGAAAGGCCAAAGACGTAATCAAACGGCTTTTTGAAAAAGGGATCATGGCTACCCTGAACGATGTGCTCGACAGCGAGTTGGCCCTTGAAGTCGCCAAAGATTTCGGATACCTTGCAGAGATCGTCAGTTTCGAGGAGGATCTCCAACTCCAAGAAGAGGATAACCTGGTCGTTACCGAGGGGGATACTGATGCCGGAGAGCCCCGTTCCCCAATCGTCACGATTATGGGCCATGTAGACCATGGGAAGACCACCTTGCTCGATGCAATCCGGGCAACCAGGGTTGCTACCGGTGAGGCGGGCGGCATTACCCAGCATATCGGCGCCTATGCCGTGCCCTGCAAGGACAAGGAGATCGTCTTTCTCGACACACCGGGTCACGAGGCCTTTACCAAGATGCGCGCCCGGGGTGCTTCGGTTACCGATATTGTCGTCCTGGTCGTTGCAGCGGATGACGGAGTCAAACCACAGACCATTGAAGCAATCAGTCATGCCAAGGCCGCTAAAGTTCCTATTATTACTTGTATCAATAAAATCGACAAGCCCGACGCCAGTCCGGACAGGGTCAAGCAGATGCTCACCGAACATGAGCTAATCGTCGAGGATTTTGGCGGAGACAGTCCCTGTGTCCAGGTTTCCGCCAAAACCCAGGTCGGGATCGGCGACCTCTTGGAAATGATCTTGTTGGTCGCCGAGCTCCACGATTACAAAGCCAATCCCAAGCGAAAGGCTCGGGGAACCGTGATCGAAGCCCGATTGGACCGTGGCCGTGGCCCCGTGGCCACCTTGATCGTCCAGGATGGCACCATGCAGGTCGGCGATCACTTTATTACCGGCCAGACCTACGGGAAGGTCCGTGCCATGCACGACGATCTGGGTGAACCGGTCACCTCGGCCCATCCTTCTCAACCCGTAGAGATTCTCGGTATTCATGATGTTCCCTCCGCCGGCGATTCGTTCCAAATCATCAGTGACGAGTCCGATGCACGCAAGATCTCCTCGTTCCGCAAGGAAAAAGCCCGTGAAGACAGTCTCCATCGACAGAAACATACCTCTCTCGACCAATTGTTCAATAGTCTGAAACCCAGTGAGACAAAGGAACTGGCGGTCATTATCAAAGCCGATGTCCAGGGCAGTGTAGAAGGTCTCGTCTTCGCGTTGCACAAGATCCAGAGTGACAAGGTCAACGTGCGAATCGTGCACCAGGGAGTGGGGAACATCACCGAGAATGATGTTCTTCTCGCCGTAGCTTCCGATGCAATTATCATCGGTTTCAACATCAAAGGCGAACCAAAGGCGAGTGCTCTGGCAGAACGCGAGGGCATCGATCTCCGCCTCTACACCGTGATTTACGAAGTGGTGAAAGAAATAGAAGCGGCCATGTTGGGCCTGGTGGCGCCGACCATCCAGGAACGGGAGGTGGGCCGAGCCACGGTCAAGCAGATCTTCAGCGTAGCCAAGCTGGGCAAGGTCGCCGGGTGCATGGTGGAGAATGGCCTCGTCAAGCGGGATTCCCAAGTCCGCGTATTCCGCGACGGAAAAGAGATCTTTGCCGGGAACCTTGAAACACTCAAGCGCTTCAAGGACGATGTATCCGAAGTCAAATCCGGCTACGAGTGTGGCGTGGGGATTCGCGGTTTCCCCGATATTCAGGAAAACGATGTGTTGCATTTCTTTACCTTCGACGAGATACAACCAACCAAGCTTTAAACAGCTTTTCCAAGGCGTTCTACTTTCGGGGTGTTTTCCCCCATACTAGAGGTGTTTGCGACCATGTCCAACCGCACATTAGTGTTGGCCGAACAAATTCGACAGATCCTTTCCTCCGCGCTCTGTTTCAAAATGAGGGATCCCCAATTGGAAGGAGTCACTTTTACCCGCGCCAAGGTGAGTAGTGACCTTCAATTCGCGGATATCCTATTCACCTATCCCGAAGAAGATAAAAAACTCGAAGCCGTATCCCACGCGCTCAACCGGGCGAAGGGCGCCTTCAAACGCATCATTGCCCAGAAAATCAAGTTGAGAAGGGTTCCCGACCTACGGTTTCATCCTGACGATGATCTAAGTGCCGAACGTCGGATCGGCGCAATACTGGCCCAACTGGAGATCCCGCCCCAGGAAGAAGATGAAGACTAATCTCGTTTCCTTCGCCTTTCTTCCCGTCTCCAAACCCGTGGGTCCCACTTCTCACGATATCGTAGCCCGGATCCGCCGCCTCGTGTCTCGTGATGTGAAGGTCGGTCATACGGGTACCTTGGACCCCTTTGCTTCCGGGGTTTTGATTCTCGCCCTTGGTAAGGCCACCCGGTTTGCAGATGAGATTCACCGCCTCGAAAAGAGTTACCAAGCCACCTTGCGGTTGGGTATCCGAACCGATACTCTCGATCCCACCGGAACGCCGGACCTCGAACTGCCCGTCCCCGAGTTTACCGGGGCCGTGCTCCAGGAGACGGCGCGTCGCTTCACCGGAACCATGATGCAGGTACCACCCGTTTTCTCTGCCAAACGCGTGGCCGGTAAGAAAAGCTACCAACTGGCACGGGAAAAACAGAGCGTAATCCTGGCACCCAAGCAAATCACCGTTTTCGACCTCGAGCTGACACGTACCTCTTCCCATACTCTCAACCTCGAGGCCAGGTGTTCCACCGGGACTTACATTCGTGTTCTCGGCAAGGACATTGCTGAAGCCTTGGGATGTTGCGGACACCTCGTCCAATTGGAACGAACCGGCGTAGGACCCGTCCGAATCAATTCCTGCCCCAGCCCGGAAATAATTACCAAAGACAACCTCTCGGAGCATCTCAAACCCGTTTCCCAGCTCCTTCCACAATTTCCCGAGCTCCGGATCACCAGGCAGATTCATGATTTTTTTATCCAGGGCAGACCCTTTCCCACCACCGAACGGTTCCCCCAACAATTCCTTGCCGTCTACAACAAAGAGGACAGTATAAAATCCGTTTTTCGTTGCACCTACGACGAAGAGCGCCAATGTATTCAATCCCGGATACTCTGTTACCAGGGCACGAGTTAACGGAGCCGGGCCCATGAGTGCAAGAAAATATACCGGTGCTGTCTTTTTGACGATTTTCTTGTTCCATCTTTCCGACGAGCCCCTTAACCTGGGGTTCCCGATCCTGCTCACCTTTCTCCCCCTTTTCCTTATCTTTCCCGCTTCAGGAAAAGCCCGTTTCCTTTATGGGTGGCTCGCGGGCTTCCTGCTCCAGGGTACCGCTTACTACTGGATCTTCTTTACGATTCGTGATTTTAGCGGACAGAGCCCAGGCATCAGTGTCGCCGGCAGTATTTTGTTCTGGCTGTACCAGGGTCTTGACATCGCACTGTGGTTGTGGATCACGCCCATTTTGTTGCGGGCCCTTCCCAAGGTCGTCCAACCCCTCGGGGCCGCTTCTACCTGGCTCTTCCTTCAAGGCCACCTCTTTCCTTATGTTTTCCCCTGGGACCTCGGTGCCGTGATTACGAGCACCCCTCTCCTCGGTGGAGCCGCTTCTTTTTGGGGAGCACGAGGTCTCACCTTTCTCATTATCCTGATGCAAGGCCTCCTGGTTCTTCCCGAGCTCCGAACCCGCCGTAAAACGATCCTCCTCCTGTCCCTTGCCCTCATTCTCCTTTCCGGGCATTTTTTCAAAGACGAGGTGGAAACCGAGACCTGGCGAATCGGTGTAGTGCAACCCAACCTCATCCGATGGGCCAAAAAAGGGAGAAATTCGGTCGATGAGCTTTTCCTCGCCCATTTCGAACCCAGCCTCATTCTTTCCGAACAACAGCCCGATCTCATTATCTGGCCGGAGACCGCGCTCCCCTTCGAACTGGACCACTACCCTTACTACCGCCTTAAAATCAGGGAGTTGATCCGGAAAACCGGGGCCGCGGTATTGACCGGCACCGTTTCCCGAAACCCTGAAGGGGGTTACTACAACGAGGTTCGTATCTACACCCCCGATAGGGAGGAACCACAGATCTATCGCAAGGAAAAACTTGTGAAGTTCAGTGAACAATTGCCCTGGATCTTCGCCTGGGCAAAATGGTTCGACCCCGGACTCGGCGGCTTTCTAAAAGGTCGGGAAAATCGGCCCTTCGTCTTTCGGGAACGCAATCTAGTACCGCTGATCTGTTTTGAAGCACTTTTCCCTGAGTACGTCTACCGCAGCCAGGGCCATCTCTTGATCAATCTCACCAATGACGCCTGGTTCGGTGAGACCAAGGCCAGCCGCCAACATCTCCGCCAGGTCATGCCCCGGACCCTGGAGAACGGGGTTCCGTTGGTTCGCGCCACCAATTCCGGTATCAGTTGCTGGGTAGATATTCATGGCAAGGCCCGGCAAGCCGGTGGTCTTTATCGCCCGGAACACTTCATCTTCGAAGTTCCCATCCCCAAGACCAAACCAACTCGCTTCAGTCACCTCGGTTCTGGTCTTATTCACCTGGTTGCCCTGGTGGTTTTGCTTTGGGCTTCGCTCACGTCTTTTCGCGCCATGATAACCAGGCCCGCTACCACGGAGCACGGACCCAACCGGTCGGGGCGACTTGCGGAAAAATGAACATGCGGGTCTGAAAGGCTGTTTTCCAGGGTATGTTTATTCCAGACGGGCAATCCAAGCTTTGATGACCTTGGACCTGGGTGGTCGTATTTGGCCAGGGGTGGTCGTATTTGGTCAGGGGGTGGTCGTATTTGGTCAGGAGCGCAACGATTTCATTTCTGATTTGGTTGGCCCGAGTTTCACGGAATTATCCTAGACTCGTGATAATAGGGTTGAACTTGGTGGATTTTTACTGATTGAGACACAAACTGACACAATCCAATCCAGGCGTTGACGTGATAGCAAACACCCGTTCCCCACACTTGGGATGTACAATGTAGTAGTCTGAAATAAAATAGCTTATACAATGCCGAGCTAGAAAAGGAACCATGGAGTTTGATCTGTTTCGAGGCCGGTTTTGTTGTTGTCCGTGTTGAGCTTGCCATCCCGGTCCGGTGGGTTCCCTCGTTGGGTTTTCATGGTGTTGCCCTCCTGGGACGGCTCCGAGAAAAACCGCGAACAGATCTCACCAAGCTGAAAACGAATTGGCACAGCATTTGCTCCTATGAACGCGGTTGGACACCGCCTCTCCCCTGGGTTAACATGGTGTGGCCGTCTTTTCCCTGAAGTCTCAGGTTCTCAGGCACTGCTTGGAATCGATTCCTTTATCAAAGGATATCTGGGTGTCATCCCGGAGCCACATCCCTGGCTTCTCCAAATACCATGATATATATCGAAATATTGTATTAAGGAAAATTCTTATGATGGATTCAACCCTCAAATTCGAAGCAATGACCATCGGCATGTTGCTCGACCGCTGTTTTAAACTCTACTTTGGTAATTTCATATTGCTGATCGGAATCCTGGCTATTCCATATGTCCCTTTTATGCTGATCAACACAACCCTGCAGACCATCCCGGTTTCGTTGGAGGAGATGGATCCGGTACTGCTGGCGATCAGTATCGGAGGCACGTTTTTGCTTATGCTTCTCTTTCTGGTTTTAGTTGTGCCGCTGGCTACCAGCTCCACCACCTACGCGATAGGTAAGCGTTATTTGGGAGAAGAAGTGACGATTGGTGAAGCTTACCGAGTGGCATTCAAACGCCTGGGCACCCTCATCTGGTCCCAAATATTGGTGAGTCTCATCATAATGGGGGGGGCTCTTTGCTTCATCATACCTGGAATCTATCTTGCCCTGTGCTACGCTCTTTTGATTCCGGTCATCATCCTGGAGGGCCAGAATTCATCCGACAGCATGTCGCGATCCTGGACCCTCTCCGAGGGGTACCGTGGTGAAATTTTTGCAGTCCTGGCCATTTTTTGGGGATTCAATTTCGTGATTTCCATGGGTCTGGGGCTTGTGACCACTTTGCTTTCTCAGGATGTGATCACCTTGATTGTTTCAAATATCTTCTCCTTTGTTGTTCAACTCCTAATCCTCCCCTTTTCCATCATCGCGGTTATTCTTCTGTACTACAATTGCCGGATCAGGAAGGAAGGGTTCGATCTCGAGCTGCTTGCTCAATCCCTCTCCGGTGAGGCGCCGCCCCCACCGGCCCCCATGGAGGCGGAAGCCTGATCATGACGGATCGATCCCTACCCGCTCCGGAAACCATCGAACAGGTGAAGGATGAAATCCTTGCCGGATCAGAATTCAATCAATCTTCCCTGGATTGGGAAATTTTGAAGGACGCATTCGGGCATATCAAGGATTTTTTCGAGAGCCTCGGTAATTGGTCCGCGGCCTTCCCGGGTGCGGCCCAAATCCTGATCGTTGTACTGACCGCGATCCTGATCGCCTTGATCGTTCACATCCTGTACGTAGTCTTCTCCGAGGTCTCTCGTGTGAGGCAATACAGAGTGGATACCGGTTCCCGGGCCCAATCCACTGTCGTCGCGCTCGAGGGTCAGGCCGACAGTTGGAACGAGGCGATCGCCATGGCGCGAGAGGCCTTGGGTGCAGGTGATCACTATCGCACAGTATGGATTATTCACCGGCTCTTTCTGGGAATCCTCAACCAGAAGGGCGCCATAACCTTCAAACGCTGGAAAACCAACAACGACTATCTTGTAGAATGTATCCGTGAAGATCCGGATTCCTCCTTTCTTCGGGAACTGACACGTACATACGACCACATTGTCTACGCCCACGACAGTCGTTGGGGGGCCGACCTTGCAGGGTACCTCGACAAAGTCGAAAAGGCCAGGATCGGCGAATGATCAAAAGATTCGGCACAAACAGGATCGTGGTAGGAACTTCACTGGCATTACTGGTGGTGGTGTCCATTTTTCTAGGCGCCCTGGTCAAACCGTCCTCGAAGGATTTTATCCTCCAACGGCCCTCCACCTATTTCACCGATGCCGGCGGCACCATGGCTGTATACCTCGTGCTCGAGCGGTTCCTGCCCTCGGTCCGGCGCTTGAGGAAACCCTTCCGTTTCATGACTGACCGGGATGAGATCTCTACCCTGATCGTGATGGGTCCCCGAAAGGAGCTTGGACCCTCGGACTTGGAAGCAATGGAATCATGGATTGCGGCCGGAGGGCAGTTGATTCTGGCCATTGACGAGGTTTGGCCGGTTTCTCGGCAGCAAGAGGTTTTCTCGACGGGCACCCCGGTGGATGGGGAGACCACCGACGAGTCGGAAACCTCCCCTGAAAAAACCGACTTTTTGTTGCGTCATGGTTTCCGGTTTAGCGATGAGACCGAGGATGAGACCGAGGACCGGCCTTTACCGGAAGTGACTCATCGGGGAACCCTTCGATTGGAAGGCAGCCGATTGATTGTCGAGGACACACAAGTCCTCCTGCGGGAGGAGGGCCGGATCCTTGTCGCTCGCAAGGGCTTGGGGAATGGGCAGATATTACTGGTCCCAGACTCCCGGGCCTGGTCCAACCAACGGTTGAAGAGCGCGCCCAATGCGGTATGGCTGGTTCACCAATGCCAAAGCTGGGGCAACGGTAATGTCTTGATCGACGAATACCACCACTGGTTCCAGGAGAAACGACACCTGCTGGGCCTGACCTTTGGTTTTCTCCTCTCACCCTGGGGAATCGCCTTCCTACAACTGATCCTGGCGGGTGTGCTTGTCCTGGCCCTACAGGCCCGGCGTTTCGGCTCCCTACGCGAACCCAAAATCGAATCCCGTCACAACCCGCTGGAGTTCATCGAGGCCCGGTCAGAGCTGTTCCGGGTGGCCCACGCACGTGCTTTTGCCTTTGATATGATCCACCAGTTCTTCATCCGGCGCCTCGCCTTTTTCGGGAGAATCGGTGTCAAGGATCAGTTCACCCGGGATCAGTTCACCCGGGATCAGTTCACCCGGGATCAGTTCACCCGGGAACCCAAATCCGGAAACGGCAATGGGCAACACAGCCTTCTCAATCGCTACTACGCCCTGTATAACCGCCACAAAGAAAAACATCACATCACGGAGGCGGAGTTCGTAGAAGCGGCGCGCCTTTCCGGTACCATCCTGGAGGAATATCATCATGAGCGAAATGATGCCTGAGAGCTTGAGCCCCCATATGGGGTCTACACCCACGGACCCTGGCCCACCTTCCGATTTTCTGGACTGCATTCAAGAAATCAAAGATGAACTGGCAAAGGTTATCGAAGGTCAGGAAAAGATTATTCAAGAAATCCTGACCGCTTTTTGCGCCGGGGGCCATATCTTGTTGGAAGGAGTACCCGGGGTGGCAAAAACCTTGGTCGTCCGTTGCCTGGCTGCAGCGCTGAACCTCTCTTTTTCCCGCATCCAGTTCACCCCGGACCTGATGCCCTCCGACATCACCGGTGTCAACGTGTACGAGCCCCAAAGCGGGAAGTTCTACTTTAAGCAGGGCCCCATTTTTTCCGACATCGTCCTTGCCGACGAGGTCAACCGCGCACCGGCCAAAACTCAGGCCGCCATGTTGGAAGCCATGCAGGAAAAACAAGTAACCATCGACGGGGTGGCCCACCCCCTTTCCAACCATTTCATGGTTATCGCCACCCAGAACCCCCTCGAATACGAGGGTACCTATCCCCTGCCCGAGGCGCAATTGGACCGCTTCATCATGAAAATCATCGTGGATTACCCGGAAAAGAATTCGGAGTTGGCCATGCTTCGGAAAATGAACAGCCTGGGACCGGTCGCTGCCCAGCCTTTTTCCGTAATCCGGAGCGTGGCGGACGAGGCCCGGATAGAAGAGATGAGAAAAACAGTTCATGAGGTGGAGGCCGCCGGCGCGGTGTTGGACTACATCGTGGAGATTACTCAAAAGTCACGGGAACTCATGAGCCTGAGCGTGGGCGCCAGTCCCCGGGCCAGTGTTTTGATGCTGCATGCGGCCAAGGCCCTCGCTCTCCTGCGTGGCAGCTGTTTCGTTCGACCTGACGAGGTTCGGGATGTAGCCCTGCCCCTCTTGCGTCACCGGGTCACCTTGACACCCGAATCCCAGATCGAGGGCTTGACTCCGGATGTCTGCATCCAATCCCTTATCAAACAAGTAACTGTTCCCAGGTAAATCCGGAGACCATTTCATG
>JACLAC010013034.1_pt1 | contig 15925 bp, 10 predicted proteins | sample 8027881 | NCBI WGS metagenome assembly JACLAC01 (sample SAMN15725517, study PRJNA655200) | protist metagenome | isolation source: fluorescence activated cell sorting (FACS) single amplified genomes of... | place: Spain: Blaines Bay Microbial Observatory, Mediterranean Sea | collected 2016-01-19
AGGTGGATATGAAGCTTAGAGGTCCTGGGAATATTGAGGGGACGCAACAAAGTGGACTTATGGAGATGAAAATTGCCAATATTGTTCAGGATGCTAAAATTGTTTCTTTTGCTCGTGCTAAGGCCCTTGAAATTTTGGAGGTTGACCCAGATTTGATTGATCCTAAAAATCAAATTATTTATCAAAATCTTCAACACGCAATGGGAGGTAAGATAAATTGGGGAAGAATAAGTTAATTCTGCCCTTTCAGTTATCTCTATAATCTGTATTCAAAGATTTTTTAAGATTGGTACAAAGATTGATTGTTTCAAATCGGTTTTCTGAATTACGTGCAGAAAAAAAATGAACCGTAAACTGATTACGGTTGACTGTTGTACATTGAAATAAAAATAGATGCGGTATGAAATATTCTTTTAGTAAAATCAAACAAAGTATTCAGGTGGAATCAATGGAAGAGTTTAATGCTATTTTATCAAAAATTCCTTCGGTGTTTTTTTATCAGCAATTTCAAAAATCAAAATCGGAGTGTTTGGATAATCTTTCCAGGCTTTTTGATCAAATTGATCATGATTTTCATTTTGTTTACATTTTAAAGCAAGAAAAATATACTTTTCAGTTGCGTTGGAAGGAAAGTGTTTTAAAGGCACACTTAGATTTGCTCATCCCTAAAGTCCCAAATGATTTGCAAATTAAGAAAGCAATATAAAAGCTGACAAATTGTTCGAAGTATTGTTTATTTTTATTGCATGATTAGAATTTTAACTATTGACGGAGGAGGGATAAGAGGTATTCTTCCAGGACAAATCCTCACAAAGTTAGAGGAGATAATTCAAAATAAATCAGGCAATCCTGAGGCTAAAATCGGAGATTATTTTGATATGATTGCCGGTACAAGTACTGGAGGGATTTTAACCGCTTTTTTGTTGTGCCCTGGTTTTGATGGTAAAGCTAAATACACAGCCAAAGAAGCTGTTTCGACATATATAGAGCAAGGAGGAGATATTTTTGAAAAATCATTTGGCCATTCCATTGTTTCGGCTGGGGGTATTACAGATGAAAAATATCAGGCTACGAATCTTGAAAACATTTTAAAGGAAAAGTTAGGGGCTGATTTATGGCTGTCCTCTTTATTGAAGCCGTGTTTAATTACGGCGTATGATATTGAAAATAGAAGAGCTACTTTTTTTAATCAGGCGGATGCTTCTGTACCTAAAAACAATTTTAAAGTATGGGAAATAGCTAGAGCTACCAGCGCTGCGCCTACCTATTTTGAAGCTGCTCAAATTACAAGTGAGGAAGGAGAAAAATTCACCTTAGTTGATGGTGGTGTTTTTGCAAACAATCCAGCTTTGTGTGCGTATGCTGAAGCGCGTAAATATTTCAAAAAGAGTTTAAATAAAAACATCAGTGCTAAGGATATTTTCATGGTTTCCTTAGGGACGGGTTCAATTGAGAAACCATATATGTATGATTCTGCTAAGGATTGGGGAGTTGCACAATGGATAAAACCTTTAGTGGATATTATGATGTCAGGCTCATCTGAAACAATTGATTTTCAACTAAAGCATATTTTTGATTCCGAAGATGTTCCACAACAATATATTCGAATCGAACCAGGCATGGGTTCTTCCGATCAAGATATGGATAGTGTAAGTGAATTGAATCTTCATGCGCTTAAATTAGCGGGTGAGAATTCAGCGAATCGTTATGAGGATAAATTAGAATTTATTGCTGATCAGTTGATTCAAAGAAAAGAAACTGTTTAACTAGTCTTTTTTAAATTCACCATCTTTCCAAGCTTTGATGAATTTTCTCCAAGCTGCTGGATTGAGATAATTATTAACAGGTAGTTGGCCTATTGAATACAATCGAGCGCTTTCTTGATTGAGCATGTATTTTTGATTTCCAAGTTCTCCTAAGTGTAGGTTTAGTGCTTGGTCTTGAAGTATTTCTTTATCTAAGTTCTTTTTTGCTCTTGCCAAATCACTATCCTTGATGTCAATATTTAAAAAGGCTTGTTTGAATTGCTCATAGCTAGGCCAAACTTTTATAGTGGTTATAGGCAATTGAACAGTGTCTTTGTTTAAGGTTTGAATTAATGAATATTGTTCATTTTTCAACGTGTCTGGGATAACGTATTCTTCATTTCTGTAGCCCATACTTGAAAAAACTAAGGTGTCACCTGCTTTAGCAATGATGCTGTAAAATCCTGAATAGTCCCCCATTGTTCCCGAGTAATTTCCCTTAATTAAAACGTTTACAAAGGGAACTGGTTTTAAACTGTCCGAAGTAACGGTTACCCCAGCGATTTTCACAACCACTTTCGTACTGTCGTTTTGAGAAAGATTTATTAATGGAATAAATGCGAATAGAAAGAATAGTTTCTTCATAAGAATAGAATTCGTGATAAAAATACTATCTAATTTTTTAATCGTGATAATTTTAGGGTTTTAATTCGAATTAACCTATTCGTGTAAGTCAATTCATATGTAACATAAACTGAAAAATTACCAATCTATTTTATTTTAATCAAATTGAATGAATTACATTCTGCAAACAGAATGGTTAAAAAGTAAAAAAATACTATTTTTGATTCATGATTTTAGGAATTGATATAGGTGGAACTACAATAAAGTTTGGAATTGTAACAGAAAAAGGTGAGATATTGGCTACTGAACGTCACGACACTTTGGAGAATACAAAAACTTCTGAGGATTTTATAAACCTTTTGATTGAGATTTCTAGAAAATTTATTGCAAGCTATCCACAAATTAAAGGAATAGGGATTGGGGTTCCAGGGCAATTGTCTTTGGACCGTTCAACGTTGGTTCAGGCAAATAATTTAGGCTCTTTAAATGGCACAAAAATAGTTCCCTTACTTAAAGACGCATTTCCTGATTTAATTGTCCGCTTAGAAAATGACGCAAATTGCACTGCTTTGGGAGAAATGTATTTTGGTGGCCATGATAAGGATGATTTTATTATGATTGCCTTGGGTACTGGCGTTGGAGGTGGAGTTATTGTGCACCGTAAATTATTTATTGGAGCGAAGGGAAATGCTGGTGAAGTTGGGTTCTTGGTTGTAGGTCCTAAACGTCAGGTTTTAGAGGATTACCTAGGCCAAAGGCATTTAACCAATTATGTTAAGGAGCAGTTGGAAAAACCAGAAAATGTGGACAATCCAATGCGTTCTGAAGAAGATTTATCGGTTGAAAGTGTTTTTCATGCTGCAAAAGAAGGCAATCAATTGGCTTTGAAGATTTGGGATTATGTTGGTGAGTTAATTGGCGAAACGGTTGTTGGTTTAGCACACTCTTTTGATGTAACCAAATTTGTTATCGGTGGAGGCGTAGGTAAGGCTTATGAGTTGTTTAAAGATTCTGCTGAAAAAGCGGCATTATCCTATTTCTCATCCTATTACGCAGATACGTTTGAGTTTTTACCTGCTGGTTGTGAAGAGGACACAGGATTAATCGGAGCTGCTTCATTGGTGATTAATGAACTTGAAGATTTTTAAAAATTACTGTAAAGATTTTATTTTTGGACGTTTTTGTAGGTGCGTTTCTTCAATACATAATATTATTCTAGTTTAAAATTTGCAAAAAACTCCAGGGCTTTTGGGTTTTTCATAGCATCTATACTTGCTGCTTTTTCGATAGGAATTCCAGAAAGTATTTTTTTCACGGGTGCCTCCATTTTTTTTCCACTTATGGTGTAGGGGATTTCGGAAACCTGAAATATTTTATCTGGAATGTGGCGCGAGCTGTATTGGGTTTTTATTTTCTTTTTAATTTTTTGTTTGAGTTTTATGTCTAGTTGAATTCCTTCTTTTAGCTGAACAAACATGGGCATTGTTTGAGTGCCATCTTCGTGATCAATGCACACAATGAGTGAATCCGATACTTCTTCAACACTTTCAGCGGCACTGTATACCTCACTTGTTCCAATTCTTACGCCACCTCTATTTAGTGTAGCGTCCGAGCGTCCATAAATGATGAGTGTATTTCTTTCTGTTATTTTTATCCAGTCTCCATGTCTCCATTTCCCTGGATATATATCAAAATAACTGGATATATACCTTTGATTGTTTTGGTCATTCCAGAAGTATATTGGCATGGACGGAATGGCATGTTCAATCACCATTTCTCCCAATTCATTTACAAGAGATTCTCCTTTTTCTGAATATGATTTTAAATTAACTCCTAGCATTCTGCATTGTATTTCGCCTTCATATACGGGTTCAAAAGGATTGCCGCCTACAAATCCACTACATATATCTGTTCCACCACTTAATGAGATAATCCAAGCGTTTGGGTTTACTTTTTTGTTAAACCAGTCAAACCCTTCAGGAGGCAGTGGAGAACCTGTTGAACCAAATGACTCTATGCTTTTTATGCGTTCGTTTTTTGTAAAATCCATACCCTCTTTCATGCAGTAGAGGTAATAGGAAGCACCCGCTCCAAAATGATTTATTTCGGCTTCTTCAGCAAAATCCCAGAGAGCATAGGCATTAGGAAAAGCAGGAGAACCATCGTATATAGCTACCGTTCCTTTTACCAATAAGGCAGATACGGCATAGTTCCACATCATCCATCCTGTTGTAGAATACCAAAAAAATGTATCTCCTGGCTTTACATTTTGATGCAATCCAAGTGCTTTAAAATGTTCAATTAAAATTCCACCAACAGAATGGGTTATCGCTTTTGGTTTTCCTGTAGTTCCACTGGAATATAAAATCCAAATTGGGTGGTTAAAGTCAACTCGTTCAAAATCAAGTTCAACTTCTTTTCCTGAGATTGTTTTTTCCCAGGAATCAGATACTAGGTCTGTTTCAATGCCTTCCATGTAATCAACTAGTAAAACATTTGTTATACTTGGAATAGAAGATGTAATTTCTTTAACATCATCAATTTTACTGAATATTTTCCCGTTGTATTGATAGGCGTTGGTACTTATAAAAACCTTCGGTTCTATTTGACTGAATCGATCCAGAATGCTTTTGATTCCGAAATCTGGTGAACAACTTGTCCAAATTGCTCCTAATGAATTGGTGGCTAAAAAAGCAACTATTGCTTCGGGAGAATTGGGCAGCATGGAACAAACTCGATCTCCTTTTTGTACACCACAAGATTTTAAATAGTTGGCTATTTTTCCAGTTTGTGAAAGAAGTGATTTCCATGTGGTTTTCTGAAATTCATGGTGCTCACTTTTAAATACAATGGCTGGATTTTCGTTCGATAAATTCTTAAAAATATGTTCTGCATAACTTAATTCAACCCCTTCAAACCATCGAGTTTCATGCATGTCTTTTGGGGCGGTCTTTACTGCTTTGTATTTCCCTGAGTAATCAACTTGGTAATACTTTAAAATGCTTTCCCAAAAATCATTTTGGTGGTTTATGGACCAGTTCCAAAGCTCTTGATAATCGTCTAATTCCAATTCCATTGTTTTGTTCACCCAAACTCTATATGCATCCATATTGGATGCTTTTGTAAACGATTTCTTGGGCTTCCATAAAATTTTAGGGTCAGACATGGTTTTTATTTCAATTTGGTTACGCAAATCTCAGTTTAAGAGTTTCTATAAAAATCAGGAGTCTATAATTTCATTTTTTTTCAATTGTTCATAAGTGGTTTAAATATTTAAGCTTTTGTTCGTGAATGATTTTTAAATTTGAGTAAACACAATACTATAACAGCAGATGAAATTTTTTATTGACACAGCCAACCTTGAACAAATTAAAGAAGCACAAGACTTAGGCGTTTTAGATGGCGTAACAACAAACCCTTCATTAATGGCCAAAGAGGGTATTAGTGGAGACGAAAAAGTAAAGCAACATTACTTAGATATTTGTAATATAGTGGATGGAGATGTGTCTGCTGAAGTGATTTCTACCGATTTTGATTCTATGATTAAAGAAGGAAAAGAATTGGCTGAGTTGCATCCAAATATTGTGGTTAAAGTTCCTATGATAAAGGATGGTATTAAAGCAATAAAATGGTTTTCGGACAATAATATTAGAACAAATTGCACCCTGGTTTTTTCCGCAGGACAGGCTTTATTAGCTGCAAAGGCAGGGGCAAGTTATGTTTCACCATTCTTAGGAAGGTTGGACGATATATCCCACAGTGGCGTTGATTTAATTGAGGAAATTCGAGTGATTTATGATAATTATTGTTTTGAAACAGAGATTTTAGCAGCTTCTATACGACATACTACGCATTTATTGGATTGTGCTAAGATTGGCGCAGACGTAATGACGGGGCCTTTATCTGTGATTACTGGCTTGTTAAAGCATCCACTAACGGATAGTGGTTTAGCTCAGTTTTTAGCGGACCATGCTAAAGTAAACGCATAGAAATAAAGAAAGTAACAAAAAGCTCAGGAGTAACCTCTTGGGCTTTTTTAATGTAAAAACATTATGTTATTAGAAATTCATCCTGATAATCCAAACAGTAGGCAGATTAGTCAAGCGGTAAGCTGTTTAAAGAAAGGTGGGGTGATTATTTATCCAACAGATACCGTGTATGCTTTTGGGTGTGACATTAATTCCAAGAATGCCGTGGAGAAGATTTGCAAGTTAAGAGGGATAAAACCTGAAAAAGCAAATTTTTCATTCATTTGCAGTGACTTGTCCCATTTGTCAGAGTTCGCAAAGCAGGTGAGTACGCCTACTTTTAGGGTGATGAAATCCGTTTTGCCTGGACCTTATACCTTTATTTTGAATGCCAGTTCAATAGTGCCAAAGTTGTTCAAATCCAAAAAAAAATCGGTTGGAATTCGAGTTCCGGATAATACAATAGCGCAGGCTTTGGTGGAGGAATTGGGCCATCCAATTATGAGTGCATCTTTGAAAGATGAGGATGAACTTATAGAGTATACTACGGATCCTTATAATATTTACGAGCGGTATAAAAATCAAGTAGATGCTGTTATCGATGGAGGTTTTGGGAAAAATGCGCCATCCACAGTGATTAATTGTACAGGCAACGAACCTGAATTAATTCGTGAAGGTTTGGGCGATGTTTCTGCTATATTTTAAATCCTTGTAATCCATACAGGACTATATTTTAGCTATATTTAAGTCGTGTAACTTTTTTGCTGAAAAATTGTTATTCTTAAAACCTTTCTATGCCCATTTTTATATTGAGAAAACCGGTAAGCCTAATGCTTGTTTTCTTACTATTTACTACTTGTTTGTATTCCCAGGATATTGTTTTGGAGTTTTGTCCAGTGGAAAAATCACAAGCTGATAAAGGGTTTAGTGCAACATTAACTATTCGAAACAACACGAGTGATGTGTTGGATTTAGCAAATAACAATTTTGAAATGGAATGGCCTTCTTTGGTTTCATTACCTTGGCCTTTTTCCGATGGAGTTCAAAATGGAATAGATTGGGACTTTAAGATTAATCTAAACTGGCCAGGAACTTTAGCAGCTAGTGCTACTGCCCAAAAAACATTTAATGATGCTAAATTCGGAGGTGTTCTTCAGTTTCCAACTTCAGGTACCTATACGCAGGGCAGTAAAACCTATACGGTTGGAGTTTCTCACTGTGCTACAACAAACCCATATGAACTATACGATGCAAAAGTAGAATTTGATAGAAACTGTTTTATTGAATCTCCAAAATCAAATATGTGTTTGGGAGAGGGTGCGAGTGAAATTTGGCAGGGAGAAGGTGTTTTTGATGCAATGGTACCCATTGATCGACCTAGCTGGGGGATTGCAGTAATGGTAGCACATCGATTGTTTACCAATTTAGCAGGAGTTGAGATGCTGTCCCCGAATTTTTGGACAGCAACGGCTTTGAATGAGTCGAGGATGACTTGTGATCCTACAATAGTAGCGGATCAAATCAATCACTGGAAAATTAATTCTGGGGCAAATACAGGAACGGGTATAGATACCAGAACAGACAATTGCTTTCAAGTATTAAATATTGGGTATGTTCAAATTTCCAACAATCAACCCGATTTGTTTGCGCAAACCAATGCATACGGAACAGCAAGTTTTAGCAATGTTATTGCTGGTGGAGCATGGGAAACAGGAGCCTTGGCGGTTACAGCATATCATTATCAAGATATACGCTATTGGAATCAAATTTATTGCTGGGATGCCAACAAGTTTTACAAGGATGCTCAAGACCCTTATGCCATTGAGAAAATATTTTATCATGCTTTCCACGATGGACCAAATGCAGGTTTGGCTTTGTTGAATGATATAGATGCAAATTATACTGCTGCAATTAACGCGACCGATATGCATGATGTTATATCAACTGGTGGAACTTGGATTAATTTGGGAGGTGGTTCAAGTAGAAAAGTGGCCAACTTTACCTCGTTACTGGATGGTGGTGATGGGCATTTATATGATTCTGATTATGTAGATGGAACTCAGGAATACTACGGTTGTTATGAGGAAGCAATTAAGTGGAGTGATATTCAATTCTACTTGGATAAAATAAAAATTCTCTACCCTCATGTTATGGATGCTGGAGTACAAGCGGACATTAAGGCTGTATTTGATGGGTTAAACGGAGGTAACGACGTAATGTTTACCAATTTAGGCCCAGTTATTGACGAAATTGTTATTCAAATGGGAGGGCATGATCCTTCTTCTTACATTGCAACACAGTATGGTGCTTCAAAAACATGTCCGGGCAATCCAATTGGAGTTTCTTTAAGAACGAATGATACTATATGTCCCGGTGATTCTGCTGAATTGCAGGTTTGGCTGGCCGGTGATTTGAATTTTAGAGTAGACATTCAATTTCCAGATGGTTCCGTGAATAGTTATTCGAATATTGATCATTCACCGTACATCATTAAAGTTGCTAATCCTGGTGATTATGAAGTAGTGTATTTTGAAGACGCCGATGAGGTAGGGGACATCAATTGTAATTTTGCTGCGATTACTGTTGAAAGTAAAAACGGTAGTATAGTTGGATGGGACAAAGCCAATTTGGATATTAGTACAGGTTGTAGTTCGGGAGATTTAATTGTTACTAAAAATGATGAAAGTATCGAGTCGGTTACCATTTCTTATACACTTGATGGTGTTTCCCAATCAGATATTATTATGGGAGCTAACGAAACAAGCAAAACCATTGCTTCAGGAGCATCGATAACCTCAGGAGAATATATTATTACTACGATTTCTCCAAATTCATGTGGAACACCCATTAACGATACCATTACATTTTGTTCCGAGTGCACCAAGCCACAAATTACTATTTTAACTCCAGATACATCAATTTGTGAAGGAGATACAGCACTTGTTCGATTAGAACTAACGGGTACAGCTGATTATAGCTTGTATTATAACATCGATGGAGTTCCATTAAGTACAACCAATATTCCATTGGATTATTTAGAAATTCCCGTATGGATTGGAGGGACGTTAACCTTAGATTCTTTGAGAGATGCTACTTGCTTAAACGATACAGTAACGAATAGCTTAACCATTGTATTGAATTCAGTTCCAACTATTGATTTAGGAGCCGATGTAACTGTATGTTCGGGTCCCGTTGATTTTGATGCGACGTCTACTGGAACTGCTTCTTATTTGTGGCAGGACAATTCGATAAACCCAATTTTTTCAGCAGATGCTACTGGGGATTATTGGGTTGTTGTAACCGATAATGGCTGTTCAGATACCGATAGCATTGCTTTAACAATAGGAGGTGAGTTGTCCGTTTCTCTTGGTGCGGATACTACTCTATGTGAAAATGACACGCTTAGTCTTTCGGTGAATAATTTTAATGTAATCACTTGGGAAGATAATATAGGCAATACAGCTTCTGGGGTGAACTTTACTATTACAGAAACTTCAATTGTTGACGTGCATGTGACTGATGCGGATGGTTGTGAAGGGAGAGATACCATAGAAGTTGTGTTTCATTCATTGCCTATCGTAAATTTAGTAGATACGGTTACGATATGTTCTACATCTCCTGCGGTGACTTTTGATGCTGGAAATGCTGGAGCTGATTATTTGTGGAGTACAGGCGATATTACTCAAACGATACAAAAAGGGAATGGAGATGCTGGAGACTATTGGGTAATTGTTACCGAAAATGGTTGTAGCGATAGTGATACGGTAAATTTAACGGTAGCTACGGAATTAACAGTTGATTTAGGAGAAGATTTTGAGATATGCACAGGAACTACTACCGTTTTGGATGCTGGATTTGGAACGGGTTATACGTTTGATTGGAATGAAGAAGGGGCTCAAACCGACCAAACATATACCACAGGACAAGGACAGGTAACCGTTGAGGTAGAAGATCCTGGCGGATGTTATGGGAGGGATACCGTTACCATAACAGAAGTAAACCCATTGGTAATAAGTTTGGGAGCCGATGAGTCCATTTGTTCAGGAGATACACCATTGACATTTTCCATGGAGTCGGGTAGGACAGATGTGAGTGTAGTAAGTTGGCAAGACGGGAGTACTACGGATTATACCTTTACGAGTACTAATGCAGGTTGGTACTGGCTAGAGGTAGACAGTGCGGGTTGTATTTATAGAGATTCGTTAGAGTTAACCATTAATGTATTGCCTGTAGTAGATTTAGGAGCGGATACCTTTATCTGTGTGGGTACTACGCCAACTATTACTTTAACAGGGGGTACTTTTACTACGTACCAGTGGGCCGATATTACAAACTCTGTTCCCAACATGTTGGGTGATTCGGAAACACAAGACATATCCTCAATAGGTACTTATGGTTTAGTGGTAACGGATGTGAACGGTTGTGTAAATGGCGATACGGTTCAAGTTACAGAAGAACAGGGAACTGCAATTGGTTTTACATTGGATACAACAATATGCCCAGCCGGTAGTGCCACGATAAACGTTCCGAGTACTTTACAACAATTAACAAATTCGAGTTGGACGTGGTTCAATGATGGTTCATCTACTTCTAGTTATACCGTGTCTAATGAATCAGATGGTTCAGTAGTAGAGGTTATTTTAGATTTCACCAATGCATCGGGATGTGTTACAAGAGATACGGCAGTAGTAAGAGTAGACAATAATTTACCAATTTCATTAAGAGACACTGCAATTTGTGAAGGCGAAGATGTGACGTTTAATTCTGGTTATCCATCGTTGGGCTATACGTATACTTGGCAAGATAATTCAACGAACAATATGTTTGCAATAACGGATGCTCAACCATCAGATGCGGGAGTTGTTTCGTTATCGTTGGTAAGTAATGAGGGTTGTACAGGAAATGCATCTGTTCAGTTAACAGTACATGCACTTCCCAATCCGCAGTTGTCGGCAGCGCCGATTTGTTTGGGAGATGATAGAGTATTGGACCATGGGTTAACCGGTGTTCAAAGTGCATGGGATCATGGAGAAACGACAAACCCAATTACGGTAACAACAGCAGGAACCTACCGAGTAACGGTGACCGATGGAAATAACTGTGTGGACACAGCAAGTGTGACACTTGTTGTATACACTCCACCATCTTTTACATTACCTGATGATGAAACCTTGTGCTTAGGTGAAGAATACGCATTGGGAACAGGTATGGATGAAGTAACCCATACGCATCAGTGGTTTGGAGGAAGCAGTGCAACAACAGCCGATGTAGCCGTGACTGCATCCGGCGAGTACCGTGTGAATGTAACAGAGGTAGCCACAACATGTGTAAGTTCAGATACAATTTTATTTGCCTTTTTGGATGTGCCTACGGTAGATTTAGGGTTAGATACGAATTTATGTGAAGGAGATGTTGCTGCATTATCTTCACCAAGTACGGATGCCTCGTATGCTTTCACTTGGAGTACGAGTAGTTCTTCGAATTCTATTCAGGTTATGACGACAGGCGAGTATTGGTTAGAGGCTGCGAATGGGATGTGTGTAGATAGAGATTCGATTTCAGTTGTGTTTTTTGAAAACCCAATTTCAGAATTAATGGCTGACACTATTTTATGTTTTGATGATTTAGAGGTTGGTTTAAGCCTTGATCCAGGCAGAAATGGAGAGGAATATCTTTGGAGTACAGGAGAAAGCAGTCAATTGATTAATGTGGATGAGAAGGGTACGTATATTGTAAATATCACCAATTTAGCGGGTTGTGTTACGCAAGATTACGTTGAAATAAAGGAGGATTGTCCAGCGCATGTTTGGCTTCCAAATTCATTTACAGCTGATGGGAATAGTTTGAATGATGTTTGGATGATTCAAGGAAGAAGTATAGAATCGGTGGAGGTATATGTTTTTAACCGATGGGGAGAATTGGTTTGGGAAGGAAATGCTTTAGGCCAGTTTTGGGATGGTACTTACCTTGGTAAACCAGCTCAAGAGGATGTTTATGTTTACGCACTTTCTTATACCTATTTAAACGTGAATAATCGATTAAAAACAATAAAAAGGCAAGGAAGGGTTACTTTGCTTCGATAATCCACTTCTTAACAGTAATTTAATTTCACTTTTATCCTTAAAACTGTTAGTTTTACTCAAAATTTAAATAAATGACACAAATCAAATTTGGTACCGATGGTTGGAGGGCCATAATAGCAAAAGAATACACGGTTGAAAATGTAGCAAGAGTTACTTTGGCGACGGCTCAATGGTTGAACGAAAAATACGACAATCCTTCGGTTGTAATAGGATATGATTGTAGGTTTGGAGGGAAGATGTTTGCTGAAACTTCTGCTAAGGTTTTGGCTTCAAATGGAATACAGGTGTATTTGTCGTCCGAATTTGCTTCTACACCAATGGTTTCCTTGGGTGTTGTAAAAAAAGAAACTTCAATTGGAGTGGTAATTACAGCTTCGCATAATCCACCTGAATATAATGGTTTTAAATTGAAGGGAAGCTATGGAGGACCAATGTTAACCAGTGATGTTGATGATATTGAGAAAATTATTCCTGAGGTTTCTGATTTTGATGTGAACACTGCTATTGAACCGTTTATTGAAAAGGGTTCTATTGAATACATCGATTTAGAAGATATGTATATTAAGCATGCGGAATCTGTGTTTGACTTGGATGCGATTCGCAATTCAGATATGAATTTTGCATACGATGCTATGTATGGTGCAGGAAGAGATGTAGTTAGAAAATTACTCCCTGATTTAACTTTTATGCATACCGACGATAATCCAGGTTTTGAAGGGGTTGCTCCAGAACCTATCTTAAGAAATTTAGGAGAAATGTCAGAGGTGATTAAATTGAGTGAAAATATTGACTGTGCTGTTGCTACTGATGGTGATGCCGATAGAATTGGATTGTTTGACTCAGTGGGTAATTTTGTGGATGCGCATCATATTATTTTGTTGTTAATTAAGTACCTAAAAGAGGAAAAGAATTTTGACGGTGAGGTAATTACGGCCTTTAGCTGTTCAGAAAAAGTAAGTAAGCTTTGTAAGCATTATGGTATTGAACAAACTACTACAAAAATTGGATTTAAATACGTTTGCGAATTGATGTTAAAGGGAGGTTTCCTTTTGGGTGGAGAAGAATCTGGAGGTATGGCTATTCAAGGTCATATTCCTGAAAGAGATGGTGTTTGGATAGGATTAACCATTTGGGAGTATATGGCAAAAAGTGGAAAAACATTGGAAGAATTGATTGATGAAGTTTATGAAATTGTTGGTCCATTTGCTTTTGAAAGAATCGATTTACATTTATCGGAAGGTCAGAAACAGTCGGTAATGGAGGACTGTGCTTCAGGGTCGATTAAAGAGTTGGTAGGAAGGCCAATACAGCGTGTTGACGATACGGACGGCTATAAATTTTTCTTTAATGATGACGAGTGGATTATGATTCGTCCTTCAGGAACAGAACCTGTTTTAAGAACCTACTGTGAATCTACATCTAGTGAAGCAGCTATAAATTTGTTAAAAGAGACGCACAAGCAATTATTAAACTAGTGCAAGGAAAATTAAATAAATACTATAAAAGTCCGATTGTTATCATAATCGGATTTTTTTTTATGCATCAATTTTGTTTTGCACAAGCATCTACTAAGTTGTTTGAAATTCCAGATTCTGTTTCTAAAGTTCGAATATGGTCTGTTGGAAGTATTTCCTCTTTAGGCACGGGTGTTACATTAGGAGTGTTATCAAAAGAATGGTATAGCGATTATGAAACTGTTCCTTTTCATTTTTTTAACGATAACGATGAATGGTTGCAAATGGATAAATTAGGCCATGGGCTCGCTTCTTTTTACGGCGGTTATTATGGGTATAATGTCCTTCGATGGTCAGGTGTAAAAGAAAAAAAATCCATTTTTTATGGAGGTATGTATGGCTTTTCTTTTTTGTTAGCCACTGAAATTATGGATGGCTTTTCTCCAGCCTGGGGAGCTTCAGGAGGCGATGTGTTGTCAAATGGGGTGGGAACGGGTTTGTTTATGGTCCAACAGCTGTATTTTCATAAGCAAATTATTACACCGAAATTTTCTTATTGGCCTTCAAAATATGCGGATTATAGGCCTTCTTTACTTGGTAATAGTCATTGGAATAGATGGTTAAAAGATTACAATGGTCAAGTGTATTGGTTGTCTTTTTCATTATCGGATATGAATGTTAATCCAAAATTTTTTCCAAAATGGTTGTCGTTGGCTATTGGATACAGTGGTGACGGCATGGTTGGAGGGGCTTCTAATCCTTTTTTTAATGAAGAAGGGGATGCTTTGCCAACGTTCAATAGGCAGCGTGAAATGTATGTTTCAATTGATTTGAATTTTCAGAATATTAAAACAAAATCTCATTTTTTTAATGCTTTTTTAAAAGGAATTTCTTTCGTTAAATTTCCTGCTCCTGCTTTTAGATTTAGAAAAGAAGGAGTAAAGTTCATACCCATACAGTATTGATTGCAATTACCTAAGAAGAACAAGTTTTTGAATGGCCTTATCGGTATCTCCCTTGCTATTTTTTACAGTGATTTGATACACATATACACCTTTACCAATTTTGTCTCCAAATTCGTCTAGTCCATCCCACTGTATTGGTCCTATTCGCTGTGATGTAGCACTATACATTCCTTCTAGCGTTTTGATTATTTTTCCGGATATGGTATAAATGTGTATTCGTATTTCAAGGTCTTCACTGGTTTGATTGTGTTCAAAATAAAAGCCTGTATTGGTTGTAAATGGGTTGGGATAATTAAGGATGTGTTTTAAGGCAAGTTCTGGATTGTTTTCAATGATAAATTCAGTATAGGCCTTTGAGGAATTATTTTGGTTATCAAAAGCCTTAAATTCAAGTGAATGCCTACCTTCATCTAATTCATCAATTGGAAAAATAACTTCTCCTTTTTGATAGGTTAATGTTGATGGGGTATAATAATCGTTTAAAACAAAGCTCAAATCCGATCGCTCATCAATGGTTAAAACAAGATCTTTCCCGATATCATTGGGTATGATGTTTATTCCGCTTGAGTCTGTTAAAGAAGCAATAAATATTGGCGAAGGCGTAACGTTGTTTCCAAAAACAAAGGTTGTGTCGTCCAAGAAAAGAGAAATACTTGGTCCTGTATTGTCTTGTGTAGCATTTTCTTCGATGCCGCCGAGAACAATAGTTTCGTCAAAACCTGCTGCATCTCCTAAAACAGAGTCAAGTGCATAGAAACTTAGTCTTGCAAAATCAAAATTTTGACGAATGTCTTTAGGAATAAATATAGTGGAAGAAAAATGGCCATTGCTTACATATGCTTTTCCAATGAAAAGTAGATCTTCTTGCGATTCGTACGAGAAAGGAACGGCATTTTCATCATTTGCTAAAGTTTCTAATGTTTGTTCTTTATCAAACAATGTTATTTCAACCCAACCATTAAAATTCAAAGGAGTTGTACCATCTGAATTTAAAATTTGACCATGAATAGTAGGGGATGAAATTGATTTAATGGTATCGGTTTTTCCATGGTTGTACGTAACACTATCTAGCAAAATTTTATGGGT
>JACLAC010017719.1_pt1 | contig 15923 bp, 13 predicted proteins | sample 8027881 | NCBI WGS metagenome assembly JACLAC01 (sample SAMN15725517, study PRJNA655200) | protist metagenome | isolation source: fluorescence activated cell sorting (FACS) single amplified genomes of... | place: Spain: Blaines Bay Microbial Observatory, Mediterranean Sea | collected 2016-01-19
AGTCCAGGAAAAAGAAAAAGAATACAGGATAGGAAGATCAAGTATCGAAAAATGATTAGTGACGGAGACGGGCGGGGTAAAGCAGAAGCTGGAGTCGATAGAGCCACAGTCGATGAAGAGGGAAAGGGGCGGCAAGAGAGAATAAAGATACAAGGCAAGGAGACGGAAAAACGCAGGCCTCCTGGTCCTGTAGAACTTCTTAGAAACACCGTGTACAAGTCGGACATAAACACTTTGAAATATTAACATTAACTTGAGGAAGTATGTTTCAGTGAGTAAAACGTAAATACAAGCTTGAACTTGATGTAAAGATTGTTGATTGAAATAATGAAAATGATTATTTTTTTTGGATGTCATAGTACTGTGACTATGCGTATGCGTATCCGTATCCTATCTAACCTTATTATCTTATACAGCATGGGTATGCGGCTGGACAGTCGCAAATGTTTATCATGTATTCTATGGGTTTTTTTCAGCGCAACTTCATTCACGGAGTCATAGATTCAATCTCAAACTGAATTTCAGCAAAACTTAGTTCTATCTAGCTGTAGCGCAGTAGCTCTAAAAATAATTACATAAGCATTTAACTCACTAACAGAAGTAAATCATAACGACGATGTCTGCTTCTGCCCCTGCGGCAGCAGCCGCGGCGTCACCTTCGACGAAAGCGAAAGGGAATGCCATCAAAAGCAAAGAGGATCGATCGCTCTACCTGGGGCTTCGCTATCTGGCCATTCTATCCATATTGAACGCGCCGCTACGCGATGTTGCAGACATGTTTTTAGATGCACCTGAAAAAACTTTTTTTTTGGCGCACCTGGCTTTGATCACGTTCCTCGTGGGATTTTGTCGCGCCGCGCTGCCAAGTTTGTTATGAAGTGCGAAGGCTCTGGGGGGCGCAAGGCGTTAGAATAAGTCGAAGTCAAAGACTCGGCGAAGCGCAAGACATAGTATGAGCACGACGACGAAAACGTCCGCGCTGCACCTGCTGTTGCTGTTTGCGGTGCCGTTTATTATGCAGCCGTCGGTTTTGCTACTGACGCGCTCGTACTTGGCCGACGTCGAGTTCGCGCGTTTTGATACCGAGTCCGACTCTGAGTATCTTCATCCGTTGTCGCTGAAGAACGGCTTGCCCTTCTGGCCCCGCGCCGCTAGTGCGGCTGCGCGAGTGCGGACCGGCGCGAGTGCGGGTGCGAGTGCCGGCGCCCATGCGCAGGCCAAATTGGAGGCCGAGAGCGGAAGTACTAGTGAGACTGAGAGTGGTGACACGGGCCGCGGGCGCGGTCGCGGACACAGAGGACACAGCCATCACGGGCGCGGACACAGCGTCAGGAGTTACGCCGCCATGGCCGGCTCAACATGACCACGCGGACCCGCGTCGTCGTCCAGGTACCTGCGCGGCTCCCCTACTTCTCCTACTTCAACTTCATTATCATCACCGCACCAGAGCTCTAGTAGTGTGGAGGACGATAAGCACTTACTGGAGAGTGAGAAAGTTGACCCAGCAAAGGCCCGGTGAGCACGCGAAACGTATGAGCGACTGAGTCAGAGCCCGGGCAGCTTCTTGGAACAGACTTCACAGATCAAGGACACGTCCAAGCGCTTGTGAGAGAGGAGGAGCTACTTCGACTCGTTGGCGGGTTGAAGAGATAGGCTGTGGCTTGCGTGACATGGGGGCGGAGACGCGCCAGCGTCAGCGTCAGGTGCATCAGGGTCCGGCCAGCTCGGTGACCACTACAGTCTGTTCCTGAACGCCCAAGATCTCGAGCCTGGAAAAGTCCGCGGCTGATTCGACACCGACAGCGTCAGTTGGGAAAAGGCGTACAAGAACAAACTTGGGGATCTGCAGCAGCTGCATTTGCGGGACGATGGGTACACTGGCGCAACTTCTTCTTCGAGCTTTGTTGAAATGGGTAGCGAGAGCAGCGGTGGAGGAAGTAGCTTCATCGAGACCGGAGGTAACACTAATAACGGCGCGATGGTAACTGCCACAGATCCCTTCGCAGCGTTTGAAGATAGTTATAGTTCGAGTAGGGCGGCGGCGGGACGTGGTTAGTGACATCGTATCCGACGAGCCCGGCACTTCCATGCTCGAGGTCTCTTAGTAGCACCAAGGGCGCCATTAGTGGCACGAGCAATACTTATAGCGGGGCGCCAACCACCTTGCCTGCTGGAAATGAGGTCACGTTCTACGACGGCCTCGGCGTGCGCAAGGGGATCGAGAAGACGCCAGAGGTGAGGGTGCCGGGACCTACGAACATGCTCTCACTGCTGCAGCAGAAGTAGAGGAGTTACTAGTGAGCTGCGGTGAAAGAATTTTATGCCGATGAGTGCGTTGAGTGGTTGAGGAGGAGATAGCGCTATTGATGAGTTGAACGAGATGGCCACGAGTCCGGTGGATTTGGACGCAGACCGAAACAGTAATCCTTTTTCGATGATCGAACTTGGTGCGAAGCAAAGACTAGGAGGCCCCATCTACGCCGCGCGCTCGGTGAACTTCTACAACTTTTGCCTTGGCAGCGGCAACAAGGGCGGCGGCTCAGGGGCGAGTGGCGGAAGTGGTGAAGAACTCGAGAGACGCAGGTGAGGAGGCGACGAATACCACTCCTTCAAAGGGATTCATGCGGAGACGCCTTCTGAAGAGTTGTATAAAAGAACTTCGGAATATCTGTTCAACGTCCTCACAAAAGATCCAGACATCGAGAAGGGATGGGCTGTCAGGCTGTCAAGCGTGAGTCCCAGATGATTTAGCAAGGTGCTGGACGCAAGTGCGAGGGACTAGTAGCGCCAGCGGCGACCAGAGCGAGGCCTAGTAACCGTGACAGGCGGGTGGAGCAGGTGATGTCGCATATGGGATATGCTATGACGAGTACGTTATATAACAGAAAAGAATGGTACTGCGCAAAAGTTGCAAAATGTGATTACGAGGAGATGGACGACTGCATGCAGAACAAGTGGCGAGACATCATCGACGCGTTCCTGAACCACGTCCTAATCCCGTCCAAAAAACGCATCGTCTGCTAGTGACAAGTCCGAGTCGCTGGTGGCGTACCAGCTGATGGCGCTTATGGGGCAGTAGTAAGAGCGTTTTTTCGAACGCGGCTGAGCAGATGGAGAACTATTTATGCAGCGAGATCTGCTCTTGAAAACCCGAGCACCTGAGAGAAGAGGAAGAGGGAGAAAGTGGTGTTAAGAACTTTAAGGGACTGAAGTCGAAAAAAAGGTTTGATGATGACGAGGACGAGGATGACTATGACAGAGATGGGCGGTTCGAGTGAAAGAAGGGAAGGAAAACACAGCGCGAGGAGAGGGGGTCGGGCAGAGGTCGAGGTGGTGGAGGTGGTTACGGTGGTTACGGCGAAGAAGAAGGTGAAGGTGGTTATGGTGGGGGCGGGGACGGTTACGGTGAAGAAGGAGGCGACGACGGTTATGGCGAAGGAGGCGATGATGGGTATGGAGAGGGAGACGAAGAATATTTGCAATTGGATGAGCAGGAGGAGAAAAAAGGTGGAAGTGGCGGCACTGCGTTTATTCAAACGGGTTTGAAAAAATCTGAATCAGGATCAGGATCACCCTCGTCTTCGTCGTTGCTGGAACAGAGAGCCGAGTCACGCACCAGGTCCATCAGCGGTAAGTCTAAGTTGCTGCGCAGCGGGAGTAAAAAATCCAAAAAAAATTATGACGACGATGACTACGACGACGGCTATGGAGAAGACGACGGTGGCTACGGCGGCGGTCACGGCGGGCGCGGTGGCCACGGTGGTCACGATGACTATGGCGACGATGATTACGGCGGCTACGGCGGGAGGAAGAAAAAAAGCAAGAAGTGAGACAAGAAGGATTATGTGGTGCACGAGGGCAGGAGTGAGAAGCACGACTCGGAGGAGTGATTTGTAGATAAGGTGACAAATGAAGGGAAATTTAATCAAGGACCTGGCAACGGGCGGCACTACCGCGCTTCCTATTCTGGCTGAAAGAGCGTGGACTCGCTGGAGATGAATCAGTGTCGCTCGGTCTTTAGGTACCTGTTTTTTAGCGGGTACAGCGGTGGCTCATCGTATTTGAACGGCAAGGACACTTGATAGGATGACCAACTGCGCTTGAACCTGCCGTTTGGCGTGGAGGATTACATGCGGCAGCTCTAGAAGCAGGTGGCGGAGAAACAAAAAGAAATATGCAGTTTGGAGTTTGCGGAGTTTTGCGACTGCAGCGACTAGAAGAAGCAGGAGATGGTGGGTGGTCACTATGGCTATGACTTTGTTGTGTGTGAAGTGTTTATGTTTGTCGCTTGTGTATGTCGTTTTCATATGTATTCAACATTTTGATTCGCTACTTCGATGAACCTTCCTGCGCCTTCTGCTCCACTTACACTGCATCCGACTCCTAATCGCACCCTTCAAACAATTCCTCATCACTAGCCGGAAGTGCTCCTAATTTTTCAATTTTTTACAAACAATTCCAGGTCGAAATCTACCCCCACGAGCAGTTTGCATGCGGGCCCGCGGGCACGCTGCAAAAAACGCAGACCGTCCTGGGAAAAGAGGGGCACAACACGCTGGCGATGGATCCCTACTAGTAAGCAGGAGTCGGAATTCGAGTCGCAGTTCAAAACCTATAACGACTTTCAGGTGAGATGTCTCTAACATTGCGTTTGTCTAGGTGTGTGAGTTAGTCGTTCAGCGCTGTTCGTCATCTGTTTTCAATAATTATTTCTTGCTCACCTTCTTCAAACTGACTAGCTATGAGTATGTGTATGAGTTTGTTGAAATGATGACACTTTTATGAATCAAGATCTCGTTCGTCTGAGCGGCCTTGTAGGGGCTCCTGACTGAGATCTATACACTACACACCATAGTCTGATGACGATGAACTTCAACTTGAACTTTTTTTATGCAATTGCTTGACTTCTGAGTGTGCTGTCTCTTCACTGAACGCCTTAAACAATTCCACTCCAATTACAATGAGATGCTCCGTCGATTCACAATTTTTTTGAAACTTACTCCAGCTCGCCGGCGAGTGCGACAAGTGAAACCAGGAGACGCCGAAGTTTTTGTCCGATCTCGAGACCCGCCCCGGAAATGCAGGTAGCAGCGGAGGGCAGGAAGACCGCTTCACCGAAAGTTGATGTAAAAACTCGGCTGTTGGTGATACGACGGGGGCGATCCCGTGCAGTCCCTGCTCGTATTATGGGCGGGTGGCGACGCTGCGGAAGATGAAGAGCAACTTTTTGATAGGTGTTGGGGTGTACTCCGAAACAAGGGTCGTGGACATGCTCAACAAGATCGTGAACTCGCCCGGTGATCACGGCGCAGATACTCGAGTTTTGCCGGTTAACGTGGCAAACAATCTGCACAACCAGCACAACCCGGCGCGCATGATCCAGGCGTACCTGGACAACCCGAAGGTGAGTTTTTTGACGTTCTACTTAGCGTTGAGGTTGATGTGATGTGTCGTTAGCTTTGTTGTGCTAACTTTTTTTGAGTAATGTGTGACTAGTGAATTTTGTAAGCTTCGTTGATAATCAAAGACGTGTAGACTGATGAAACTATGGCTCTCTCTCCTGACGCCGCCCAATGCGCTGGTCGGAGACGTGAAGCACAAACCCCAACCGGAATCTTATTTTTTGTCTGACTGCACGTCTATAGTTGCGAAGCTTGTCTGTTGTAAACTACTACTCTATATAAATTCTGAACCTGATTGATTCACTTTCAAGTCCATTACTTCAATTTTAGCTCAAAGATACCTGCCAACCAGTCTCTATCGCAGCCACTAAACAATTGCTAAGCTCCTTAGAGGAATGCTCGCAAAATTTCTTTGCAAATTCAAAAAATCTTCCAGGCGCTCTGGGACATCTACACGTGGCAGCACTTCAGCCCGGCGCACTTGTGAATTGAAATCATGGTCAAAAAACGGATGGCAGGTCATCAGGGGTTCTGTGAGGGGTTACTAGGAGCATTGCCATTGGTATTACTTACTTACCTGTTTTTACTTGCGTTCATTCGTGGACTTAGGTTGACTTCAACTTTACATTCTGTGCAGTTTCTAAGTTTCGCGTCCACTCATCAACCACCAGGCAAACAATTCCTCGTCCCCACTGCGTAGACTTCGTCGGCTTAAGGCCATGCCCACCACGCAGTAATGGGTGGGCACGGGCGCAGGCCGACGAAGTCCACGCAGTAGGTCTCTTTTAACACTTCAGGTAAACAGTTCCTCGTCCCAATCGAGACCTACTGCGTGGACTTCGTCGGATTAAGGCCATGCCCACCAATTACGTGCAACGTGCGCTACGTGTTGAGCTTGGCAGCGGGAGCGCAGAAGTTCGGCGAGGTGTACAAATCACAATTTAGTCCGGAGCTTGGGCAGTACTTTCCGTTCTACAGCGTGACGCTGAAGCAAAAGCTGAAGGAGACGCAGGACAAGGTGCAGGAGGTGCACAAGAGCAGTATGAACGGCGTTAGGTATGATGCGAACAATCCAGATAAGGGACAGACGGCGGTAAGAGATTATATTACGAAAAAGTGAAATTTTTTGATGGCCACTGTCTGGGTTGTTCGCGTCGATTTTCATCATAAACGGTTATGATTATGAAACTTTCTTGTATAAGAAGTCTTACTGCTCTTACTGATTGAGCTGTAGCACTTCAGTCACTTCGACATCGACTTCTCTATCTCTCTACTCTAAAATTTTCCTGTCCACAGGCACAAGCCGCTGCGGGTGCAGTTGGGTTCGCAACCAAGCCGACTGCAGCAAAACCTTTTGGGGAGATTTCGAATATAGGTAGCGCGGCGACCGCGGCGGCGCCGCCTGCGCGATAAATGCGTTAAGGTGAAGGTTGAGCGTGAGCGTGGGGAGAGAGCTCGTTAAAAAGAAATCGATAGAATTTTGAGAACGTGTGACTGAGTGTGTTATTGTTTTTTCCGTGTGAGATCATTATACCGATAGGTAGTGTGTGAACTGAATAAAAGTGAGTGAGTTGTCTTAATCTTTTCCGTATTGAGTTTTCCGTGATCGTGACTGACGAAATATTTTCACCGCAGCCAGTACTAAAGAAATCGCTGCATTAGCGAGTAGACTATGCGTTTTTTTCCTGTGTGCAACTAGAACGTGAGATTACTGAATTAGCTGGGAGCCATAAAAATGTAACGCTAGATGAATTCGATGAAACTGTTCTGTCAATTAAGGCCAAAATATGCCGTCGATGAGTCTGTTTTGTTGTCGTTCTATAGTGAGTTTGGTGTCAACGGTGGTGCAGTCATATTTTTTAGTGGTCTACGATGTCGATGTACGTTGATTCAAAAATACAACACGATCGGGGGAAACGTGACAGTGAGTCATACGGAGCGAGCTTTTTTCACCAACGACCTTTTATCGATGTGATTTTATTGACCTTTTGAATTTTTTTTTGAAATTCCACCAACAAAAAAAAACAACACAACACCATGGGCGCCTCCGTTTCCGCCCGCCTGACCGAGGAGGTGAGCCGCAAGAACCTGGAGAACTCGCCCACCGCGCCGGGGGTCAGGAAAATCTTTCGCAGCTGGAACAGCGCCGACCTGTGGAGTGCTTTACGTAGGTATTGGAACGAGTTCCCCAAGAAGGAGGAGTGGCTGACTTACGCAGATGTTGCACACGTTCTCTGTAGTTTGAATGATGCGGAGGTGATGTTTCTGTGGGACGCGTTCGCGAACAGCGGCACCGAACGCATGTCCAAATACGCCATGTTCGTCGCCATCGCCATGTACTCCGGCAGCAGCGTGCAGGAGAAGGGGCGCTTCATTCTGACTGTATTTGATACAGGGATGAGGGGGTTGGTGAGTATTAACGAGTTCTCCAACATGGTGTTCGTGGTGCTGGAGACGCTGGGCATGGCGGGTCAGCAGAGCGTGAAGAAGAAGGATGTTGTTCGAGAGCTGGAAGCGGAGTTTTTCGCGGTGCTGATGAGTGGCGAAGACGAACAGGCGAAGTACGTCGAGGACGTCGAGTTAGCAAGTGCTTTTGCCAGTGTCATTAAGACGATCGACAACACGAGACAGACGCTGAAAGAAGGGACAGTTTTGCAGGAGGATAAAATACTGGGTCTCGTCGAGATGCAGGAGGTGTGTAAATATGTGACGCACATCGTAGATTCGGCTAAAAACTCGTTCGTGTGTCCACATCATAGTGCTATTGAGAACGTCAAGAGGGTTTCGCCTAGTATGGTGATGGCCAGAGGTCCTTCAAGAAATTTAGGGGGTGAGCTCGATGCTAAAAATAAGAAGAAGAAGGGCGAGAGTGATGCTAATAGTGACACCGAGGTAGCAGCGTGGAAGGCAGGTGCAGGTGGCGAGGACGACGGGGTGGGGCACCTGTTGTTGCGGGATCAAAGTGGGATTACGGCTTGGACACCTAAAAAACATGAAGAAAAAAAAGGCGATTTAAGTGATGAGGAAAAAGCAGAAAAAGCGCGGGAGGTGGGGGAGCAGTTTGCTGCTAGTAACGCTAGTGGAGAAGGCTCATCAAGATCAACTTTCGACGACTTCGTGCACATCACGTTGAAGTGGTCTGGGGCCGTCACGGATTCACCCGCTCTGCGGTCGAAGGTGCAGCGCGAGATTGCTAAATGCCTCGCTCTCGCCGAAACTCGCGTCCTCGTGACCTTCATCGGGATGGGGGTGATGCACGTGTCCATTAGAAGCGACGCGACGCGCTCGGCGCCGCAGCTGGGATTTTTGTTCAAGACGCAGACTGAGGCTCAGAACGGGAAGGGCAGCAGTTTGAAGCAGGGGCTGCTGAAGGATGTTGAATTGTATTCGGGGCTGGGGGTGATCGAGAGTTATGGAGGTGGGCATTAAAAAGTGTTTGATTTGTATTGCTATTGCTATTGACTAGCGCTGTAAATTATTTGTACGACGAACTTATTTTCATATTTATATTTTTATATCTGGCCTTTCCCTGGCTCACGCAGTTTTTACATTTTTCATTAGTCCTGTTCGTTGGGCTACGGGTGGCTGTCCCCTCTGTCCTTACCTTTTTTCCTATGTACTCCGAAGAGGAAGATGATGAACTATATCAATTGATGACATGACTCGACATCTTCTAGATGAATGATATCATTTGATTCGCTTTCGTTGCTGGTGCTGTTACTCGCCTGTCTATCGCTGTTACTTATCGCTATCTAAATGATCTCCAGCTCCTTGATGAAATGTCGCCTCTCATCCAATCCCAACGTTCGTAGTCTATCTTGCCTTTCTCTACAACAAAAAATAATGCCTGTTCGGGATTCACGATTTTTTCATTTGCCGGCTGAAGCCAACTTTCCGAGTGAACTGCATTGACTTGCTTTGACTTCTGTTGACCCCTTTCTGTAACTTTCACGAACGCAAACCCCGCCGCTAAAATTTTTTTGCCTCTTTTAGTTTGACTGTCTCCCTACGATTAGTACTTAGTACCTCCAAGTATAGTGATAATTTAGACATTCCTAGGTGCACAACCTAATAACTCTCAATTTGACTGTCTACTTCCGGTTATCTACACTACAACCTTAGAATATCGTATATTCGTGTCTTGATCATTTTCGTAATAGAAGTATCCTATCATTCAGTATCATAATGCGTGTAATCGGCTCTGTCGCGGCTTGCGCCATTACTACACTCGCCGCATCCGGCATATTTCAAGGGCTTGAAATTGATGCTCTGAAGATTTCAGTTCGATATCATAGTGGAATGCCTGACGAAATTGAACGTCAACGTGTTGCTCCTGCGGAGGAGCAACCAATAAGCGATCAACGTTTTGACCGACTAATGGTTGCAGTGAAGACGAGAGAACTAGATGACGACGCTTCACAAACTAAGACTGGGGCTAGCATCTTAAAGCTTATTGATGCGAAACTTAAAAATGGAATAACGGATTCGGCGCTTCTAGACAGGATCAATCAGCTGCTTGATTCATCGGAAGTGAGAGGTCGTGTTGCTCAACTTAGGAGTGATCGTTCCAGCAACAACGTTTTTGATTATGATAGAGATATATTAGAGAAACTGCAAGCGCTACGAACTGCGTTAGAGCCACACCAGAATGCGGTAGTACACATTTTAACTGGGACTAACAGATCAACGGGCCCGCCCACGCCCTCGATAATGAAGGATGAAAAGAAAGAAGGTAGTGGGGGTATGTATCCACGTATTGTTATCCCAGAAGAGTTAGGTAGAAATCTATATGCTAATGAAGCGCGTATTAGAGCGAAGGATGCTTCTAAGCCTGAGCCACCACTTACGTGGAAGCAGCACGCTTGCTTTTTTGGATGTATCATATTGATACCTACTGTCATCATCATAATTTGTTGTGCAATGGGTGTTTTCTAAATAGAGATCAGAAACGACTAAGAGAAAAAGCTTTAGCATAGATAGATGTGAATGTAATATTGTACTTGTATCTATAGTTATAAACCAATATAGAGGTAAAACTTTCAAGCTACAAAATCCTAATCCAACTAAAATCGTATGTATAAATTATGCGTATGCCTATGCGTCCAAGTTTACTCGAAATTTATCATATTTCATCTAGGATAAATGATTTTGAAATAAAATTGTTGCGTTCTTCAACTTCAATCCATTTCAATTTACAACATCTTGATCTCTTAAATTGTTGCGAGTATTACCTAGGTACGGGCGCTATGAATCTATTTTATGCCCTTCGACATCGACGTATTGTTTTTTTAGATATACAACTAAAGAACGCTAGTGCACGTTGACGTTCGCGTTACCGTACTAACATTAAGGTAAGTACTTCTAAGTACATTTGTTTTGCATTTCCGCTCTACTACCAGTTGTACCATCCCAATATTACAAAGTGAACTTTAGATAGACTATTGCTGGGGCGAGTCGAAATGCGGCTCACGGACCCTCTTATTATTTTCGTTCGTTATATTGGACGATCTCACCACTAGATTCATGAATACCGTGAATATAACTTTCAAACATATACATATATTATGGTAGACGCATTGCCAAAATCAAAAATAAATCGATCACTCAGGTAATGCTGGTAGGAATACCGTTTATTTGAAAATTATATCCCGTACACCTTGCATATACTTATTGCTATTACGCTCACTTGACTACATTCGCCATATTATCAGCGAACCAAAACACATTGAATATTTGAGCAACCTACTCATGCTCGGTCGAACTCGTCATATATATTAACCTTGGATGGCACATGCAAATGCACATCGCTGCGAGCGTGGTGGGACTGGTCACGCTAGACCTTGGAATCACGAGTAAGTACTAGAAGGAAAAAGAGGATGAGGACACGCATTGTAATATCCTTGGCACGACTGATTGATATAACTCTTCTATACCGAAGCATTCAAAAAAATATGTGCGAGCTTGTTATTACGTGTCTGAGTTTGATAAGTAGAGTTGTACGTTGCGCGTTCGCATTTGCTCGCTTCGCTGTTCTATGTACCCTGCCTGCACCACTACTATCGCTATCGAATATAAATGATTGAATGAAATGAACGTGATCTCTTGCTCTCTGTATCTACTATGTCGCCTTCCTTCATCCACCCGTAGCCCATAGCGCCTTTCTACTCTACACGAAAAAAATACATCGGGAATTTCTAACTTTAAACGTACCGGCTCCAGCCAACTGTCCGAGTGAACTGCATTGACTTGCTTTGACTCCTCCTGTTGACCTTGACCCCTTTCTGTAACTTACCACGAACGCAAACCTATATCACGAATACTTTACTCGCATTCTCTTTGTACTAAATTACAATATTTTTATATTTATTGATACGCAACTACAAGAACATCAAATTCAACACCGCCCGTGTAAAATGCGCTCTATCAGTGCTGTAGCTGTCAGTGCCTTCGGTGCACTCCAGGTGATTCATGTTACCAAGGGGACTGAAGTATATGCGCTGAAGCTTACTAAGCTAAGAAGCGGAGGTGAGCCTGACCTTTCTGCTAATCCTGACCTTGATCATCACTTGGTAGGATGGCGGCGGCAACGCAGACACTTTTCATTCACGATCGGTCGCGGAACACCTTGGTGAAGGAGCGGAAGCTTTTATAGTTCAACAAGCACAAGAATGGGTGAGAAGTGTCGGGGAACTAACTGACGAAGAACAGGTACTCATAAATAGAATTAACCGTGGGGATGTAAAAGCTCTGGCCGAAAAACGAAAGATGATTGCGGAGGCATTAGATCTTTTGCCAGCTGAATCCCGTGAGAACAATGAAAAAAGGTTCGAAATTGGCGGTCCGAAAATCGTTATATTTGCCAGGCGGATGGTTCTTGAAGATCAAGCCAAATCCAAATCGGCTCATCGTGAGCACATGCCGCCCGCTCAACCTAAAGTGCAAAATAAATACCTAACAACTAGCCAACAGACATTTCTGAGGACTCTTGCGACGCAACTCGGATGGCTTCCAATTGACACTCACTACACTGGAGAAGTTTATAAAGGCATAGAGAGGAAGATGGAATCATTGAAGCTAGATGCGTTGGAATACGGTTTCATTGATTCAATAGAGCAAGAACTTACAACAGATAATTACCTTAAAATCTCTGAATCACTTGCACAACTAGAAAGCGAATATAGGGAAGAGAGGAAAGCTAATAAAGTGATGAATCGATTTCTTAGATTTTGTCGACGAAGAGCTGCTGCTCTAAGTCTAAGATCTAAAAGTAAACAGCGTAAGGGCCGCGTGGTCGTGGATGAGAAAATGACAGACGATGCACCTGAGCGTACTAAATACGATATGTATGGTCACTACTAGCGCTTCGGGGTTGAGACATAAAGAGATTAGTGAAAACATCATGTACTACAAAAATTACATCTAAATCACGATTACTCCATTTGACATCTATTACATCTGAACTTTAGCTAGAATGTACAAAAGTATTTTTTTTGCTTGGCGCTAGCGAATAGAATAGCTCTTTGCGGAAGTTCGCATGAGTAATAACCCACTACAATAGTGGACTTTCTCAGTAAGTTGCGCTTCCAAATCTGCTACAATAACAATACATTGAATGCATTTCAGACGTTCATTACGACGTTATTTTCAACTAAGTACTGTGCACGAGTATTTGAGAAGGGCGAGTAGGTAAGCTACCCACGACCCTCTCAGTAAACACTTCGACAACTACATCCAATCTCAATCGAGACACTGACTTTGACTACAACTAGAACTAAGTACAATGCACGATTGTTTGTGGACGATGAGCACTTAGCTGCTCACGGACCTTCTCTCGAGCCTTGCTCACAACAACATCAACATACATATTGGCATTTTGACGATCTTCAACATAAATCCACCGCGACTACGATCTTCTACGAATTTTCTTAGGACACTAGTACTTCCAACTAACTTTCAACGAGTCTATCACTTCAAACTAAGAGAAAAAAGTACATGGGTTTTGGTTCTATACTCTTTTGACATCATTCATCATCACACATTGGCATCACGACATAGTACCACGTCGAGCACTGAGAACACGTTCGAACCCGAATGGCACACTGCAAAAAAATTTTTGTGTTATAGGTGGAGGTAGCACACGAAAAATTTTACTGAGGCTGAAAAAGCGATGTAATGTTCGAGGGACGAAAAAATGATTGCTTTGCTCATTTGACGTTAAACGAGTATCTACCTCTGCTATGCTCCTGTCTATTGCTCTCTGTCCTGCTGTCCTCCTCGTATTTTTATCGTGACGTGGGAAATTGTAGTATCGTTCATAAATTGAAATTGTAAAACATTAGCCTCGTCGACGTCGTCGCATCGTCGTAGATATGGGGTACAAACAATCGTCTTAATTTTTTTTACTAGAATCAATCAACGAGAAAAGCTTGAAAAATGGTCGACGTAACGGGTGACGGTAAGCTGCTCAAGAAGATCCTGCAGGAGGGCACCGGCGCTCAGCCGAAGAACGGGGAGAAGGTGAGTTGATGCGTTTTCTAGTTTGCTACTTGTACAGGAGCGTACTGTTTTTACGATGATGTGCATGGGGATCTACTTCTACAGTGCAGTAGAACAATAACTCGGCTCAATATTTAGTTTACATTTTTACTTCATTTTGTTGGATGGTACCGATGCTTCAAATCAATAGGTCTGGGCCCACTACACCGGCAAGTTGACCGACGGCACTATCATTTTCATTCTTTTCCCAGGTCTGGGCCCACTACACCGGCAAGCTGACCGACGGCACGGTCTTCGACTCCTCGATCCCCAAACCGCACCGCAAGAACGGGTTTGACTTCGTCATCGGCGCTGGCCAGGTGATCAGCGCGTGGGACATCGGCATCGCGACGATGAAGGTGGGAGAGAAGGCTGAACTGACCTGCCACCCCGACGTTGCTTATGGAGCTCAGGGCACGCCGGGCGGGCCGATCCCGCCGAACGCGACGCTGATCTTCGAGGTGGAGCTGCTGCACATCGGAGAAACGCCGAAGGGACAGTAAGCTTCTTGTACTTCTTCTTAAAAGCGAAAAAATAGATTGTCGACGGTGCAAGTGCAAGTGAAGAACTTTGAAGGACTGCTCTAGAATTATGCATTAGAAAAGGAAGGGACTGGAGTTTATGTCGCTCTTGGGTTGCTACGTTAAGAATTCGTTGGGATCATTGATGGTCACTTTCTGAAAAAGTTTGATTGTTGTTGAACTAAAAGTTATAGATGTTGCGTGAGCCGTGCAGTGCGTGCCTTCAGTATGTCGTAATTTTAGCGAATCAACGCTGGGAATACTTTTACTTATCAATACCCAAGAGGTTGCTAATCTTCGAACGACCTACTCAACATGAATCCTTATGCAGTTTATAACGAAAGGTCATGATGATAAAAAGTTCCTAAAACATGGCAGTCTGCGCTCGCATCATGTTCATGCGTAGTGCAGCCGCCTGCGTCTTCGTGCTCTCAGCAGCACAAATGACAAAGGCGCTACCGATTGCTCCATTGAATAGGTGATGAAAACCGTAGGCGTAGCACGTTTCATGCGACGACGGACCTACACGTGAGCGACAACTCCTTGCGCGCGCCACGGGTGCACCCGCTCTGCGGCGAGCGCTGGATCCGCACTATCCGTGTGGATTGGTCGTAGAGTGAGATGACGGCGTAGACCAGTCGGCGTCGCTGAACCTAGTCGAATAAAAAAAGCAGCAAAATGCTCAGGGCAAAGCAGTTCCTCTGGTCCATCTCGTCGTGCACCAGTCCAACGCGGGGTGGTGCGCGCCGCCCTGCTCAACGCCGACTTGGGAGCTCGCGGTGCCCAAGCCCACTGCGGATGCGAAAACAAAATCAAATTACCGCTTGATCGAGGCCGTGATTTGGTCACAATTCGGAACAGTCGCGCTGTACGAGTTCGACAAGGAGGAGTTCGAGAAGCCGTAGAAGAACGCGTACCACGACATCTGCTTCGGCACGGGCTGGGACTGCCCGCAGTACAGCAGCTTCCGCAACAGGTTCAAGCTGTAGTGAGTTCGCGTACCGGTAGTGAGGCGATTTCGAGTGGCGGTAGTTGTTCGTTGATTAAGGGCTGCAAAGAAGCTGGTATGGATGAAGAGGTGGACGATGCTGTTTTCGCTTGAGAGAGTGAAAAACTGTAGTGAAATTTTTAGTGAACTGGTGCGGACGAAGTAGCTCAATGGCACTGCTGCTGCGTCGACGAACGTTCAGCTAGGTCTAACCTATCTTGGACATGGAGGAAATTCCGACGGTGGTGTCTTCGAGGGCGCTATTCGCAGTAACGACGCGGTGGCGATGCTGAAGAAGACTCCTTTCGATAAACAGCTATGATTTCTCAATTTTGGGACAAATTGCGAAGAAGGGCGGTGGGGCACCGTCGCGTATATGTAGTGACTAGTAACGTGGAGTTCCTGTTGTAGTAGCGACCTGAAGGTCGGAGGATTTGCGAGGTAGAGGAAGAGCGAGGGTGAAAAAGCGAAGCACAA
>JACLAC010018608.1_pt1 | contig 15920 bp, 11 predicted proteins | sample 8027881 | NCBI WGS metagenome assembly JACLAC01 (sample SAMN15725517, study PRJNA655200) | protist metagenome | isolation source: fluorescence activated cell sorting (FACS) single amplified genomes of... | place: Spain: Blaines Bay Microbial Observatory, Mediterranean Sea | collected 2016-01-19
GTGATGAAATCACCGCCAAATCAGAGCCTTCTCAAGAAGGTGATATCATTCAAGATGCCGATGGGGATGGTTTTACTTCCGAAGAAGACTGTAATGACAGTGATGCAACCATCAATTCCGGTTTGGAAGAAATCTGTGATGGTGTAGATAACAACTGTGATGGTGATATCGATGAAGGAGTTCTTACTATTTATTATGCAGATAGTGATAACGATGGTTTTGGATCGGCCCAGATCAGCATTGAAACTTGTGAAAGTATGGAAGGTTTTGTCAATAACGGTTCGGATTGTGATGATACAGAACCAACTGCTTTTCCAGGTGGAGAAGAGATTTGTGACGATATAGACAATGATTGTAATGGTCTCAAAGATGATGGAATCGGTGAAGTCTTTTATATAGATCAAGATGGGGATGGCTTTGGAGATGTCAACAACACAATGGAAGCATGCGGTGTTCAAAATGGTCTCTCAACCTTGGATGGTGATTGTGATGATAGCAATGATGATGTACATCCACTTTCGAATGAAGTCTGTGATGGTATAGATAATAACTGTGACAATGATATTGATGAAAATGTTAAAACCATCTATTTTGCAGATTTAGATGAAGATGGGTTTGGAGATCCCAATAATACGATAGAGAGTTGTGAAGAACCACAAGATTATACTTCTGACAATAGTGACTGTGATGATGTAGATTCCTTAATATTTCCAAATGCCGCTGAATATTGTGACGAAAAAGACAATAATTGTAATGGAGATATTGATGAAAACAGTGCTGTCGATACCTTGACTTGGTATGAAGATGGAGATGAAGATGGATATGGAGACCTAAATAGTACAACCCAAAGTTGTGATCAACCCTCCGGATTTGTTTACAATCATCTTGATTGTAATGACAACCAGCAAACAATCAATCCCACACAGATTGAGATTTGTGATGGCATTGATAACAATTGTGATGGAGAAATCAATGAAATTGGTGCTCAAGGCGGAACTCCTTTTTATTGGGATGGAGATTCTGATGGTTTTGGTGATGCCTCTCAAGAGGTTCTTGCTTGTGAACAGCCTGATGAATATGTAGCTGATAATACAGACTGTAATGACAATAACGAGGAAATCAATCCTAATGGTATTGAGATTTGCAACAATCGTGATGATAATTGTACAGATGGCATCGATGAAGATGCGGCGATTGATGCCCAAATATTTTATGCAGATGAAGATGAAGATGGCTATGGTTCTGTAGAAAACACAACAACCAAATGTATCATCCCTGAAGGACATGTTGAAAACAATGATGACTGTGACGATACAAACCCTGAATCACATGCTTATATGATAGAAACTTGTATCACTGATTTTGATGACAATTGTGATGGCTTTATTAATGATTCCACAGCATCCGATGCTTTGCTCTGGTATGAAGATGGAGATGGAGATACCTATGGAGATCCAGATTCTACAATTATGGCTTGTGAACAACCAGAAGAATATGTTTCTAACAACCTTGACTGCAACGATAATAATGATTTTATCAATCCTACTTCTCTGGAGATGTGCAATACCACTTATGATGATAATTGCGATGGATTTATCAATGAAGAAACTGCGATTGATAGTACTATTTGGCATGAAGATAGTGATGGAGATACCTATGGTGATCTAGGATCAACTGTTATGGCTTGTGAACAACCGTTAAATTATGTTGTTGATGCGACCGATTGTGATGATAACAACGACACAATCAATCCCAATGGCGATGATATTTGTAATGGCAAAAATGATGATTGTACTTCTGGAATCGATGATGGTCCTAATATCCCAACCTATTATGCAGATATTGATATGGATGGATTTGGTGATTCCACATCCAGTCTTTCTGGTTGTGAAAATGTGGAAGGTTATGTACTAAATGATAGTGATTGCGATGATAATGTCGCATACATTGGTTCAAATCTGTATGATACCGATTGTGATGGTCTACTCTTCGATATCGATTGTGATGATACCGATCCCAATGCTCAATATGCTCAAAATGAAAACTGTGCTGGAGAGTCCTGTGAAGATATTTTAGAAATTATTCCCACTTCTGCTGATGGTGTTTATTGGATCAATCCAGAGGGAACTCCTATGACTGTTTTTTGTGATATGACAACAGATGAAGGAGGTTGGACGGTTCTCCAACACGATCAAGTAAGTGAAATCATGATGGGATCATATGGTGATATCAATACACAAAATGGTTGGTCCTTGGATTATTCAACAAGTGATTCTTTTTGGGCTACCAGATCGGTCAAAGATTTTTATATCGAAGTGGCAGATGGTCCCATTGGTATCCTCAAAGGTCTTGTTCAATATGGCACGACCAACCGTCCATCCTCTTATGAATTGTTCAACAGCAATGGAGGGCAAAGTTGGAGTTGTGACTCTGATTCCCCATCTGGATCTTGTCAATATACAGATGAAGAAGGTAGACACTGGGGTCAATGGATTCATACTTCTGGTTGTTGTTTGGGCTCTAATGGCTGGTGGTATTATTCCCATAATGATCAAAGCACACACAACTTTGGTATCTGTCAAGATGGCTATCCCAATGGAGATCTCACCTTAGGAAGTGATAGTCCTACAGGTTGTCAATCGGGATATAACACATCCTTTACAAACGGTTCCATGATCGTCCGTATTGCCATTCGATATGAAGAATAGAGGAGACTGTGTTTATTTATTGATGTACTTCGTTCCTACAGTAATAGCAAAGAGCATACGATCTACAAACAAATTGCTGTCTTTCGTTTCAACACGATGAAGATCCAAAAATGCTTTACTTCCATTGCGATACATATTGCGAATCGCTTCTCGACGTTCTTCCGAAATTGCACCATTGTTCGACCAAACATCAACATTTTCATCTGAAATATGATCATGAATGACTATATTTTGTAAACCTGCTTGTTCAAACAGATTGTGCATATCTTCACGTAGATAAAAATTTCTCCGAACAGGATTGCGTAACCGAAGAACTTCAAAATATTCTTCCTTGTCTGCTTCTCCATATGCACACAGATTGATCACACAAACAATGCCTTCTGGTTTCACTACACGAGTCATCTCACGTAAGGCAGATCGATCATCCATAAATTGTGTTCCTTGCCGACAGATAATCATATCAAAAGAATTATCTTCAAATGGCAAACCTTCTCCTGAACCAACAAAGAATTCATCCAAACGGTCTTTGGCTTGTACATACATGGCTTCTGTAATATCCACACCAACAACTTTATGAACTTTTTTGTGAAACCAAGCAGAAACCAAACCTGTACCACATGCGACATCCAAAACATGATGTTGTTTTTGTGGTTGAAGAATGGACAATACACGCTCTTTAAGTCCTGTATCTGTACACCAATGAGATGATCTATCATATCGTTCAGCTCTCTCGGTAAAGTGATGCTTTACTTGATTCTGATCTGGGGGGTTGTGTGCCAATTCACTGTGGTGCTGTGGATGTAATTGTTCTTGAATCCAAACCGTCAACTCACGACTTTGACGTTCTACCGAATTGAGCCAATCTTCTAGATCTCTTTTGTTCTCTTTCAAACAATCTTTACGTACAACTGGGAATAAATTATCCAAATCATCTTGGATATGTTGTAAAAAGACATCCAAATCAGCAGTTCCACCACGTAAGTTTTTTCCCATCAGAGGAGGACTATCTTGTAAAAAATCCAAGTGCCCCAAACTTTGAATACGCTCTTGTTCTTGTAGATGTTGTAACTGTTGTACTCTTTTCGCATCCCCTTCAAATTGAGCTCGTAACAAAAGCCATTCCAATAGAACCAATCGTTGAGCACTGCGAGCAAACAATTCTTGTAAAGAAGACATCTTTTTATTCCTCCTTATTCCGGCTAAAAAGACACATCTTGTATAACATCTTTATGTTAGCATCAAATTGATTTTGCTCTATTTGACAGATTTAGGACGCCGTAGAGAAAAATAATGTACAAGTATATCTCTCCTCCATCTGAGAAGATGGTTTTTATCTTCCCTAAAAGAATTCCACTCTACACCCATTCTTAACTTATATTCTTTGAGTGCTAACCATGTTTGTCTTCTGGTAGATGGTAAAGATGGTTGTTTCGGATAATCCGGTTGATAGCCAACCTCTTTCATTGTATCAAAACAGATGCACTCAACATCAGCTATCTCTTCAGCACTGAGTAACCTTCGAAATTTATTATGGTTGTTCCGTTGAATGGGTTGACCTGTTTTTTCCCAAGATTTTGATAGTTTCGCTGATTTCTGAGCTTCTTTGGATTGAAAAAAAGAAAGCATACCTTTTTCAAAATCAACGTCGATAAAATTACAAATATTTTCAATTTCCCTCTGACTATCAGTCAATAATTCCTCATAGGTACATCGCAATATATTGTCTTTAAATTGTTGTTCCATCTCTAAACCAATTTTTTGTTGTTCATCCCACAATTGAGCTGACCAAAAGGGATGACAAGGAGAAAATACAGATTTTTTAGCTGAAGCACTGACATCACGAGGATCTCGGATCAACCATATAAATTTGGGGTCTGGATACACCGCCATAACTTCTTTGATGTAGTGAATCATAAAAGTACTTTTACAACCCCAACGTTGCTTCGTCGTCTGTTGCAGAGCATGTTCATAGATCGTTGACATCAAACCAACATGAGATTGTTGGAGGATATTTCGATGTAACGTCTCAATATCTAAATCATATTCCTCCCACGGGAAAATATGATTTTGAATCAAATAAAGCATATCACGCAGTAATTTTTTACTATTTTTTGGATTTTCTAAAATGCCATAATCCAAATGCCCAAAATAATTCAGCAAATGTGGAGGATGTGGTATCAATATTTGAGAATGTGAATTGAGGATTAAACGCAATAAATTGGAACCACTTCTCTCCGTGCCCACAATAAAAATTGGACTGATACTTTTTTGAACGTTGAATGACATCAAGTCCCCTACACTTATGAAATATATCTACATAATAGAATTAAAAAATATCGATGGGAGTCTGTTTTACACCGAGATAATCTTGTGGATTGCTCCTAGATTGTTCCATCCATTGTCGTAATCCTTGTTCCATTTCATAGGTAATTCTTGGTTCTGAAGAAGAGATATTTTTCCTTTCAGCAGGATCCTTTACCAAATTAAACAATTCCTTATCACCATCTTGTAAATCGAGTATCAATTTAAAATCTCCTTTTCGATAAGAACGTAAATGACGATATAGTCTATAGTCGGTTTCTGCAAAAATAGGTAATTCCATGTCTTTTCCTCGTAACAAAGGCAATAGACTTTTTCCATTTACTCCTGATGGTCCCTGTATACCTAAAGCATCAAAAAACCGTAGGAAAAATATCTATTGTTCGCACAGGTGTATGAATATCATGTTGTCTGGTATATCCTGGGAATCGCATCATCATGACCACATGTAATTGTTCTTCGTAAAGGGTCGCCCCATGATCCAAAGCACGATGCTCCATAAACTCATCACCATGATCACTCACCAAAATAACCAAAGAACGATCCAAAATACCCATGTTTTTTAACTCGCGGAGCAGATTACCTAATCTTTGATCAGCTGCTCGTACTTTTTCCAAATATACCTGTTTTAAAAATGCAGCATCTGTTTCTGAAAGTTCTTTGGAAAGATCTGCCTCATCTCCTGGATGTTCTATTTTCTGTAGGCCTTGTTCACGCAAAAGAGCATTCTCTTCGATATCTCCAGTTAATTTACTCTGCTTCCCCTCCCCCTTGTTCTTATCTTGTAAACTTTTCAAACTCCCCTCTGGTAAAGCATATTGTCCATGAACATCATACCCATGAATAAAAGCAAAAAAAGGTTGTTTTTGACGATGTTCACGAATCCATGAAATGGCCAATGGAATGGAATAATCAAAACCACCAAAATACCGATCGTCGATATAGGTGTCAAAATTTCTACCAAAACCATATTTGGCCTGCACTCCAGCACCCCCAGTAAAACCACCAGACAAACGACCTTTTTCAATTAATATGTCTGGATACGTTTGAATTCCTAATGATAGAGAATTCTCTACCATTTGTTGAGAAGCGAGTAATTTGAGTTTGTTGGTAACTTGATGAATACTAGGCCAACGACCAGTCCATATACTCATATGAGAAGGCAAAGTCCAAGGAGCTGCTGAAGTTGCTTGATGAAAAACAACTGATTCCGAAGCAAATCCCAAAAGGTTGGTCGCAACACTCTTACCTCCATCTAATCCTGTAACGTCATAACGCAAAGCATCCATACTGATCAAAATAACATTTAACTCGGAACTTCTATCCGAAAGATCATATCGATTTTCTTCTAATGTAGGAGTAGAAACCAATTCTTCTACGACCTCGGTAAAGCCCACATTCTCTACTGTAGTATCTCTCACTACAAACCAAGATATAAAAGCAATGTTTAAGAAAACAACAATCAAAATCAGTGGTTTGAGTTTCATGGCTGCTCTCCTGATGGAATCATATTGGGAAGATAAATCTGTGTATCTGTAGAAAGATGATGGGTGATAACAGTTGAGGATATCTTTGACCAAGTCTGTGTTCTAAGGGTTTGTACTACCATTTTTGGATTGGATTGATATACTGGTAAAATATCATCATATCGAGTACGTCGCTGTTTTGCTAAGGACAATTGCTCTGTAGCTATTCCCTGTGCTTCCTCTATCATTTTTCGAGCTTCGCCACGGGCTTGTGGCAGTGATTTCGATGCATAGGACTGCGCCGATAAAACAACAGTATCACGTTCTCCACGAGCACTTGATACATCGTTAAAAGCATCTATTACAGCTCTTGGTGCAGAGACTTCTTGAAAACCGACATTCCGTATTTCAATACCCAGTTGTAGTTTTTGGACTTGTTGCTCAACATGTTCTGTAATCTTTCTTTCTAATTCTCCACGTTTCATAAATCTTTCTTCATCTACACCACTATGACCAATAACTGAAACCAAGGCAGATTGTAAGAGAACTTGAGCTGTTGCATCAATATTTTTATGATGAAGTACATAATCTCGAACATTAGATACATCATATTGAGCAACAAGATGTACATTGATCAAATTAACATCACCCGTCAACACCAATTGGGGTTGTAATTCAACGGTATGGGTATTTCGTAGACTCAAGAGTTCAACACGGTCTATGGGGGGAGGAAAATGAATTTCCAATCCAGCGTCTTGAATCTTTTGTATTTTTCCAAAACGATACACAACCAGTACTTCTTTGGTATCAACAAAAGAAAAACAATGATATAGAATCAACCCAAATACACCCAAAAGCAAAGTAGCAACACGTACCATGTTTTATTTCTCCTCTTGTAACAGTGTTTTAAAAGGTCGGTCTTCACCTGAAAAAATCAACGTACCACCTTGTTCTAAACTTGCTTCTAACACTTCAAGATCTCGTAACAATTCATATAATTTGGGATCTTGATTGTAGGTTTTGGCATAGATATCATTTGCCTGTCTTTCTGCTTTTGAGCGAATTTCAGATGCTTTTTGCTGGGCCTGAACACGAATTTCTACAGCCTCTCGATCTGCCTTTGCTCGAATTGCCGCAGCCTGCTCCTCCCCTTCCGAACGATACTTATTTGCAATTCGACTCCGTTCAGCACGCATTCTCTCATAAATTGATTGTTCATTTTGAATGGGCAAACTCAACTGTGAAATATCAATATGTTGCAATTCAAGACCAAATCGTTCCAACTCAGTGTTGATCTCAACCAAAATACTCTCTTGCAAAAGTTTGTTTTTTTGTTCTGTTTCATTGAGCACTTCCGAAAATGTTCTCTCTCCTATCTCAGCTGCTATTCGTGATGTAGTAACGTCTATCAAAGGGCGTTTTGCTCCATCCATGTCTCGAACACGCTCTAAAAACTGTGTGGGTCGTTTTATTTTCCATATAACAAATGGTGTCATGACGAGGTTTTTGGTGTCTTTTGTAAAAACCTCTACAGGTTCAATTTCCAACAATTGAGCTCGTGCGTCAAAACGTTGTACCTCTTGAATAGGCCAAGGAGCCTTAAAAAACAAACCTGAATCTTGAACATTCGTAATCGGCTCACCAAACATCGTAACAACACCTATTTCACGAGAATCTAAGATAAAAATAGATGAAGAGAGCCAAAGTACTGATACAATTGCACCCAAAATTTTTAGTAAAGAAGGCTTGTTCAATTCGATTTTGTCCGATTCTAAAGAAGACATAAATGTACCTACCCCTGTGTGCTTTTATTTAATTGATTGTAGCTCTATGCCCTGAATATTATCCAAAAAACCTTCAACAAAAACAGCTGTTTTTTGTTGGTCGGGTTGAATGATTATCTTGTTCTTCTTGGTCAGAGAATAAAAAATATCCTGTGCTAACCAATCCAAATAAAGGTGAGACAAATCATTCGAAGATCGTGCCTTTGCTGAAAATTGTGTGGACCAACTCTGTGAAATCTGTATTATCTCTTGTTGTTCTGCTTGAGCCATTTCATTTGTAACTACAGCTTTTCCTAAAGCCAAAGGCAATGAAGAAGCAGCATAAGATTTGGCATGGTTGATGGTCGTAGCCTTGTCCTCAATTGCTGAAACCACATCTAAAAAAGAATCCCGAACAGCAGAAGGAACCGATAATTCTATAATCTCCAAAGAAATCACATCTATTCCTATATCAGAAGTTCCGATATATTCTCTCAGAGCCAACAACCAAGTTTGTGATAGTTTGTTTCGCTGATGAAAAAGGACGTCTGAAGGAGTTTGACGAATTTCCTGTGTGAGTGTTGTTTGTGCATAAATACGTAATATATCTTGGGGGTTTTGTGCTTGATAGAGAAATTTTTGTACATTTGAGATCTTATATTGAACAACAACACGTAAGGGTAACAAGGATTGATCTGAACATAAAAAATGCTGCTTTCCAACCTCAAAAACCTCCAATGTTTGTATTTTCTCCTTGTCAACCACATGAATCTCCTCAAAAGGAGGGGGCAAACGAACATGAAGACCACTAGAAACCGTATGAACATCCACACCCAATCTCTGTACCAAACCTTGATGTCCAATTGGAATAATATGGATTCCACCAACAGAGTATAAAAGAAGAAAAGAAATTCCCATCCATTTTATCGATGGCATCGTAAGCAAGGCTTTCTTGTTTTTTTGTAAACTGACCCGAAAAATATCAAATGCATATAGGATCGAAAAGATAACAAAAAGCCATGAGGAAATATATTGCCCCTGATGAAACCAGAAGGAAAAGAAAGAACTCACCGCCAACAAAGCTATGAGAACATATAAAAATGTAGGTTTTTCCATTTCTTGTCCATCAAAACCAATATGAAAAAGAATCACATCTAATGCTGTGACAACAAGCAAAATAAAGAGTAAAAATGGAGATAAAACAACAGTTCCAGAGATGTTAGAGAGAGAGAGAACCACAATCACAACACCAAAACCAATAAGACTATTTTGAAACCATTCTTTACGACCATCCAACAGATGAGAGACTACAGGTTTAGAAACAGAGAGTAAAGCAAGTAAACCGATCAAAATACCTATTCTGTAACCAAATTCGAGTAAAAAAATGGTCAGAAAAGAAATATTGATAAAGGCCAACCACATGATTGCTCTTATATTTTGTATCTTTACTTCTTTTGAATTGAGCAGGGGTTGTTCCTCACTATTTTCAGCACTGACGTCGTTCTGAAAAAATGGGTACACAACACCAATCACAAGTAAGATACCACCGATCCAACCTATTGGAGCAAGATGTTCTCCGTAGACAAAAAATCCTAATATGGTTGCAAACAACACCTCACTCATCGACAAGAGAGAAGTCATACTAGCAGAGACGCGTTTCATTCCCTCATTCAATAGTGTAAAAGGTAAATTGGTACAGAAAAAGGCCAAACCCAGTACCCATAAAGCACTTGGAAAAGAAATATACATCGTTCCAAACAAGAGACAAATAACAATAAGCACAAGGGCTGCTACACTCCAAGCAACAAAAAGTGTCCCTAAAATAGGCAACTGTTTCCTTCGTGCCAATTGGGTCCAAACCAAGACACCAGCATACCCAACAGCCGATACCAACGATAAAAAATCCCCAAAAAGATACCGTAAATTGGTAAAATGCGATGCATGAAATAGTGATACTCCTGATATAAAAGCCACACCAAAGACAGAGATGGTTGCTCCAACAATAACAGAAGTCGATGTTTTTTCTCTAAAAAGAACCCAAACCAAAGGAATGGCAAACATAGGAGCTAAATTATGTAAAAAGATGGTATTAGCTATGGTCGTCAACGCATAACCACCAACAAATGTACTTGAAGCCAAAGCCAAAAACAATCCATAAGGAATAGATATCTTGAGTTGTTCAGGATGAAAAACACCTAATTTTGCTATCTCTCCTGTTGTTTCTTCTTTTTGTTCTCTTTTTTGTTCTTTTTCTTGAAGGTTTTCTGGGAGGTTTTCTTTCTTTGGATCCTTTTGATCAATATGCTTTTCGACAATCGAGAATGATAGTTCTCGACGAAACAAAGCAGCTGCCCCAAAAAGGATTGCAACCATGATAGCACGCCAGGTGGCTATCGTGAGAACATCTGCATTTGCTTCTCTCGTAAAAAAACCCATCATAGCGAATGCAAACATGGCTATAAGGACATACAAAATAGAACGAAGATCAAACATAAGAGTCTTTATTATTGTATTGGATTGTTTTTATTTTTACTGTATTTTCTTTTTTCCTGTGCATACTAAAGACACATAAAGTACAAAATCTATACTTTCTTTATCCGAAATGCACATACATGTCTATTCTAGTACCAAATATGGATGGTAAAAACAACAAAAACAACCAAGTCCAAACCGTTATGTTATTCAGCAAAGACAACATTGATTTCACACCTTTTCAAATCATTGTTATGAGAATAATGAAATCTACTCTCTACATAAGGAAAAACACACAATGTATTCCGCACAAGATATTTCTGTTCTCAGTGGACTCGAAGCAATACGGCATCGTCCAGGCATGTTTATTGGATCAACCGATAAATCTGGACTTCACCATTTGGTTAAAGAACTCATCGATAATTCTGTTGACGAAGCATTAGGTGGTTCCTGCAATCGTATTCAAGTCTCTCTATTTAGAGATGGCTCTTGCTCTGTAGAAGATAATGGTCGAGGCATACCTTTTGATATCCATCCTTCTAAAAAACGTCCCTCTTGTGAAGTTGTCATGACAACACTTCATTCTGGAGGTAAATTTAAAAAAGGAGCATATGCTATCTCTGGAGGATTGCATGGTGTTGGTCTTAGTTGTGTCAATGCGTTGTCTGAGTGGATTGAATTAGAAATTCTTCGTGAAAAGAAACAGTACACTCAAAATTTTCGAAGAGGAATCCCTCAAAATGATGGTGTTATTGTAGATCTCTCTTCACCTCAAAACGAAAAAACGGGAACAAAAATCCGTTTTTTACCTGATGCTCGTATTTTTCGTCAAGAAATTGACTTTGATGAACAAATAATAACTTGGCGACTAGAGGAACTCTCTTATTTACACCCCAACTGTACTTTTATTCTCTCCATTGAAACCAGCGAGGGTTGGGAGACAAAAACACATTCACATCCCAAAGGAATTCAAGAATATGTTATCAACAAATCATCTTCTAGACGACCCATATCAACACACCCTTTATTTATTTCTTTAGAATCAAATTCAAAACACAATTGGTCTTTGAATTTGAGTTTACAATGGACCAAACTCTACAGTCAAGATCTGAAAAACTACGTAAATTCTATTGAAATGACACAGGGAGGTATCCATCTAGATGCTGTTTTAGATGCCCTACAACAGGTCATACAAAAATCATCAAAGAACCTTCCCAATCTGTCTAAGTTCCATTCGGCGACACTCGAAATTCGTGATGTCACTGAGGGATTAACTGGGTTGTTGTCTCTCTTGGTTGCTGAACCAGAATTTGCTGGACAAACCAAAGACAAATTAACAAACAACAATTTGTATAACGAAATTCTAGAAAAAACCAGTACAAAATTACAACATTATTTTGAAAAAAACACAGCGTATTCACAAGCTATCATTCAAAGAGTCTATGAAGCTTACATATCGCGTATTTCAGCACATGAGGTTGGACAACGATCCATTTTACAAAGTACACCTGTCATAGCAACTCCTGAAGTTTATAAATCTCAATTTGGAGAACGTTCAAAAAACTGGCATGATTCCGCTGTTTGGCTAACTGATGATCAATTGCTGCAGGCTCATGGTTCTTTTTGCGTCATGCCAAAAGACTCTGTATGCTTAGATGTTTGTTGTGGTAGTGGCGTTGTTGGTGCATCTTTTCGAGGACGTGTTTCAAAAATTATCGGTCTAGATATCACTCCAGAGATGGTTGAACTTGCCAAGGAACGTCTGGATGAAGTCATTCATGGAACTGTTTTTGATATTCCATTCCCTGACAATCATTTTGAAGTGGTTTGTAATCGTGAAGTCATGCATCTCATGCCCGATCCAATGAAGATGATGCGAGAAGTCTTTCGTGTTCTTAAACCAGGAGGACAATTCATTGTAGGTCAAATTATTCCATATTCTCCTATTGATGCTCCTTGGATGTTTCGTATCTTTAAGAAAAAACAACCCCTACTCTACCACATGTTTTTAGAAGATGATTTTGAAAAATTACTTACAGATGCAGGATTAATTGATATTCAACGTAAGGAAAAATTAGTCTGGGAAGATATTGATGTCTGGATCGATACCATTGAAACCTCATCTTGGCATCGACATGAAATTCGAAATCTCTTTCAGAATGCACCACAATCTGTAAAAAATATACATCCCTTTGAAGTTTCACCTTCAGGAAAAATTCGAGATTGTTGGCGATGGTTGATTTATTCAGCACGAAAACCGGAATAAACAAGATTCATGCTCATTAGAGGAACTATGACCAACCCAAATTCCTTTCATATGCGTCCTACACACATCGAAATCGATTGTAAAAAACTACGTTCGAATCTAGATTGCATACAAAAACACCTCTATAAAAAAAGCCTTACAACTATCCCTATCATGGCAATTGTAAAAGCCAATGCCTATGGACATGGACTTGTAGAAATAGCTCTGCTTCTACAAGAAGAGAACATCGATTATTTGGGAGTTGCTTTTTTAGAAGAGGGAATCGAATTGCGTAAAAATGGAATTACAGTTCCAATTCTTGTTTTAGGGGGTATTTTAGGAGAACAAATCCCACAATATATTGACTATGATCTCACACTGACTGCCTCTTCCATAGAAAAATTCCAAAGTATTGAACAATACTGCAAAGAACATCATTGCCGAGCAAAAGTACACCTAAAAATAGATACTGGAATGGAACGTATCGGAATTCATTACTACTCCGCTACACCATTATTACAAATTGCAAACAAGAGCCAATGTGTAGACACTGAAGGTATTTTTACACATTTTGCCAATGCTGATAGTACTGATTTATATGATGCACAACAACAGATAAAACGGTTCCAAAATGTCCTTAAAAATGCAAAGAATATAGGCTTGCATTTTACCTATGTTCATATGGCAAATTCTGGAGGTCTACTCCAACTTCCTGAATCTTGGTTTTCTATGGTACGGGTGGGAATTTTGATGTATGGTATATATCCAGATCCACAATTACCAAAGGTTCTTCCCGTACAACCTATTCTGTCTTGGTATAGCAAAGTCGTTTATTTTAAAGTAATACAACCCGAGCATCCGGTCTCTTATGGCTCCACTTGGAAAAGTGAAAAAGAAACAAGGTTGGTAACATTACCTGTTGGCTATGGAGATGGATATCATCGTCGTATGTCCGGGCAAGCACAAGTATTAATCAGAGGTTCAAAATACAATGTGGTCGGTGCAATTTGCATGGATCAACTTATGGTTAATATCAATTGGAATAGCGCATATAATGGAGATGATGTTGTCTTGATCGGAGACCAAGGGGAGGAAAGGATCAAAGTAGAAGATCTGGCGGAATGGAGTGGCACCATTCCCTATGAAATACTAACATCAATCAACAAACGGGTTCCTCGAAAGTATATTCACAAATAGAACAGAAAGTTACGGATCGTTTTCTTAATAGACATATAATCAATTGGATATCTCTACCTTTGTTCCCGCCGAATAACAAATGGGGCCACACTCTTTTCCATTTGGAGCGTACTCCTCATATTCTGGAACAAAAGAGGCACTTGCAATACTGCTACCATCTCTGGTAATTTCAATTGAAATTGATTCTGGACTCGATGGAATGTACATATAAGGGATGCTATGTTGTGAGTCATCAAGTGCTGTTCCGGATATTGTAAACGATATACCGTCTCCATCACAAGTACCATATACTCCATCAATCGCGACAAAAGGAAGAGAATATTCACAAGTTGTAGTGACCTCATCTAACGTCACAACAAATACATAGTTCCCATGTGTTGTTATTTCAGAATCAAAAGTGATATTTACCCCATCTGAGCATCCAATCTCTGTACAATCTATTCCTACAGGACCACATGACAACAATGAAAAAATCTCAAACATAGAGCACCTCTTTTTATTTTCTGTAACCTAAAAAATTCACCAAGAGAAAAGAAAGGACAACCAAATATGATTGTCCTTTTTTAAAATCTACATTGTTGATATGAAAAATATTTTATTTTATTTTTTATATCCAATCTCGAACTAGATTATGCTCTCTCAACTTTTTCAACAGCAAGTTCGATCTTTTCAATCGCCATAGCTGAAGAGTCAGAGTCCATATCAGGTACATTCCACTTACAAGGGAATGCTTCATAGAAGTTATAACGAGCAACTTCAGTGACACCATCTTGGTCAAGGACAATAACAGAACCTGCACGACGGTCTATTTTACCATCCTCAATGTTCTTTCTCCATTGCCACAAGTCGTCTGTTGCGGTATAACCACGCTCTAAAACGATGTTGGAATAGGTTGTACGACCAGGCTTCTTACGAACGACTGTATCATTACCTTGTTTAAATTCGATGATTTCAGTCTCTGAATCCATTCCAGATACGGACTTAAATCCACCGACTATGACTTTGTTATCATTGATGACACCTTGAATTTCCAATAGGAAATGATAGGCACCAAACAGTTCTTCTGTAGGCATAAAGCACCTCTTTTGATTTGTATCTTGATACTAAGATGGGTCGTAGCAAGGGGGGGTAAATAAAGTAGTTAGGGAGTTTTTTATTCCACCAATCTCTCTAACTAATGTTAGTGTTGCACAATCAATTCACATTGGCAAACTATATTATCTCTTCTTCGTTCTTCTTTTCTCTTTTTATTTGATCACCAAACAAAAAACAACCTTATAAACGATGCTTTCTTATTTGTTACACCTATGCAACAACTATATCTCTTCTTTTTTGATGATCATATTCTTGTTTTTTCTATTGCTCAACGTTGAATAGAATTTTTCAATGAAAATACTCGGTGAAAGAGATATAGAGATAGACAACCCAAAACAAGTATGAGGTGTCTATGGATCCGTTGTTATATCAATATTGTGTTGGTGGTTTGGTTTTTTTAATAGGCTTAATATATGCTGTAAAACAAGGTTATATTGGAACCACAGGAGTTGGACTTAGAAATGCTCTTATTGTTTGTGGTGGATTTTTATTCTTTCTAGGACTCCAATCCTACCTTCAATATGCTCCCATGAATGAACAGCCTGCTATCAATTATACTGGGGAAATTCAAGAACAAAAATCCAACACCTTAGGAACAAACTTAGACTATATTGTCATGTTTGGATATTTCCTAAGCATGCTTTTGGTAGGAATG
>JACLAC010013715.1_pt1 | contig 15919 bp, 6 predicted proteins | sample 8027881 | NCBI WGS metagenome assembly JACLAC01 (sample SAMN15725517, study PRJNA655200) | protist metagenome | isolation source: fluorescence activated cell sorting (FACS) single amplified genomes of... | place: Spain: Blaines Bay Microbial Observatory, Mediterranean Sea | collected 2016-01-19
GCGGAAGGAGGGAGTGGCACGTTCGCACCAACTCGGCGTGGCGAAGCGGGAGGCGGTGCGCCTGTCTGACTGAGTGTAGACAAAGCCGCATATCCTTCGACCAGCATGTTCCCGCTCAGACCGACCGCGCGTGCGGCACATAGCGAAGCGACAAGAAGAGGAGCATCTGAAGAAGAGATGGCCTGCCGAAGCCTTAGACGTGCGGCGGCATGCAGCTTACCTCGAAGGCTGATATGAGGTGCTAAGGACGCCGCAGTTGTCGACGCGACACGCTCGTCCGCGCCATAACTGCAGAGTGTTCGCATTGTAACGGCAACGATCGCAGAGCCGTTCGCGCGTGCCATCAAAGCCTCCAGCTCCGCCGCCGCGGCCGTGGGGCTGCTGCCTGTGTCGTCCGTACTGCTGAGTAGCGCACGCACAAGCGCTTCGACGCGCCTTGCTTCAGCGGCGGTCACCGGGTTGGAACCGCCTGGAGATTGTGGCGGCTGAGGCGGCGGTGGGAAGCGCGAGGAGGAGGAGGAGGGAGCAGCGCCTGCACGCCGCTGGCGAGGCGTCGGTGAGGCGTCCCGCTCCCTCTCTCTGTTCCACGAGACTGGAGGGAGAGGTGCGGGCGGAGGTGGCGGCGGCTTGGGCGGATAACGTAGGTACAAGCAACCAAGCAAGGCCCATAGCGCATTCGCGTCGCCGCGCGCAAGGGACGCGGCAAGCCATCGCCTCTCGCCGCGTGGTAAAGGGTGCGGATCCTCTCGCAGAGCACCGAGCGCAGCGTCAAAGTTGGCGACGCGTGCGGCGAGTGTCCTTGGTTGGTCCGCAAGCCCGGAGATACGATCCGGCATGCGGCATGCCTGCTCAACGGCTGTGAACTCGCCTTTGAGCCTCTCGACCAGCACACAGAGTAGAGCACCGGTAGCGAAGGCGGCGGGAACGTCCGCTGGAGAGAGTATACGATCGAATGGCGTCGGGCGCCGTGAGGGCACGCTCTTCGCGCGCTTCTTCCCGCTGCCGCTGCCACCGCTCGAAGAAGAGATGGCCGCTAAAGGCAGTGCCAACTGATGCATCCACTTTATGAGCTCATCCTTTGGGAGAGCACTCGCACGCTTTGCGTCCTCCAAAGAGAGGCCCGCAGCCGCGCCAACGAGGTCCGCGGGGCTCTGTTGCCTTGCGGCCGCCTCAGCGGCTGCGGCGGCACGTGACTGCGGCGGTGGCTGGCCACCACGCGGGTTGGTACTGCTGCTGCCGCGCTGCTGGGCCTGCTGTTGGGGCTGCAGCAAGAGGAAGGTTGGGTCCTGCCAGAATGTGAGTCTAGTCATCAGCTCGGGAAGAGGCATGCCGGTTGGAGTGAGCTTCCTTGAGGGGAAGGCCCTCTCTAGAGTCGCCATCAACAGTGCACGCTCTGACGCCGAGCGGGGCCGCGCGCCGCTGATCGACGAGTCACCACCACCACCTCCACTCGGCGCCGAGCCAACCACCTCCAAGCCCACCACAACCCTCGCCGCCGGCTTTGGAGTAGGAAGTGGAGGAGCGGCATCTGTGCTGCTGCTCGCGGCGGCGGGAGCCGGAGCGGGCGCTTGGTCCCGCCGCGGCAGGTCTCTGCTGCGCCTGCTCGCGACGGGCCCTGGCTGCTGCTGCTCTAGCACCATCGGCGAGGTGGCACGCTCGCTCACCACCGCCACCGCCACCTCCTCCTCCTCCTCCTCTACTGCCTCCGCCTCCTCCTCCTCCTCCGCCTCGCCGCTGACGAAGGGAGTCATCTGGGTCTGGGTCTCAATGGACACCGCGGCTTTGCGAGGCGGCGTCGTGCCGCGCTCTCGCCTGCCTTCGCTGCTGCTGCGGCTGCGCGGCGTCGGTGGCGGTGGACGCTGCGGCCGAATGTCTGTGCGGCGTCCACCACCCGCTGCTGAGGCGGCGGCGACGGCGCGCGCAGGTGTGCTAAACGCAGCCGTCGCAGTGCTCGGCGCCTCCACTGCTGATGCTGATGACGACGCGTCCGCTGCCGCCGTGCCGCTGCTCTGACCCAATCGCGTTGTCCCTTCGAGCGTCCGCCTCGGCGTGATCCGCCGCTCCCTCTCCTTTTCTCGCCGCTGTTCGGCCTCCGCCTCCGCGTGCACCCGCTCCAGCTGCTGCTGCCGCTCGCGCTCCCTGCTCAGCACGGCCGCCTCCGCACGCCGCGCCGCCGCCGCGGCCGCGCGCTCCGCCGTCGTCGCAACCCTGCGCGGCGTGAGCGCCCTGCTTGGCGTGTTGCATGCAGCGACCACGACCTTACGGCGCGGTGTCGTCGTCCGTGGCCGCTCCGCCTCTCTGCTCTGCTGGTGGTGCTCTGCTCTGCTGCTGCTGCAACACGCCGGCGTCGCTTCGCTCACATCTTGCCAGCGATGGACCGCCTCGGTCATTATCCGTGCGCCGCGCTCACCACCGACGCCGCCGCTACTGCTAACAACAACGCCGCTGTCGCGCCCCGCGACCAATGCCAGGTCACGAACGTGCGCGTGGGCGGCTGCGAGAGCCACCTCTGCTTGCTGCACACTCCGATGCACCGACCGCTGCGCCGACGCCTCGCGGCGCGCATTCGAGGCGGCAGCCGCGCAGCTCGCGGCAAAGGGCGCGCCGGCGTGCCTCTGGCGAGGCGGCGTGCGTTGGGCGGCGGCGGTCGCGCGGCGGAGGAGTGAGTCGGCGGCGGCGTTGAGCCGTGCAGCGTGCGTGGCCGGTGCCGGTGCCGGAGCAGCCGGTGTGGCGGCGGCCGACGGAATCGCACTGCTCGGCTTCTTCGTAGGAGAAGACGCTCGGCCGGAGGCGGCAGCAGTCGCCTCCTCGGCGGTGCTGCTGCCGCGGCCCTCGATGGCCGCGCATAACGCGCTCGCCGCCGCTGCGATTAAAAGTTTGTCGCCCGACAATATCGCCGCCGCGGTCGCGTCCGAGTCGGCGAGCAGCGGCTCCTCTTTGATCGCGGCGATTCCGCGAAGGACGCCGCGCAACCGATTGTGCGCCGGCTCGTGCAGCAGCCGCGTCGCACTGCGCCGCTGCTCCGGATGGTGGGACGCGGCGCAGAGCATTTCCGCCAATATTTTGCCGTCGCGGAGCTCGTACAAGGAGCTGACGTTGAGGCACGAGCGGAGAGGTAATGCGTTGACCGAATATAACGCGAGGTCTAAGGCTAGCTCGTCGAGGGTGGGCGGCTGCGGTGTGGGAGGCACACTGGCCGTCGCAAAAGGACTGGTAAGCCGAAAGGCCGCCATCGCCTTTCGTCCCGACGGCGCCAAAGGCCCTTGGTGCTCCTCTTGCTCAGAAGCTACGCAAAAACGTCCTCACCAGCACGGAAGTCTGGGCCTGCAAATCACGTGCAGACCCAGTCGCTGCGGTCTCGGACGCGCGTGCAAAAATGTTCTCAAAATTAGCGGGATGGCTGAAGGACAAGACGGCCAACCTCGACGGCACCGTCAAGTCGGAACCCTCCGCCGTCAAGGTCGAAATCGAGGAGCCTCAATACATGGCGCTCGCCGCGCCGCAAATCGCAGTGCCGCCAACAGCTCCGCTGCCCACCTACCGCAGCCTTGGCAAGCGGCCGGTCGGCGATTTGAACGCGCAGCCGTCGCCGGCCGAGTATCCTGCCTTCTCCGCGCCGCCGCCGCCAAAGCGCCACCAGCCGGCGCCTCCTGCGTCGACGGCGATCGCACTGCCGCAGCCGCAAGCAGCTGCTGGGGGCTCATCATCTGCTGCACCCGTCTACCGATCGCTCACCGATCATCCGATCGTGCTGTGCGTCGAGGACGCGATCAAGGCGATCCACAAGCGCGCGACGGAGCAGGGCATGGTCATCAGCGACAGCGGCTCCGATCGGAACACGCGGCTCCACCCGCTCCTGATCTCGGACGCTTCGAAGGCCCCGCCGCAAGAGTCGAGCTGGCCGGCGTCTTGGATGATCCCGAGCTCGCTGCAGCCTCCGCCGGGCCCCGTCGTCTGCCTCCACCCGGATCTGCAGCAGCACATGTGGGAGATGCTCTCGAAGCCGCTCATCAAGCTCCAGCAGACGACCGCCTACCAGCGCGCGGCCGATGGCGGCCCGTGCACGCTCACCGATGTCCTGAGCGTCGCCGATTTAGGCCAGCGGATCTTCCTGATGGTGCCCATGCGCTGGCGCGGGCCGTTTGCGCGCGTGTGCGAGAGCATGCGCGAGATCTCGAAGAAGTGCTGGCAGGCGGATGAGTACGAGTTCGTCAAGGTGCACCAGCACGTGCCGTTACGCAATCTGGGCGCGCCCGTCACCCAGGTAGGCGTTGTTTGCATGCAAACACACACCGCACACACGGCCTCCTTCCTTACCCTTCCTCTCTCACTCAACCGCTCTCGGCCGTCGATGCCGTCGCGGCGCTCAAGGCAAAGCGCGTGACGCCTTCCGAGCTCCTTGAGTCGGCCATCTCTCGCGTGGGCGTCGTCGAGGCGGCCGGCCTCAACGCGGTCGTCATCACCTGCTTTGAGCGCGCTCGCGCACGAGCTCGCCAATTCGAGGCCGACGGCGGCGCGCCTGGACCGCTTTACGGCTTACCGGTGCTGGTGAAGGACAATCAGCCCGTAGCTGGCGAGCCCTTCACGTCGGGCGCGGCGATGCATTCCGGCCGGATCGCCACGACTAGCCATCCAATTGTCGAGCGAATTGAGCAATCGGGCGGGATTGTCTTTGGGCTCACCAACATGCCCGAGTTCGCATTGGGAAGCCATACGTTCAACACTCTCTACGGCGCCACGAGCAACCCGCACGACCCAGACACTTCGGCCGGAGGCTCCACGGGTGGCGGCGCCGCTGCCGTTGCGTGCGGCGAGAGTTGGATCGCGCTTGGCTCCGATCTTGGTGGCTCCTTACGCCAGCCGGCCAATTTCTGCGGTATTGTTGGTTTGAGGCCGTCAGCGGGACGAACACCGACCGCTGCGCCTTCTGCGAGTGCTTGGCGAGGTTGGTGGGGTGTCGGCTTACACTCGGTTCAAGGGCCGTTGGGCCGCTCAGTTGCTGACGTCGCGCTGGCTCTCGACGCTTTAACCGACGGCAACCCACCTGCTGTGAACTGGTATCCCGACGCCATCGCTGATTTGCCTCCTCCACCTTCCGAAGGCTATCTGGAGTACAGCGTGCGCAACGCTTCATTACACGCGCCCACTACGATTGCGTGGAGTGTCTCCATGGCTGGCATCCTTACGAATAAGCTACATCCTGAGGTGGGCCTTGCAGTCAAGCGTGCGGCGTCCCTCCTCGCGACCGAATGCAACGCCATTGCTCAGAACGCGAGTCCGAGGGACCTCGGCTCCGCGGGCGCGGTCACAGCCGCGCTGCGCCCAACCATCGTTCAGCACGGCGTCTGTGGTGGTCCTGGTGCTCCGACGGACGATTGGCTCTCAACCAACGGCAATGAAATGTCCAACGTCAAGCCGGAGCTGTTATTCGAGCTCGAGAGGTCACGGATGGAGGGATGGCAAGCGAGGATCGCGAAGGCTGAGGCGAAGCGTCAGGAGATTGAGAGCAGCTTCGTGCGATTCTTCAGCAACTTTGACGTGCTCATCTGCCCGTGCTCTCTGATGCCGCCATTCGACAAGAGCATACGCTATCCGAGCAAGCTCACGAAGCGGCGCAAGGAAGGGTCTACTACTACCAGCGTCGCCGCCAACGATGATGATGATGGCAAGGGCGCAGCAACTATGGAGGTCCATCTCAAACACTACTCAGACTGGCTGCTGCCATGCACCGTCGTGTCGCTCGCGTCGTGCTGCCCGGCCCTCTCCCTTCCAGTCTCGACGACCACGTCCAAGTACGGCAAAGCGGGCCTGCCGATTGGCGTGCAGCTTGTGGGCCGTCCGGGAGGCGAGGCGGAGCTGTTAGCAGCGGCGGCTTTGCTCGAGAGGGCACTTGCAAAGAACGATACGGCGAGGCACGTGAAGAGGACTTCGGGTCTGGGAGATGGTGAGACTCTGCGCCCGGCTTTGGATGGTCATGCGTTCATCAGGTGCCCAGAAAGCCGCGGCAGTGCCTTCCGTGCTGAGAGTGAGGAAGGGCTGATCGATCGGCATCCTGTCGAGCCGGCAGCGAAGCGTGGAGAGGTTGAGGGTGGTGATGCTGATGCGCTTGTGGAGGAGTGGAGTTGGGATGGGCCGAGGACGGCTCAGGAGGCGGCGAAGGCGCATAGTAGAGCGGCGGGAGAGCCTGTGACTGTGAGGGAGAGTAGCTCTTAGCTTGACACACGATTAAATAATACAAACACTCTCACTCAAAATGGCGGCGCGCCTCGCCGCCTCTCTCTCTCTCTCTCTATCACTCACTACGCACACACAATAGCACACAACACAGAGCACAACTCTGAAATAACTCTCGCACACCCACAGTTCACACAAACCTCTCTCACTTACTACTTTCAATCAGCTTGAGCGAGACGTCTGCATAATTCGCCGACGGCGTCCGATGGTGATGGCCCGGTAGGCTCACCTCCCTCAACGCCTCCCTCGCCGTCTCCTCCGTCGCCCCCGTAACGCGCACGAGCTCAGCCAACTCGTCCGGATCATGCACAAATTTCTCGTCGAGATCAACACCGAGACCGTAGCTGCTGCCTCGTGAGATGTCGCCAGGCTCGGGCGTCGCCGAGCGCCTTGAGACACGTATAGGAAGCGCCTCGTCGTCATCATCATCCTTGCCTCCCACCGGTTGCATCGCCCTCTTACGCTCCTCCTCCTGTCTCGCAATCTCCTCGTCGACATCCTCCCAAGGCACCAAGAAGAGGTCGATGCCCCTCTCCTCGCTAATCTGTTTGCGGATCTTCCACTTCGCGTCCTTGCTCTTGCCAATCTCCTTCGAGCTCTCATCGGAACCGGAACCTCCTCCTGACGCAGCAGCGGCTGCAGCGGCAGAGCCGGTGGAGGACTCATTCCCATTCGACGCCTCCCTCTCCCTCCTCTGTATCATCACTTTCTCGATCTCCTGCTGCTGCTGCGCGCGCAGCTTCTTGCTCAAGCTCGGGCTGCTCGCTGCAACGACGCCAACGTCGACATTTAACGCATCCAGCTGGCGCCTCAAGCTCGGCGACGCCTCTGACACCGCCTTGTTCACGCGGACGAGCGCGGCCGCCTTTCGCACGGTGCTCTCCTTCACCTTGTGCGCGGAGACGTCTAGGCACGCCGCAATGTCCCGATCGGCGACGTAATGCCGATGCAGCGACTTCATATTCTGCGAGCACGCGCATCGCTGCTCGAGCTCCGCGAAGACCTCCGCGAGGAGCGGCTGGCAGTTGAGATAGGTGCACGAGCCGCGGATGAACTTGACGTGGAACGCCGCCATGCAGACGGAGAACATCCATTGGAAATCACTGCGCCGCATGCCGCGTGGGCCGACAACAAGCAGGCGCGCGACGGGCGACTTGCGGTACACGCCATCCGCGAGGAGCTTCTCGAGCGCGGCGGGCGGTATCGCGCCGCGCATGCCCTCCGATAGGCCGATGACGTCGCAAAGCCGTGAGCAGATGACGATGGCCGTCGTGGAGATGGGATAGAAGCGATCGAAGCCGTCCATCTTGTTGGACTCTTCCTCGAGCTCCCGTAACATCCGGCGCAAGCCCGACGCGAAGGTCGCTCCAAACTCGCAGATGCACGTCGCGGCAAGCAGCCCGCCGCCGCGCACGTCCGTCGCCGGGTCGACGCCCTGGAAGCCTATCTCCTTCCAGCGCTCGCTGCTCCGCGTGTACGGCTCGTCCGCGACTTGTGAAGCCCACAGCCGGCGCAGCAGCTCGTCGTGGCTCGGTTGGTTGTCGGGATCGAAGGTGGTCTTGCGGCACGCGTGCAGCCGCCGCACCTCCTTGTCGATCGCGATTTTAGTGAGCGTTGGCGAAAGGCCAAAGATCTTTTCCCACGCGGTCTTGGAAGGCGTCGACAGCTTTTTGGTCGAGGTGATACGCAATCGCTTCGATGAGGATAGCCGCTTTTCAATGACGACGCGTGTGGGCGCCACAACAACCGGCGGAGCATTTTCGGCGGTTGCACGCTTGTGCTCGGCGACCATGGCCGGTGCGGCCTTGCGGAGCTTGGCCCATTGATCAGCGCCAGGCATCGCTGCAAAACACAAAACTTGCGAGATCGCCCACGGAGGTTTCTAGGCGCTGCCTTGATGGAGTCGCGAAACGCTGAAGGGAGGGCGCCGCGTCGGGTTGAGACGTCGTGGCACAAATGCTTGTCTCAATAACCATCATCAGCCTCCTCGCCCATCCAAACCTCCACCTAAGCCATTGCGGAATAGCAGCGCACCCGACAACCCAGCACGGCGACCATTCTGCACCGCAAGGCCTCGATAATAATATCCAATTCACAATTTATGCGGCGACGCAAGAGAACCACGGGCCGCTGCCGCCGCCGTACCGCATGGCAGATGGCCACACGCACGTGGCTGACGTTACGCAATGGCAGAGCGACAATGCAGGATTTGCGCTGCCGCCAGGTTCATTCATGCCGGGCGCCGCGCACCACGTGCTCTTACACGCGCCGCAGAATTTTGAGGCGCTGGTCACCGTGAGCGACGGCTCGTTTGATGACTATGGCCGCTACAATACTGGCGACTCGGTGAGCGACTTTCCGGGCGTTGGCTGCGCCGGCCAGCGTGTCATTAGCATACGCAACGACTATATCCATTATCACCTCTATCTTTGGCGCGCGCCATCGGTTGGTAGCAGTGCTGCGTTCGATGCAACCATTGCGTACGAATCGACCGATCGCTTCCGCCGTTCGCCAACGCTCACGCTCGTCGCTGATTCGAGCCTAGCATCCTACTTTAGCGTCCATCGTGATGATGATAACAGCTCAAATGGAGGTGGCATCTGGGTCCCACCGCCGCAGAATCTCACAAACGGACAGCAGAGCGGCGAGAGCGGCGGTGGTCATGGAGGCTTCGAGTGGAAGACGGTAACTCACGCGTGGCTGTCCGTCGTTGCGTTTGTTCTCGCCTTCCCGCTCTCTGCGTTCAGCGGCCGGCATCAGTGGCTGCTTCCAAAGCGCGAGGACGCCGCCGAGAGCACGAAGCGGAGTAGTAGCCGACGGTCTCGGCTCCTTCCGAGCTGCGTGTGGTGGCTGAATGCGCATCGCTTCCTGGGCTGGCTCGGCTGCGCCTGCGCGCTCTCATCGTTTCTCTTGATCGAAGTCCATAAGGTCATGGGCAGCCACGGCCATCTACACTCGTGGCATTCGAGGATTGGCGTCGGGGCATTTGGGTTTGCTCTTCTGCAGCCTCTGCTCGGCACGATACGCCCTCCCAAGACGAGGACGAGCAGGCGCACGCCGTGGCTGTGGGCGCACCGCCTGTGTGGTCTATGCCTGATTGGCGCGGGGACGTACGCCGTGATCACAGGCGTACAAAAGTGCGCGCCGCACGATGTGTTCAATGCGGGCATGTACGAGACGCTTCTCTATTCAACGCTCGTGGGCGTCGGCGTCTGTGGAGTGCTTCTCGAGCTCTTGGCGAGGCGGAGGAAGCGGGATGCCGGATTGTCACGATCGGCCGACGGCGCCATGCGAGCAGAGACCAGCAAGAGGGAGTTCACCACGGTCACGGAGGAGGCCCTCGAGCTCCACGATGTCGCGATGCAGCAGGGGAGCGCGACGCGTGACGCGAGTGATATTGACCCGTACCCGGTGAAGGTCACCGATTAGGTTTGCATGTAGTCTGTAGATCAGCATTGCGTTACTTTTTGTAATCACACTCCGCCCCAATCGAATCACCACACACACACTGTGTACGACTCTACTATCGCTCATCGTCGACTACCCACCCCGCGTATCATCTTCGGCCCGCACAAACGCATCTCGCCCAAGCCACTCACCCCAAATCGCGCCCGTACGCTCTCGAGAGAGCCACAAAATCCGGCACGAACCACCCACAATACCCTCTCTCGCCCTCTGGCATCTTCCCCTCGTTGTGTCGTTCGTTGTGTCCCGCTGTGGTCCCTCTTCGCCCTCCCGCCGCCCCATTCCTCTCCGATCAGATCTTGATCAGTATCACATCACCGCGGCTCCCCGAGATGGCAAGCTGCGAGATGCCGGAGCGCCATTCCTCAGAGCAGCGGCCAACGACATCGGGGCACTCGGCGATCGAGGTCACCGTGCAGACGCCGCCGCCGCTTCCATGGACACTCCCATTCCCGCTACTACTGCTGCTCGAGCCCGCCGCACCGCCGCCTGCAGGATGAATATTGCCAGCAGGCGCACCACCCGCAGGCTCCCCATTCGCGCCGTGAGCCTCGGGTGGTGGCTCGCCAAGGTAGCCCGGCCCCTCCTCGAGCGCCATTCCATCTCCTACCGCCGCGCTCGGCGCCGCCGCTGCAGAGGAGAGGCTCTTGCTCGGCTGCCCCCATGGCAGCACGCATCGCTTCGCCGCGTGGAGGCCGTGATAGTTGAGCAGTAGAAGCCGATCGCCGCGATCCGAGACGGCCAGCATGTTGCCCTGGGCAATGAAGCACGCGGCGGTGATCTGGATGTTGTCCTTGCGCCACTTCTTCTCGAGCGTGACAGGGCACGACGAGGAGGAGTACGACGAAGACGAGCCGCCCCCGTCCCTCCCGTTGCCTCCTGAATAGGTACTGCTCGATCCCTCCGCAACACAGCTGCCATCGTTGAAGATGGTCAAGTTGCTCCCTCCGGCAGCTCCGGGCGCCGCATCCGGCCGTTGCAACGCCCTCACCTCTATGTACTCGTTCGTCGCGATCAGGACGGACGTCCACGCGGGATGGACCTTCGCGAGCTTAATCTCGGTGCCAGCGGGCAGGCGGTGCGTCCTCCCGACCGTCGCGTTGAGCGCGCCCGGCCCCTTGTTCTCTAAGCCGGAATCCTTGTTCCAGACGTTGACGCAGTCGGCCGAGACGGAGAGAAGATGCTCCGAATCGGGGGAGTAGTCAAGGACGAGTAATGGCTGCTCGTGGGACGTCGGGATCGTCTGGATGCGGCTCGACTGCGCAAAGTTGACGAGCTCAATCACCTGCGTCACCTCCTTCCCATTGTCCGTCAGGACGCTGCCATCATGGTCGGTCGCGCACCTACGGATCGTCTCGTCCTGAGAGTCCTTTGCAGGGACGCCAAAGGCGATGATATTGTTGTCCAATGGGCACATTGACATAGTGGTCACTCTCGTCGGGAACCTATCGGTGTACATGTGCTCATGCGTCCCGTTCGAGTTGCCGCCGAGCTTGACGAGGAGCGCCTGGCCGCGCACCGCAACGACGCAGTACGCGTGATGCTTGGTAACGACGAATTGAGAGGTGACCCCAGGGATGCCCTCCCTCGGCACGTCATTCTCCAAGCCCCAATCCTTGGTGTGCTCGACCTTGACCTCGTCGTCGGCGTCCGGCCGGCGTAAGCCCGGCTCGGCCTTCTTGCACGAGATGCGCAGCTGCTCGAGCTTGCCCTTCTCAGAGAGCGCCAGTAGGAAGAAGATGGGCTTCGTCTGCGACGCGCGCATCCACGAGGTCACCTGTAGTATGTAATATACGCACAAGCAGAGAGAGAGAGAGGGTGTGCGAGTGCGTCAGAGAGGAGGGTCTTGAGAGAGGCCCTTGGTGTGCGTGTGCCGTGAGAGCGGTTGAGTGAGAGAGGAAGGGTAAGGAAGGAGGCCGTGTGTGCGGTGTGTGTTTGCATGCAAACAACGCCTACCTGGGTGACGGGCGCGCCCAGATTGCGTAACGGCACGTGCTGGTGCACCTTGACGAACTCGTACTCATCCGCCTGCCAGCACTTCTTCGAGATCTCGCGCATGCTCTCGCACACGCGCGCAAACGGCCCGCGCCAGCGCATGGGCACCATCAGGAAGATCCGCTGGCCTAAATCGGCGACGCTCAGGACATCGGTGAGCGTGCACGGGCCGCCATCGGCCGCGCGCTGGTAGGCGGTCGTCTGCTGGAGCTTGATGAGCGGCTTCGAGAGCATCTCCCACATGTGCTGCTGCAGATCCGGGTGGAGGCAGACGACGGGGCCCGGCGGAGGCTGCAGCGAGCTCGGGATCATCCAAGACGCCGGCCAGCTCGACTCTTGCGGCGGGGCCTTCGAAGCGTCCGAGATCAGGAGCGGGTGGAGCCGCGTGTTCCGATCGGAGCCGCTGTCGCTGATGACCATGCCCTGCTCCGTCGCGCGCTTGTGGATCGCCTTGATCGCGTCCTCGACGCACAGCACGATCGGATGATCGGTGAGCGATCGGTAGACGGGTGCAGCAGATGATGAGCCCCCAGCAGCTGCTTGCGGCTGCGGCAGTGCGATCGCCGTCGACGCAGGAGGCGCCGGCTGGTGGCGCTTTGGCGGCGGCGGCGCGGAGAAGGCAGGATACTCGGCCGGCGACGGCTGCGCGTTCAAATCGCCGACCGGCCGCTTGCCAAGGCTGCGGTAGGTGGGCAGCGGAGCTGTTGGCGGCACTGCGATTTGCGGCGCGGCGAGCGCCATGTATTGAGGCTCCTCGATTTCGACCTTGACGGCGGAGGGTTCCGACTTGACGGTGCCGTCGAGGTTGGCCGTCTTGTCCTTCAGCCATCCCGCTAATTTTGAGAACATTTTTGCACGCGCGTCCGAGACCGCAGCGACTGGGTCTGCACGTGATTTGCAGGCCCAGACTTCCGTGCTGGTGAGGACGTTTTTGCGTAGCTTCTGAGCAAGAGGAGCACCAAGGGCCTTTGGCGCCGTCGGGACGAAAGGCGATGGCGGCCTTTCGGCTTACCAGTCCTTTTGCGACGGCCAGTGTGCCTCCCACACCGCAGCCGCCCACCCTCGACGAGCTAGCCTTAGACCTCGCGTTATATTCGGTCAACGCATTACCTCTCCGCTCGTGCCTCAACGTCAGCTCCTTGTACGAGCTCCGCGACGGCAAAATATTGGCGGAAATGCTCTGCGCCGCGTCCCACCATCCGGAGCAGCGGCGCAGTGCGACGCGGCTGCTGCACGAGCCGGCGCACAATCGGTTGCGCGGCGTCCTTCGCGGAATCGCCGCGATCAAAGAGGAGCCGCTGCTCGCCGACTCGGACGCGACCGCGGCGGCGATATTGTCGGGCGACAAACTTTTAATCGCAGCGGCGGCGAGCGCGTTATGCGCGGCCATCGAGGGCCGCGGCAGCAGCACCGCCGAGGAGGCGACTGCTGCCGCCTCCGGCCGAGCGTCTTCTCCTACGAAGAAGCCGAGCAGTGCGATTCCGTCGGCCGCCGCCACACCGGCTGCTCCGGCACCGGCACCGGCCACGCACGCTGCACGGCTCAACGCCGCCGCCGACTCACTCCTCCGCCGCGCGACCGCCGCCGCCCAACGCACGCCGCCTCGCCAGAGGCACGCCGGCGCGCCCTTTGCCGCGAGCTGCGCGGCTGCCGCCTCGAATGCGCGCCGCGAGGCGTCGGCGCAGCGGTCGGTGCATCGGAGTGTGCAGCAAGCAGAGGTGGCTCTCGCAGCCGCCCACGCGCACGTTCGTGACCTGGCATTGGTCGCGGGGCGCGACAGCGGCGTTGTTGTTAGCAGTAGCGGCGGCGTCGGTGGTGAGCGCGGCGCACGGATAATGACCGAGGCGGTCCATCGCTGGCAAGATGTGAGCGAAGCGACGCCGGCGTGTTGCAGCAGCAGCAGAGCAGAGCACCACCAGCAGAGCAGAGAGGCGGAGCGGCCACGGACGACGACACCGCGCCGTAAGGTCGTGGTCGCTGCATGCAACACGCCAAGCAGGGCGCTCACGCCGCGCAGGGTTGCGACGACGGCGGAGCGCGCGGCCGCGGCGGCGGCGCGGCGTGCGGAGGCGGCCGTGCTGAGCAGGGAGCGCGAGCGGCAGCAGCAGCTGGAGCGGGTGCACGCGGAGGCGGAGGCCGAACAGCGGCGAGAAAAGGAGAGGGAGCGGCGGATCACGCCGAGGCGGACGCTCGAAGGGACAACGCGATTGGGTCAGAGCAGCGGCACGGCGGCAGCGGACGCGTCGTCATCAGCATCAGCAGTGGAGGCGCCGAGCACTGCGACGGCTGCGTTTAGCACACCTGCGCGCGCCGTCGCCGCCGCCTCAGCAGCGGGTGGTGGACGCCGCACAGACATTCGGCCGCAGCGTCCACCGCCACCGACGCCGCGCAGCCGCAGCAGCAGCGAAGGCAGGCGAGAGCGCGGCACGACGCCGCCTCGCAAAGCCGCGGTGTCCATTGAGACCCAGACCCAGATGACTCCCTTCGTCAGCGGCGAGGCGGAGGAGGAGGAGGAGGCGGAGGCAGTAGAGGAGGAGGAGGAGGAGGTGGCGGTGGCGGTGGTGAGCGAGCGTGCCACCTCGCCGATGGTGCTAGAGCAGCAGCAGCCAGGGCCCGTCGCGAGCAGGCGCAGCAGAGACCTGCCGCGGCGGGACCAAGCGCCCGCTCCGGCTCCCGCCGCCGCGAGCAGCAGCACAGATGCCGCTCCTCCACTTCCTACTCCAAAGCCGGCGGCGAGGGTTGTGGTGGGCTTGGAGGTGGTTGGCTCGGCGCCGAGTGGAGGTGGTGGTGGTGACTCGTCGATCAGCGGCGCGCGGCCCCGCTCGGCGTCAGAGCGTGCACTGTTGATGGCGACTCTAGAGAGGGCCTTCCCCTCAAGGAAGCTCACTCCAACCGGCATGCCTCTTCCCGAGCTGATGACTAGACTCACATTCTGGCAGGACCCAACCTTCCTCTTGCTGCAGCCCCAACAGCAGGCCCAGCAGCGCGGCAGCAGCAGTACCAACCCGCGTGGTGGCCAGCCACCGCCGCAGTCACGTGCCGCCGCAGCCGCTGAGGCGGCCGCAAGGCAACAGAGCCCCGCGGACCTCGTTGGCGCGGCTGCGGGCCTCTCTTTGGAGGACGCAAAGCGTGCGAGTGCTCTCCCAAAGGATGAGCTCATAAAGTGGATGCATCAGTTGGCACTGCCTTTAGCGGCCATCTCTTCTTCGAGCGGTGGCAGCGGCAGCGGGAAGAAGCGCGCGAAGAGCGTGCCCTCACGGCGCCCGACGCCATTCGATCGTATACTCTCTCCAGCGGACGTTCCCGCCGCCTTCGCTACCGGTGCTCTACTCTGTGTGCTGGTCGAGAGGCTCAAAGGCGAGTTCACAGCCGTTGAGCAGGCATGCCGCATGCCGGATCGTATCTCCGGGCTTGCGGACCAACCAAGGACACTCGCCGCACGCGTCGCCAACTTTGACGCTGCGCTCGGTGCTCTGCGAGAGGATCCGCACCCTTTACCACGCGGCGAGAGGCGATGGCTTGCCGCGTCCCTTGCGCGCGGCGACGCGAATGCGCTATGGGCCTTGCTTGGTTGCTTGTACCTACGTTATCCGCCCAAGCCGCCGCCACCTCCGCCCGCACCTCTCCCTCCAGTCTCGTGGAACAGAGAGAGGGAGCGGGACGCCTCACCGACGCCTCGCCAGCGGCGTGCAGGCGCTGCTCCCTCCTCCTCCTCCTCGCGCTTCCCACCGCCGCCTCAGCCGCCACAATCTCCAGGCGGTTCCAACCCGGTGACCGCCGCTGAAGCAAGGCGCGTCGAAGCGCTTGTGCGTGCGCTACTCAGCAGTACGGACGACACAGGCAGCAGCCCCACGGCCGCGGCGGCGGAGCTGGAGGCTTTGATGGCACGCGCGAACGGCTCTGCGATCGTTGCCGTTACAATGCGAACACTCTGCAGTTATGGCGCGGACGAGCGTGTCGCGTCGACAACTGCGGCGTCCTTAGCACCTCATATCAGCCTTCGAGGTAAGCTGCATGCCGCCGCACGTCTAAGGCTTCGGCAGGCCATCTCTTCTTCAGATGCTCCTCTTCTTGTCGCTTCGCTATGTGCCGCACGCGCGGTCGGTCTGAGCGGGAACATGCTGGTCGAAGGATATGCGGCTTTGTCTACACTCAGTCAGACAGGCGCACCGCCTCCCGCTTCGCCACGCCGAGTTGGTGCGAACGTGCCACTCCCTCCTTCCGC
>JACLAC010025623.1_pt1 | contig 15919 bp, 7 predicted proteins | sample 8027881 | NCBI WGS metagenome assembly JACLAC01 (sample SAMN15725517, study PRJNA655200) | protist metagenome | isolation source: fluorescence activated cell sorting (FACS) single amplified genomes of... | place: Spain: Blaines Bay Microbial Observatory, Mediterranean Sea | collected 2016-01-19
AAATTTCAGATGATATTTTATATCAATATTATTATGATAAATTAAAAAGTTTATATAAAGGTGAACCGGATCTTTTTGCTATAGAAACATTACCTGGGATAAATGAAGCAACAGTAGCATTGGATGTATTGCAAAATGAATGTGAAGATGCAAAAACATGGATATCCTTTATATGTAAAGACAATAAAACAACAATTGATGGTTCTATATTTAAAGATGCAGTTGCAAAAGTTGCTGCATATGATAATGTTATTGCAGTTGGTATTAATTGTGTACACCCATCACTTGTTCAGCCATTATTAACATCTGCAAAAGAAGTCACCGATAAACCATTAGTATGTTATCCAAATAGTGGTGAAGTATGGGATGCAAGGGAAGGTCATCGATGTTGGGTTGATGATGAGGAAAAAGATGAAGTGCCAATATTAAATGGAAGTCATGCACTTGAATTTAAATCATATGGCGCTTCACTAATTGGTGGGTGTTGTCGCGTGCGTGCGGGTCAAATCGGTGAATTTAAAGAAGCATTGTTGCAAAATTACGATAATAAATGATTTCACAGGATTAAAGGATTAAATGTAAAAACGAATTAAGGTAATTATAAGTATATTCAATTAAGGGTTTTGGTATATTTTTGTTCCTTTGGTTCTCGATGCTACCTGCTACAGCCCATACTAATACCTTAAAAATGAGTGAATTTCATCAAAAGAAAAGAAAATGGTTGTTCTATTTGCAAAAGGGCCGAAGATATATATATCCTCGTATATATTACTACATACATACAAACAGAAGATGGAAACATATTAACCAATAATTAAGATATATATATATATAGAAATAATACAACCTATATCTATATAGATACATACATAAAACATGTCGGATAATTTGCAAAAAGCGAAAGCGGATGGACGTGGTACGCGTATGAAAAATCCATTTAATTTAAATAAAAAAGGAACAGATGCAAGAAGGGAACAATTATTACGTGATATTAATAATGAAAGAGCACTAGAATTATGTAGGCCAAAGTTAAAAGCATTTGCTGATTGTGCAAAAGCAAACAATTTATTTGTAGTAGTCGCTTGTAGAAAGCAAAACAAAGAGATGAATGATTGCTTATCCGAATATACTAATGATGAAGCTTTTGAACAATGGAAAAAAGATACAGGACGATAATATTTTACAGTATATCATAAAATATATTTTTTATTTATCATGTACATATATCATTTATATTTTTATTATTTTTAAATAATACGACTCGTATAATGTTGACTATTAATCGAGTTTATATGTGTATAGAATTTATACGGCTCGTATAAAAAAATAGAAAAGATTAAAAATATATAATAGATATACTCGTACGAATATTATATATAAATACTTCGTATTCGTAGAAAAAGAACACGCGTAATTGTTCTGCAAAATTACGATGCTGTTTAAAAATATCATTCCAATTTTTTCTAATCAAAAAATATAGGTTCACACCCCTACTTTTTTATATAAATCAACAACGGCGGGGCCATAATATTTTTTTTTTACATCTTTTTTATTTACTTTACCCATTGCATTTTTTGGTATATTATCCACCATTATATATTGACTTGGTAATTTATATTTTGCTAAACGTTTTAATAAAAATGTATTCAATTCATCTTCAAATACAACAGGTTTCTTTGTTGTATTTTCATCACCACAATCATCATCATCTATATTATTTAATGATTCCTCCACACATCGCAATAAACAATATATACTCTCACCATATCTTTCATCAGGTATTCCAAAAACACATGCTTCTAATATATTTGGATGTTCTAATAGATATCGTTCAATTTCCAATGCACTGATTTTATAGCCTTTGTGCTTAATAATATCTGTCGATTTTCGACCTAAAATTTTAAATGAATTTACATCACTATCATATATTGCAATATCACCAGTTTTAAAGTATCCATTGGAATCAAATGATTTTTTTGTAATATCATCCAAATTTAAATATCTAGAAAACATGCCATTACCTTTAATACGAATTTCACCGGGAGATGATTGTCCATTCTTTAATGATGGTAAAGATATTGGATCATCTGTTATGACAGCATTTTTGCTTTCTTGTCCACTAAAATTACTATCATTTTCATCTTCTTCTTCATAATTACATAACCTTATATCAACAGATGGAAAATTCATTCCAACATAACCAGGTATTCTATTTTCAATAGGTTCATATGGATTTGTTAAACCCATACAAAATTCACTCATTCCATATCTTTCTAATAAAAAATGACCTGTAATATTTTCCCATTCATTTAATACATTTATTGGCAATGCAGCTGATCCACTAATCATCAATCGAAATGATTTACACGCCTCTTGCACTTCCACTTGCTTTTCTATCGGTAATGTATGATATTGTTCAATCAGTTTTTGATATATTGTTGGTACAGCCATGAATAATGTTGCACCACTTTGATTTTTGTTGTTGTAATTATTAATAGTATTATTATTATTTCCATTTTCAATGATTCGATCCCATAAAATGTCAGGATGAGATTCGATAAATTCAACAATTCCCCCAACATATAAACAACAAAATAATTTATTGACAATTCCATGTAAATGATGCAACGGTAAAAAATGTAGAATATGATCACTTGAACTCCATTTCCATTCCTCTATCATATCTTCTATTTGCGTTTGAATCGCTTTGTGAGAATGTACAACACCTTTGGGTTTTCCAGTTGTACCAGAAGTATATACAATGTATGCATCATCATTTACATTATCATGATGATCTTTTTTTATTATCAATTGTGATAATTTTTTGAAATCATTTTCATTAATGACATTATTCTTTGCAATTGTTTCAAAATCTACATTGTGAATATTTACATCTTCATCATCATCGATAATTATCAATTTATTTAACGATTCTTCACTTATTATGACATCAGATTTTGAATCATTTATAACATGTAAAATTTCATTTGCAGGATGAAGTGGTGATAATGGTACGGCTACGTGACCTAACCTCCAAATTGCTAATAAAGTGATGACATAGTTAATGGATGGTTTGCATAAAAATGCTATTGTTTTTTTTATCGTTGAACCATCATTGTTTGTGATATTCTTTGCATTGTTAATAGATGCAGATAGATTAATCGAAAAATTGTCTATCTGCTTGGCTAAATCCTTATAATTTATATTATTATTATTATTATTGTTTTGAAAATTTTCTATAATTGCTGTTGAATTTGCATTGTTGTGATTATAAATTTTTTTTAATAAAATGGAGTAATAACAATGTTTTTTTGTATTGAAAAGATGCTTCTTATGATATCGAAGGTTATACAATTTCTTTGTACGATAATTTAAGATAGATCTTCGCAACAACATATTGACTATTATAAACTATTATATATATATATAATGTATATATATCGCTGTTATCATTATATATATATATATATATATTAATATAATAGAGAGAGTATGTTATAATGTATTAATAAATATAGTAGGTTGTAATGAGACATCATATTAATATTAGAGAACAAAAAAATTATTCGAAATTCACACACGCATACACACCTATCCACATGCATCATTACTTTTACTTCTTTTTTGTGGTCAATTTAGTTTTTAAATAGTTGACCATATTACCTACACTTTTTCTTTTGTTTTTTTTCTTTTTCTTTTTACTTTTCCTTTTGTTTTTTTTCTTCTTCTTCTTTTTTTTTTTTACATTATTATTATCATCGTCATCATCATCACTACTAGTATCACTTTCACTACTGCTGGAACTGCTTTCACTGCTGCTACTACTGCTACTATCTGCATTTCTATACATTTTATCAACATCATTCATGTTAAATACTGGGACATTACCATTTACATTATCTACTGAATAATGCTCTTGAGTTAGTAAAATTGGTGTTGCTAATCCATTAGCATTATCATCGTTTTGTAAGTTTAAATTATTGGAATTAATGTTACGATTGCGTACTGTTGCGGTGATAAGAGTTGATGTATCTTTTGTTTGATGATTCATTGGAATATTCATAGCTTTTGCTTGTATAATTGATTCACCAGCCATTGTTGTTGGTGTACCTACACGTACTGCTGTTGATGATGATGGAGATGGGGTATTTGAATGTCGTGATGATGAATCTGAATGTGAGGATAATCTCAATAACAATGAACGTTCTTCCATATCAAAATTTTTCGTTGATGTTGGTGTGGAATATTTGGGATGATCATGTTGTTTGTTTACATTACTACTTTTTTTCCTATTATTACGATGAGTTGTTGTATCATTTTTACTCATTTTCTTTACACGTAAATGACTAAATAATCGTTCAAATGTTTCAATCAATGGATAATTTAATAATATATTTTCATCGATATCATCGTTATCTATTATTTCTTGTAACCATTCATAATTTCCTCCATAACTTCGATGTGTTGCTTTTTGTTCACCATTTCGATTATTATTATTATTATTATTATTATTTGTTTTTTTTACAATGAAAATCTGTGGATACTTTCGTGTTTGAGACAATTTAAACAATTTATTTCGTTTATCTTTATTTTCACTTGCACTACCATCTATCAATTTTATTGGTATCTGTTTGATATTAAACATATCTATGCATTTATCACAATTCGATAACTGTGTAGATGAGCTAATACCGTGTGTTGATATAAGCATTTCTATTCCAACAATATCTTTTCTATTATTATTATTATCCTTTACATTCTTTTTATTATTATTATTATTATTATTAGTTAAATTATTGCTTTGTTCTGCATGATGATCATTTCGATTTTCTACATGGTATTGCTGTTGTTCCTCTTGTAATCTATATTCTTCTTTCAATTTTAACCATTCTTCGTGTCGACCAGCTGGTTCAAATTCATCCCCATCAATAAACATACCTTCTTCACTTTCTGGTAACATCCATCTAGATTCACCTGTATCTTCATGTAAAAAATAAAATTGATTATTATGATCTGTATATCGTGTCCATTCTGGTATTAATCTAGCCGACATTTTTTTTGTATACAATTATGTATTATTATTATGATCACTTGTTTTTCCATCCAATTTGAAACAATAACGAGCAGTTCTTTGTATTTCTCTGCTTTTCAAAGCGTATCTTATTATACTTGTTGAAAAAAATCTTCTTACTGCATCCTATTACTTCTTTTTATGAGTATTTTGAGGGTGGTTTTTTAATTTAAATTTGCAAATTGCAATAATAATAATAAATATATATTGTAATAAAAATGAGATTTTTTTATTAAAAGATGATTTGCACATTTGTAATTTTGATGATGCATTTTTACATTGATGTTGTAATTGTGCCACGATGAGGCCAGAGGTTGGAGAACAGGAGCTTAAGGTTTATATTATCATTATGCTATATATCTATATAAACATAGTATTGCATTCCATCATCAATCCTAAAAGGATACCTTACGTTAAACAAATCCGGGAAGAAAGATACACATAAAAAAAGATATATATAATAATAAATATAAAAGATATGAATAGTTACATAGTGGAGAGAGTAAAAGTAAATCATATACTAAATAAATATGAATAGAAATATTTGTAATAATAGAACAAGATACTTTATAATACTCTATCCAATCAATCCCCGGTGTACGTTAAAAAGGCATTCATTAGCAATATAGCAACCATATACGCACACGCATACATACAATATGAACTTATCAAAGATTGGATTTGGCTGTTGGCAATTAGGTTCAAAAGGAAAGAATGATTACTGGGGCTTAGAATTTACAGATGAGTTAGCATGTGAGCTTGTTACTTTAGCTGTTCAAAATGGTATTACGTATATGGATACTGCTGAAGACTATGCTGGCGGTGACTCTGAAAAACAATTAAACGTAGCATTATCAAAATTGTCAAAAGAAGATAGGGAAAAAGTAGTTATTGGAAGCAAAATTTTACCAAACCACGCAAATGAAGTCAGAAAATATACAGAAGGTACATTAAGTCGTTTAGGGATTAATTGTATTGACCTTTATATGGTACATTGGCCAATAACAGCCGAAGGTATGAGCCACTTCTTAGGCGGCCATACAAAAGATGGTGGACGGGACTATGCTACAAGTGGAGAAGCAACTGAGATACCACCTGTGACACAAGCGTTTAACGATTTGATGCAATTACAAAAAGAAGGGAAAATCAAACATATCGGAGTATCTAATTTTGGTGTTGAACAATTAAAAGAAGCATTAGCAACTGGTGTAACATTAGCAGTGAATCAGTTATGTTACAATCTTATTTTTAGGGCAATTGAATTTGATATTTTACCATTTTGTATTGAAAATAATATACAAGTTATATGCTATTCTCCATTGATGCAAGGGATATTGACTGGGCGATATTCAAAATTAGGAGATATCCCTGTGTATAGAAGGCGTACAAGACATTTTGATAGTAAATCAAATGAAAAAAGTAGGCATGGAGAAGATGGAAATGACGAATTATTATCGTCTACATTAGAAAACTTAATTGCATATTCAAAAGAAATCAATATACCAATGTCAGACTTGGCAATTGCATATCCATTGCATAAAAATGGGATATCAACTGTTATTGTTGGTGCTACGAAATCAACACAAATTTTATCAAATGCCAACGCTGGTTCAGTAATTTTACAAGATGAAGTAATAAAACGTTTAGATGCAATGACAGAGGATTTAAAAAATGCAATGGGTAACAATTGTGACTTGTGGCAAGGAATAGTTGATGGTAAGCAAACATCTAGAATTAGTTAAAACGTTTGCGTATGTGAATAATGTGATATATTAAATATATGTGTGTTATATTAAAAATAATATATAATATAAATCCATCATGTCTTAAAGATATCAATAAATGCCTGGCATATATAATATTTATATATTAAAAATTTGTGTGGAGCGGAGACTTTTTTAAGCAACTTTAACTTGTGCCTTATTATTATTATTAAATCTTAATCTATCCAGAGGCTATATATAATAAACGAATAATATAAAAATACCAAACTATATATATATGCATACATATTATTTGTAAAGAAGAACATACACAAACATACACATAAATATATAAAATATATAACATGACGTCATCATCATCGTCGTTTGATTTCAATTATAATGGTTCGTATTCAATTTGTATCATTGAAACAAATGCATTACTCTTTTGTAATAGAACCGGATCAGCTGGATCTGTACGATTTTTTCCAAAGTTTGATAATATGTTAAAATCTTCTACAATTAGATCATTTTCAACGTTTACCTTTACAAAACCATTAGATAGTTCTGTTCAAAATGGATTTTCCATTCAATTGTTTGGGAGGGAGAATTATTATTTAGTAAATTTAAATGGTAATTCGTTACGTTTTACAACAACAAACGTTGCTTCCACTGATGATTTTTTTAATAAAAGAGCAACATTCATTGTTGTTCCAACCATCACCGCATCATCAGACGGCGCAACAAAATATTATATTGCATTGGCTTCATCACCTACACAAGTTATAACAGCTATTGGTCAAACTGCAGGCTTGATTCCTATTAATTTGATAGATGCCCCGAAAATAAAAGTAATCAAGGGATCCGCTAAACAAGAAGATTTAGGTAGAAGAAATTTTCAATTTGAAAATAAATATGATGACATATCAATTGAGGATAACGAGGCGAGGCGAACCCCTCGCGGAGACTTGATTACCAGGTGGAGTGATGATGTTCATGCTCAGAAAACGCCACATTCATATTACCCAAGGCCTATTTTAATACGTAATAAAATTGATTGGACCTGCCTTAATGGTCTTTGGAAATACACTATTGTCAAAATGCCAAGAGGACATTCAAGCGATCCTGAACAAAGGTATAAATTAGCTCAACAAAACAAGATTAAATCATTATGTACAAAGATACCGACAATAGAGCAATACGATGGTGATATTATCGTTCCATATCCATTGGAAAGTAAATTATCCCATGTTAATAAATATTTGCATCCACGTAAATATCTATTTTATCATAAGTCATTTAAAAAACCTGAAGTCGTTAATAATAAACGAACATTAATGCATTTTGGTGCATGCGACTGGGAATCTATCGTTTATATAAATAAGGAAATAGTAGGCATACATCAAGGTGGATACTCACCATTTACAATTGATATAACAAATGCTTTGAAGCATGTTCGTAAGAATAGTGTTGTACAACTTGATATACAAGTATTTGATTCAACTGATTTAGGTTCTCAACCACGAGGAAAACAAACAGTTATGGAGTCAAATATTTGGTATACAGCAGTGACAGGATTATGGCAATCAGTTTGGCTGGAACATAGTATTCCAGAAAGCTATATCAAATCAATTAAATGTACAAGCGGGAAAAATTTAAATGACAATGGCTTAAAATTATACGTGCAAATGAATAATAATGTTAATGAAGCAAAACAAAGTGTGAAAGTCACGATGATGTCAGGTATTGCAAATGAAGTGCAAGACTACTTTCCATGCGCAACAAATAATTATAATACATACAATGATGGGATCATACCAAAAATATTAGTGCAATATGAATCGTCAAGTAGTATTAGGAACAACCATATGCATTTTATAAATACTACTACAAACATGATTGAAATTGCTATTGATTTGAATGATGTACAAGATAAGCTTGTTCAATGGAATTCCACGACTCCACATTTATATTCCATTAAAGTAGAAATTGGGGACGATGAATGTTATACATATCATGGATTTCGTTCCGTTCAAGTTGTAAATGGTCGTATAAAGCTAAACAATAAGAACATTTTTTTAAATGGACTTTTAGATCAAGGATGGTGGCCAGATGGTCTTTACACAGCACCAACATTTAATGCATTAGTATATGACATTGATATGACGAAAAAATTAGGATTCAATACCATTCGGAAACATGTCAAAACGGAACCATCTATTTATTATACATATTGTGACATTAATGGTATATATATCATGCAGGATATGCCAAATGCCGCTGGTCATGTAGAATGGAAACCAGGAATGCCAACTAATGATGAAACTAATTATGATAATTTAGATCTTAATTTTGTCACGAAAAATGCAAAGGATATATTTAAAAATGAATTGATAGAATTAATTTATACCTTGAGATTTCACCCATGTATTTTAACTTGGGTTCCATTAAATGAAGGTTGGTCACAGCATGATACAAAATATTTAACTCATTTAGTAAAACAATTAGATAGTAATGAACGCATTATAAATTCAGCAAGTGGAGGAAATGATTTTTATTATACTGGTGACTTTGTTGACACTCATACATATCCAGAACCACCACAAAATGCATTAACAACACAACCATTAGTAAATGCAAAGTTTGGTAATCGAGCTAAATTTATTGGCGAATGGGGTGGGTTTCAAATTCCTAATGTGGTAGAACATTCATGGGATAAATTAGCATCTGAACAAGGATGGGGATATGCAAAGTTGAAATCAAAAGAAGAATTAACGAAAAAATATGTCACAGCAATCAATGGTATGATGTCAGAGTTAGCAAAAGGTGGTTTATGTGGATGTATTTATACACAAACTACAGATGTTGAGGAAGAAATAAATGGATTGATGACATATGATCGAATATTAAAAGTGGATTTTAAAGAAGTTTTTGATGCAAATGAAAATATTAATTTAATGGTAGAGAGGTTGGAGGATGATGCAATTAGTACAAGATCTAAAATGTAAAAATTAGTTTTTTGTTTTGTAGACTGTATGTGTGTGTGTGTATAGAGAGATATAGATATACGAAGTATGCATAGCTAAAGTGCTTAATAATATATGTAAAAACACCTAAATTCACAAAAACAACGGCCTCTAATAAACACACACCCTGAGAGTCGTCGATTTTTTTATTGACAAAATCTTCTGATATATTTATTATAAAATAAAAAATATAAATTTATTTATGAATCATATTTAACCATTACCAGATATTACACTTTTTTATATTTTAACAAATATTTTGCAAAAACAGAATCATGGCAAAAAGAAAATTTCACCATGATGGAGCATCATCCTCCTCATCCTCATCATCAACTACTACTACAACCACCACTTCTACTACAAATAATAATGGTAATAATAATATGGAAATTGAAATCATAAAAGCATATAATGGAATGGCAGCTTGTAATGGATTTAATGATAATGCACCATGTATATGTCGATTATCACCAGCTGGTGTTGCTGTTAGTGTGATAGGTTTCAGAAATAGAAGAAATTATTATCACCCAGCACATAGTTTTAATGTTGGAATTTACAAATTGAAAGCTACAAAAAAATCATGCAATTGTAAAGCTAAAAATTTACCAAACCACATCAATTGTCACAGTCATTGCAGAAATTGTGGAAAAATATTCAACCTTGGAGAAATGCGTATACGGATAGGGGGGAAATGGTGTTGCATAAGTTGCATTATGCATATAAAAAATATGCAATTATTAGCAATAAAAGGTGGAGATATTGGTGGATTTGATAATTTAAGAGAGGAAAATAAAGTGATTATCAGAAACATATTTGGTTTTCATAGCATAAATGATAATCATATGTCAGTTTTAAAAAGCAGAAGTAATACACAAAAAGGGTACCAGAATCAGAAACGAAGAAGAATAAACAAAGAACAAAACTGTGGAAGATGTGGTCACAAAGGAGTTTATGGTGATGAGTGTGGTGGTTGTGTTTACTGCAGAGATTGGGATTAAAAAATTTGAGATACAAAGTGCCAAAAATCAAAATATTATATCATCCCTTTGATTTATTATATGCACCTCTCAACACTCTTTCTCTTCCCATAATTCTTCCATCTTAATACACACACACACAAATGCACCATGACACCATGATGAAAAAGACACATATTACGAGTAATATTTATAAGAGATCCGGTGTTTTAATTTAAAGCAGCATCTGTATTTTGAGCATCTTGTAATTTCTTCTTTGGTATTGAAGGCCCAATCAAAGCCTCTAATTGGTTCCTCAGTTCAGCTGCTTCATTTGTTGCAGCTTCTTCTGCTTCATCATCATCATCATCAAATGCTTCTATTGCCCTTTCATTAGCTTCAGCAATTTTTGCACGCAACTCATCAATGACCGCTTGATCAACTTTCCCTGCTTCACTTTCCTTTTTCTTTTCTTCTATGGTTTTGATCAATGCTTTCTTTTGTTTTTTCAATGTTTTTGCTTGTGTACGTGCTGCCATCACTCCAGCATTATCGTTATTTGAAGATGCGACTCTCATTACATTTTTGATATCCATAATTGCTTTTTCAATCTCAGCTAATTTATCCTCATCACTTAACTCCTCTTCTTCTGGTTTAGCAGGCTCAAAGCTCAAATCAACTGTTTTATATTCACCACTTTTTAACTTTTCTAAAATAATATTTTGTTCTCGTACTTGATATTGATAACCTAATTTTTCAAATTCCGAAATAACATTGACAATTGTCTCGATATCACCTTTCCATCTAGCAATTTCACATTTAAGAATTAAAACATCCATAGGTAAACATTCTAATTCTGTAGCATATTGAAGTGATTCTTCTAATTTTTTAAATGTTGCTGCAAATGAACGATCAGCTAAGTGAAGTGTAATTCTTGCAACATATGCTTGCATTGAACATCGATACACCCCTGGATTCATATTTGCAAATGAATTAATATTTGCACGGATTGTAATTAGCAACTTCTTCGTCGCTTCACTCGGTTCATGTATATCAAGACCCAAAAGTGCAATTATAACTGGAGAATGATATATCTCTATATGGGTCATCAATGGCATCATTATTGGGTAGCCAGGTGGCATTCCCATTAGCGTTTCCGTATATGTCTTTACTTTGTTCCAATCACTTTCAACATATGCTGAATACATTGCGCCTCTACTTAGGCCCATATATCCCATTTGATTTGTTGGAAATTTTTGTTGCGTATTTGGAAACAACTCGCCCATATTTTGCAAATCTTCATATGATTTCCGCATCAGCTCCACATCTGCACGGACAACACCTGAAAAAAGCCGTGCAACCGTTTGAATTTCAAATGCAGTAGCTTTTTGATCAATGAGAGCTTCACTGTCAAAACGCACTTTACTGACACGATCTACAAAAAACAAATAACTTTTTACATCCGTTAAGGAAAGCATTTGTAAAGATAAGTGATTGATATGATGTGTTATATCAAATGCAAATTTCAAGTTACCATCAATCATTGGCAAGATGTCTTTAAATCTTTGTAAAGAAGTTTGCACTGCTTCTGGGGCTAATGTTAAATAAGATGTAAATGCATTTCTTAATGATGTGGAGCGATATTGGGGCCTTAGTCTTGTAGATTCACTTAAAAGAGTGCAACGACGAAATGTTCGTTGTACTTGCTCTGGGTGATTAAACAGCATCTTCATGTTACTCGCCATGGGCCAGAAGATATGGAGCAATGTCCAGCTATCAATATCATTTTGCTTATATGCATTTAGTAGTCCATAGTAACGATACCATTCTGATATATGTGCTAGATCTTCGGGTGTTTCAATTCCATATTTGTCTTTCAATCCAGATCTAATTTCTGGAATCCACTCCATTTGATCAATAAGACAAACCGTGATTAATACTTTTGTTTTATCTATCTCGGAAAATGCCCCATCAACTTTTGTTGGAATATCACCAAGCTCTCCATATTCCCTCATCATTTTATCTAACGATATTTGCGATTTTTTTGTAGGAAGGAATTCTGGATCATTCAATTGATGCAATGCTTCCCACATTGTACGAGCAGCAACCATTCTATCACCGTATGAATACCTGGCATACCCTAACAATGCCGTCCAATATGGAGTGCGCTTAGACCCCTTTTCCTTACTATAAGCTATTGCTTGACTTAATGAGTTTACACATTCTTTAAATGCCCCAATATCCCTATATTATGAGGTATGGCATAAATTTGTAAGAGGGAATGTGTTAGAAAATATATCTACTATAGGTGTGTTAGGGAATAGAATTTTACTTACAGAGCTTTTATTGCCGCATTGGTCAACATATCACATCCACGTTCAACATCACCACTACGTAACCAATGAAAAGCTAGTACATCCATTTCATATTTAACGGATGAATTTTCATATTCCTCAACAATTGCTCGATGTACCTGTTGTCTTTGGGATTCCAACATTAAATTATGTGCACATTCTGTGATAATTTGATGTGTAAATTTCATCATTTTGCTAACAGATTCACCAGTCACAGCAACAACTAAACCACGTGCTGCTAATGTTTCCAATGTACTATGTAAATGTGTTAAATCTTGGGATGATAAAAATTGCGGTGCAACATTTACCAAATGGGCTTGGCGAAATTCAAAGCCAAAACATGCACATACTTTTATTAATACTTTTGCTTCTTCATCTAAGCTATCAATTCGTTCATGTACTGTATCCATAATTGAACTTGGAAATTTAATTTGCTTAATATCACCAGTAAATAATATGTTTCCATTTTCATCTCTATTTACCAAATCACGTTCTTTTAACCAATTAGTCATGGAGGATAAATACATAGGAATACCTCCAGCTTTTTGATCCATTAATTTGACAAAATCATCACTAACTTTATCAACATCAACATCTAATGTTTTACCAATCAATGTCTTCATTGTCTCGTGATCCATTGTTCCTAATTCCATTAAAGTGATATTACTATTTTCCTTCAACGCTGCAAGAATTCTGGAAAATTTGATTCGATCATCATCTTCTAACCATTCTTCTTCAATTTTTTCCTCCTTTGATTTCAGTGCTGCATCTGCACCTCCAGCTTTTTGTTGAGAAATCATATTTGGTGGACGCGTTACAATCATAACAATGCTGTTGATACTCAATTGGGGCAAAACCATTTGCAGCATAAGCCACGATTGTGAATCAATCCAATGTGCATCTTCAAATACAAATATTGTATTTTCCAAAGATTGAAAAATCTTCAAACAAACTTGTGCAGCGCGTGCTTCGAGGCGCCCATGGTCAATTTGTTTTCCAGTAGCATCAAGCTTGGCTAATTGTGGTAAAATGATACCAAGTGCATTTAAATCTTCCTCTTCCAATCCATGATTAAATTTCAGGGCAAGAACTTCACCGTACGATGGGGACGTGGATAAATTTGCTGCAGCTGTTAAAATTTGACTAAATGCAAAATATGGAGTTTGTTTTTCAATTGCAGATCCGGTTCCCATTAAAAAACGAACATTGTCATCAATCGCCTCTCGTTGCAATTGCCATACAATGGCACTTTTACCCATACCAGCTAAACCTTCTAAAATATAAGCACTGCCTTTTTTTTCCTCTAACATTGCTTTTAAACCAGCACGAAGTTTTGTCATCTCCGTTTCCCGACCGACAAATACACCTTTATCTAATTCGTCTTGATTTTTATGACGCACCGCACCAGCTCTTCTTCCATATGGACATAACGCGCGAAATACGCCATCTTTTCCTTTCACTTCAATCGGATTCGACATATCATAACCTATATAATTCTGCGTAGCATTGTATACACGTTCACTGACTAATATTTTACCAAGTGCAGCTTTTCCCATCAATCGAGCTGCCATATTTGTCTCAGCACCCATCACCACAAAATCACAACGTGATGGATGACCACATATGCCAGTAAAACATTGTCCCATTGAAATACCAATTTTACAAGGGGTACTAAGAGAGGAACATGCAGAGGAGGCTTCTAATGCAAATAGCACCGCTCTTAAAGCATCTACTTCAGTGATACGTGTTATTCCAAAGCATGCTATTAATGTACATCCTTTATCTTCAAATAAAAAATCACGCATTTGGCCTTCAAATTTAGCAAGGACAGAACGTAATGCAGAATATACATCGTTTAAGTTGGATTCATTTACACCTTGTGATGTTGTCGATTCTTTGGCAAGGTTCGGCAATGATAGAAAGACTATTACTACTCGTCTCCGCTCGTTTTCAAATCTTGCATTACCGCCTTTAGCACGTACAATTGGTGGCAGATATGCGGATGCTATTTCAGGACATTGCGCAAGTTCTGATGTATATGTATCAATCATAGTTCCACGCTTTGATACGCGTTTTTGCATTTGCTCTTCATTCTCTTCCTCATCATTAATATCTTCGTAATTTGTTTCTCGAGTTAATGTAAGTCCCCCATAAACTTTAATAGTTCCAGCTTTTGCTCTATCAAGTAGCCCAGCAGCAATTTTCAATGGTCTTCCAGCAATTAAAAACCACCGTTGTTTACGTCTTTCAAATTCAGCTCTTGACATGGTTGTTTCATCATGTTTCTTCATGCGTTGCCTGGCTGTATTTGATCTGGGAGATGACCCACGCAATTCTTTTAAATGCAACCGTTGCAAAGTTCCAGAGCCAGCTAATCCACCGTGGAGATCAAGGTCTTCATTACAAGTCTTAATAATTTTTAACATTTCAAGTGAACATTCTTTTGCACGTTCAAATGATTTTTCATCGCCTCGATCTTCTGGATCTGTTGGTATGGCACCAAAAACGCATATTAAGCAATCACCAGCTATTTTCACCACTTCACCTTCATAACGGTGTGTAACATTGACTAATGCAGATATTGCAGTTGACATTTGTGCAGCAAATTCTTCTGCACCTTTTGCATCGCCATACTCCTTTGTAAGCTTTTCCCCTAATGCAGTAAATCCAGAAATGTCAGCGAGTAACAAACATGCTTCTACAAGCTCTTTACTTGGAGCATCCGGGAGTCTTTTTTTCTTTGTTATTTCCAGTCTAACACTTCTTGGAATAAGCCCCGCATTCTTCATAGACATATATGTTGTAATTG
>JACLAC010006665.1_pt1 | contig 15918 bp, 4 predicted proteins | sample 8027881 | NCBI WGS metagenome assembly JACLAC01 (sample SAMN15725517, study PRJNA655200) | protist metagenome | isolation source: fluorescence activated cell sorting (FACS) single amplified genomes of... | place: Spain: Blaines Bay Microbial Observatory, Mediterranean Sea | collected 2016-01-19
CGGGTAGCTGCCAGGGTCACTCGAAAATATTCTTGTCGATGAAGAAAATCAATTGCCGGAAAGGGGATACGAAACGGTGCTTACCCATGGGGAAACCATCGAATTGTTTTTCAGGCGACCCTGCTCCTGAAGTAGCAACACAGGACCGGGACTTCAACTGGTGCGACACGATTGACGGCGTTTGGACACCCCCAGCCTTTGGGGATGACATCCTGATTAAGGCAGGATGGACTGTTCGATTGGGAGGCGCTGGTTGTTTGGAAACCCAGATCGTGAGGCATTTGGACGTCTACGGGTCGTTAATTATATCTGACCCGGGACTCGGCAAGCAGGCTGCTTTGAGGGCACAGACCATCCATGTTGCAGCAGGCATGGGCTACCTGGAAGCGGGAACTGGAGACTCGCCCATATCGGAAGGAATCGTGAGGATTGAACTGTACGGAAATCGCTACAGTGCCGGGCGGTTTGGCTATAACTTGGAAACAAAATACCTGGCTGTTTTGGGCACTCTGAGTTTGGTTGGAAAGTCGGCTTACAGTGACGCGTACCAGCACGATCCTAACAAACGGTCGTTGTCAACATGGGCAAACTTACAAGCCCATGCGAATAAAGGCAGTAAAGCGATTGTTGTCGAGGGCTATGCTCACGAGGTGTGGAATGTTGGAGATAAGTTAATGGTTGGCGGGGGTGTTGACCCAGACGTACTGCACAACGATCCGGTATGGAAAGAGGCCGAGCTGTGCACCATCAGTAGCATTGTACTCAATGGAAACAACCATACAGATATTGAATGCGAAGAGACTTTCACGTACAAGCACGCAGGACCAGAACTGAAAGGCGGCCACATGTTCCAGGGATTACCGGTCTCTCTCATGACTGCAGTTCAACAGAACGTGGCTGTTGTTGGCATGGAGGACGACACCAAAGCGTTGGCAGAACAACAGTACGGGGCAATCGTTGCTATACTTGCAGTTAAAACGATAAAGGGGATGACGAAAGGTAACGTACACCAGAAGGCTGAGCACATGGGTCTAAGTAAGGCCAGAACAGCCGCGAAAGCGGAGAACTTTGTGCCACCAGAGGTGTGCAACAAGCGACAAGGGACTGCTATAATCAACAATGTCCATTTTTCACAGTGTGGCCAAAGACACATGCAATGGGGGTGTTTGAACTTCGTCGCTGGTCGTGGGGGTTTGTACAATGTTGCGGACGACACCGAGCAAAAATTTGCACGTGCTTCGGTGCTTCACAACACGTTTTCAAACGGTTACAACTATGCCGTTAGGATCAGAGGGTCAGGAATCCAAGTAGTGGGCAACACTGCAACCGATATGTATGGAGGTTTCTTCGCTATCGGTCAAGCGAACGAAATTACCCATAATGCGGCAATACGTCATCAGAACGACGTGACCAGTTGGTTTCACGACGATGGGGCGTGGGGATTTGTGCTCAAAGGTACCCGTACTACAAGGTTCTACCACAGGAAAGAGTCGAAAATCAAAAGCACATTCACGCATAATGTGGCTTCAAACATCGAGTATACTGGAATGAAGATTAGTGGTCGAGCATGCGATGCGAACCCGCCTGCGGATGACCCGCTGCAAGTGGCAGAAAATCGCGCGTATGGGTCTCCCCATGGGTTTAGTCTAAAGATAGGAGAGAAAACAATAATGAATAGGCAGCCCGTTGAGCAGTACCCCGGACGCATCTCGTGCACAATGTTTGAAAATTTGGAAGTCCGAGGCACGACTACGTATGGTCTCGTAATGTTTGGTGGGTCTACCACGGTGCACATATCCAAAGTTGCTGTTTGGGACGCAGGATCGGGGCTGATGGTTTGGGCTCAAAATGGGATGAGCGGGGGATCTGCTAGGATTAACAGCCCTATTGGGCAACACGTCGAGGTGAGAAACTCGCTTTTCATATCAAGCCCGACTCGTTGTAGAAACAATGGGATTTCGTTTCCAGCATTTTATCCTGGGATCGAGCCGTACCGTGCCGACCAAGGCGTGAAGACCCCGTCTCGGCACGGTGGCACTGAGATCAAGAACGTAAAATTTGTTGACTTCACCGCGATAAATCCTGAGGTGAATTGTGGTGGTGGTCACCAAAGAGAGAATTATGCGTTGGTCAATTCCGCAGTGCACGCGAGGTACGCATATGCCTATGAAGATGTTGCCAACCCAGTCAAAGTTTCAGGCTTGGTATTTGAGAATACACCTGCCGATAACAGGATGTACATGATTGCTCCGTCGAGAGGTCGTATCCAAAGGCAAACTCCGTTTAAGTGGGCATTCGCGCAATTTTATGGTGATGGGCGTAGAAACACGTTCGTTATCGATCTTGACGGTTCGTTAACCGGGTCTGGTGTCCCAGGAACAGTGATACCTGAAAACGAAATTGGGTGGTTTGAAGAGCTGCTCTACGTTGATCCTTTGGGCAGAGAAACCATGGAGGCCCTGATTCCGTACACGGCACAGTGGAAAACAGACGGGGAGAGAATAGGGTTGCCCTATACACCGTCACGGCCGGACCACCAATCGAGCGCGGACTCCGGTTTGAAAGGGCCTGGCAAACTGTACGATGAAGAGGGCCTACTTCGAGGAGACAATTGCGTAAAGGTACCAAAGTGGCGGGCGTACAAATGCGATGGGGCAAAGCACCGCCAAATTATATTTGAATCATTGGACCGTAACCACATGACCAGAAGGCTGTCACCTACCTCTCTTATGACCCAGCTACCGGGGGGGAAAAAGTACATGTCGCTCTACACGGGACCGCCCATATACAAAACCTCATGGTCCGGAAAAATTGCCAGATGGAATACCCTGTGGCTGACTGGGCATATTGGTGCAACGCATACAGTACACCATACGAGCACAAACCCGGGCGTGACCCGTGTGCAAATGCGAGATGCTGGTCCAAATGACGCGGTCCATATCAAGTACTACTATGGGACTGCAAACCGAGTCGATGTTTATGTGCGCGGGAGAAAGGTAGAGCCTTTGGCCCAGATCGCGTTTGACAACCCAACGGGACCTGACATGTCCGCTTTGCTCCCCACTCTGAACCACGGGGACAATTTCTACGATCGGCTGCAGGGATACGTCGAGTTCGTATTGCGTGGCCCTGCCGAAGTTCAGATACGCGTGTCTAACATGGTGGTGTTATCAACGGAGATAACGATCACCGACGACGAATTCTTCGTTACTGGTATAAGCGGTTTGGTCACGAACGTTGCAAAGTTGCTTGGCATCCCTGAATCACGAATCCAGGTTGCTGGGATCGGTGACTTTGCAAAGGCCAAAGCAAAAATTGGCAAGGGGAGGAGGAGGTTGGGCGAGAAAGTACCGGTCGACATCATAATTTTGGAAGCGGACCGCCCTGAGTTAACCGTAGACGACGATGGAAATGTAGAAGTGGGCATCGAAGAAGCTCAACTGTCTGCAGCCAGCAGTGACTTGGCAGCGTTAGCGGAGAAATTGTCTACCGCGTCTGAAGCAGATTTGATAAATAACACAAATATTACTCTTGGAACTCTCCAGCTTCAGGTTGACGAAACTGCAAAACAATTAGTTGTTGGGTGGACGTGCGATGTTAGCAAATTTAATGACAGTAGTGTCTGCGACTGCAACTGTGGAAGGTGGGACCCAGACTGTGACTCCGTCGAGAACGTAACAACATACATTAGGGGTTGTGGAAAGGTCAGCGACGTCGATGTCAATATTTCAAATGCACTTTCAGTTCAAGAGTTTTGCGTAGAGCATTCGGACGAGACGAAGTGCGATCTTCCAGACCCGGATGACGTGTGCTCTGAGTTTCCTTGCGTAGTCGGGCCTTCATTAGCCCTTCAGGATTTTGTTAAAAATGTAACGGGGAAAGGTCTGTATTGTAAACAAAATGTAATGGAAACAAATGACGTGGGGGACAGCGCATACGTGAGCAATGGGGTTTGCACCATGGCGTTGCTACAGAATGGGGTGGCAAATACATGGAAGACCGTCTACGAAACTGCTTGTAAGAGCACAAACTGTATGAATGGGGGGACGCCAACAGGATCGATGGAAAATTGTGGGTGCAGTTGTCTCCCTGGGTACGCTGGGCCCAGTTGTGAAAACGCAACCGCGTGCACAAGTGGTGCAAACGGAGATGTTTGTGGATTTGGGGGAAGTGCGAAGGGGACGACGGGTAACTGCTATTGTGACTGCCCCCCGGGCCGAAGTGGTGCCAATTGTGAGACTGCCACCCCTTGCACTACAGGCCCAAACGGAAACGCCTGCAAAAATGGTGGAAACGCCACTGGATCGGGCGGTCCAGCTCATTGTGCTTGCACGTGCCACGGCACATTTGGAGGACCATTGTGTGAGACCGAGAATTCCTGTACCGTTGGTGCCAATGGGGAAGCGTGCGCAAACGGTGGAACACCGAATGGAACCTCCGGTTCATGCTCATGCATTTGTGCTCCAGGCTATAGTGGACCAAATTGTGAAACCATCGACGCTTGCACCGTCGGTCCAAATGGCGCGGATTGCCAAAATGGGGGGCAACCTGATGGCGTCACAGGGAGTTGTTCGTGCAAATGCGTGGAAGGCTATGGAGGAGACAATTGCCAGACGCCATTGCCATGCAGTTCTGGGAAAGATGGAAAAACCTGCGAAAATGGTGGAACATCTTCCGGGTACGGCAGCATTTCATCTTGCAGTTGCGTATGCAAATCAAATTTTGTCGGCGACTATTGCGAAAATGAGAAGGGGTTAGATGGGGAAAGCACAAACTCCAAGTTTGATGAGGACGAAGGCACCAATACAATTGTAAACGTGACCAAACCTGACAGGTCAGATGTTGGGGTAAAGACCAACAACAAAAAAGATGCAGGCGGCACAGTTATAATTGTATGCGTGGTGTTGCTAGCACTAATTCTTCTTTGCCAGGGGCTGTACCGGTACGGCAAAAAACACCACTGGATTAAGGAGGGGGATAAGGTTTACGAAATGGCAAATTATGAATCCCACATGCCGGACAAAATAGTTTTAAGAAAGGCCAAGCTGGAGGTGCACGACCACAACGTACAAACGGTGAGGACAGTTATGGGCCCCGGGATTTTACTAGCGTCGCGAGCAGATGGCGTGCACATTGTTCAGTTGAGCAGCTGGAAGCTTGCTGACGGCCACTCTCCAATTTTGTTTCAACCACATCATCATTAAAATAAGAAAATTGGCTGTTATTTAAGTAATTAAAATTTAGCTTTCTCATACCCTAATCCTAACTTGGTTTTGCATTATTAAAAACAACACATTGTATGAGATTTACTCTAAGAACGAAAAATTTGCTGTTATATTTAAGTAATTATTATAAAATTAATGTACTGCGAACTGATCTCTACTGTTGTGATTTTAGTAATCAATATTTCCTTGTCACTTAGTACTTGAAGTAGTAAAGAAGAGATTTCAGGAACTTTTTTCTTGAGAATTCCAAACTCAAAAAATATTAATTTTATTACATCATAATAGCATCACAAACTTAAAAATACCTTTTGCTTGTTCTTTTAATTTCGCTTTTGATATTTTTTTCTTTTTACTAAACTTCTTGGGTTTCTTCGGCATATTGTTCTTTTCACAATCGGTGCAATGAATCAAACAAAATCGAAAGTGCCAACGAAAAAGTCAACCTATTGGGCACCGCATTTTCCTTGCAGCTCCTTCTCCAACTCGCTTACTCGCTGCTGAAGCTTCTCGTTCTCCTTCAGCAATTGGTGGTTTTCGAGTCCGCTATGCGCGGCTTCAGGTTTGGCAGACCAAACGGGGCAAGGTCCCTCGGTCGGAACATTGCCAGGGATGGGCGGCTGTTGGCTCGGGAGTACATTCAACGCCATAATCATACCAAGTGGTATGTGCTGCTCCATATGGCAATGGAATTGCCATACACCAGGCGCCCAGGCATGGATCCTCAAAACAGCCCAACTTCGTTGCCAAAGTTGAAAACTGTCTTTCCTCAAAGGGGTTTTCAGGTTTTGTTTGGACTTGTACTTGGATGCGTTGTAGACGCATCCCCAATAAAAGTCTTCTTCTCCGCTCATGTGGTCGATGTCCGACATCCGTCGGTCTTCCTCAGGGCATGGATTCAGTTGCTCAGGCATCAAAAAGCATGCGGTCTTGTTCACGTTGCACCACGTGTAATTTGCAATGTTGATGACCTGGAACAACAGACCATGCAAATGAATATTGTGCGCCGTTGGGCTCAAGTTGTTTAAAACAATCTCCACGGTGGACGCATTTTCAGGGATGTCCAAAACAGGCGACCCGGAGTTCCCACACGTGTTCTTCGTATGAAGTGCTGGTGTGACTGGTTTCTTCCACGTTTCCCGCCGCCCATCAATGTCCATGTACCATCTTCCGTGCCTGAGCGGCTCATCTGTTGGGTTTTTGTACGTGGGGCCTTTCAACCCCAGCGCAATCGTAAAGCGCGCGTCCGGTTCCTCCGGCTCAGGGCGCACATCAATAGGCTGCGTTTTCTTCCAATCCCCGGGGTTCGTCAAGTCGAACGGAACTCCTTCCAACGGTTTGGGGTTCGCACCGCCACCCTCCCCTTTGGGGTGCGACGGTGGGCCTAGCAGGCCTTTAAAACCTGCGTAGTGAATGAAGGAGTAAAATTTGCAGCTTGAGACGGCGTGAAAACCTGGAGGGATGAAGTTGCCGGGCGTCAAAGCGCATGCGTAGTCGTATTTCATTTCGATGGGGTAATACCCAGGTTTTTGGTTTGCACACAATATAACATCAGCTCGCTCGCCGATATGCATGTTGATCTCACTTATTAAAAGTGGGCGCACTGGGACACCATCCAGCGCGACCAAGGTCGTGTCGTGGCCCGCAAAGGTTACAATGTAATTCTCTGCGTTCGAGGCTTGCATGATCATTCGCAACCGGTAGCATTTGCCCTCTTCCACTTCAAGAAGTGGGTATGGGTATTTTTTAATGTTGGGCTTTTGCAAATTTCCCCACGCGACCTGTCCGTTAAAGCTGGCGTAATCAATGTCGCTACAAACGTCATTGCCGGCCATTGCACCTTCGAGCTTAAGGCATACTTCAGGGTCACGCCACTCGTCTGCAAGTACAATGACCTTTTCTTCATCGTATATCGGCATAAACTTTTTCTCCAACGGGTCCTTCACTACGAACGGCCCTCTCATGCCCTTCGCGGACTGCATCCCGTCCATGTGAGAGTGCCAGTAGTGCGTTCCCGCAGGCCACGCGCGAAACGTATACGTGAAGTTTTCCCCCGGTCGAATGCCCGCTTGGGAAACGCCCAGGGTACCGTCCGTCCAGGGTGTTTCGTACGGGTGGATTCCGTGCCAGTGGATGGTCGTGGCCTCGGACAACAAGTTATTGACGACGTTGATCGAGACAGTGTCATTGACGTTGACCTCAATCAACGGTCCAGGGTACTGACCGTTCACAAGAATTGCACCTTTTCTGTTCTCGTCTGGGATTGCATAAGGGGTTTGCCGCGAAGAGGCCTTTTGCTTGAGTGCAACGGTGGGGCGAAGGAAATCAACCACCCAGTCTTCCACGACGAACTCAAAGTTGTGGTGGGCCGCGTCCGTGCGCTCGAAAGCAAACACTGCCAAACCAATGGTTAAAAGTACGCACAAGTTCATGGTTGGTTCAAATGAATCTGGTTTCAATGGATTATTTTATAAATTGTTACGTTCCTGACTCTGTTTCTTGAAGAAATTATTGAGCTAACTTTCTGGAAACGGATTTGGAAAAAGTACAACTACTATACAGATCGCCCGCCATAATAACAATTGTTCGAATAATTGGTTAATTATAATAATTTTTCCTTCCTTCCTTCTTGCTGCTGCTGTTTCTATTTTATTATTATTTTTTAAAATTAAAAAAAAGAAGAAGAAAAAATATGATGATGTTGTTCGATGGATGGAATGTTGTTCGATGTTGTTCGATGTTTGTGGATTATATTGTGGAGAAGAAGAAAGAAAGGAGAATAAATATAATTTAAAGTACCTGTACCGTACTAGCACTAGCACCGAGCATGGAGCAATTGAATAAAAGGAAGGAAGGGAGGAAGGAGGGTCGAAGAAGAAGAAAAATCATTTAGAGCCTTGACATTTTAACGCTCTTATTTTTAGGGTATATTGTATATAGACACAGCAGGGATATTTTGACTTAAAAAAAAGAAATATCTCTTCTCGATGATTTTCTATTTTTTTCTGCAATAATTAATAATAAAATAATATAGGAATACAATGTAAATTGGGGTTCAATTGATAATTACAGATATTCCTATTATTTAGACTACATTACTATCTGCAAATAGTACTTCAGTTGGATTGGATGGTGATAAAATTACATTATATTATTATAGCATAGTTTAAAAAATCCTCGGCGCAGTCGGCAGTCGGCAGTGGCTATTATATTTCGGTATAATAATATTTAGATAAACAAAAAAAATAGAATTGTGGGTTCCACTGACCAAAACCCAATTGCAAATTTTGAAGAATGAACTAAAATAAATCAAATAAGATTTGTAGTGATACATCCATGTTTAGCGAGTGCTAATATCTGCGAAGTTGTTATTTAATCCTTTTTAGTGAATACCGGGAATAACTTTTAAAAAATCTCAAATGAAATCTGCTGTGTTTGTTTTGTCTGCAGTTGCTTTGTTCGGGGTCGCCTTGGGTCGGAACACGACGACGACGTACGAAATCAAAGACCCTGTATGCGGCGAAACCGATATTCCAACAAAATACGTCAAGTTGGCGGAAAAATTTGATAGCAACCTGAAGACTGGCACGTGCGCTAGTCAAGGCTACACGGTCCCAGACGGTAACGTGACGAAGAAAACCCCGATTGGAAATTTGATTGTTCACGAGTACAAAAAACCTTCATCGGTTCAGCCTCTCTTATCATAGGATGGAATTTTATTATTTTAACTAAACTCATTTAGTTATTATTATAGTATTTGAATTTATTATAATATAATAATATGATACTTAGAATACTACAATGTGTAGTAAAATAGCAAAAACAACAAGAACGAGTCAAAGTCAGAAGTTAAAGTGGTGGACGTGACGTGTGTGTGTGTATTTATTTTTTCTGAGAAACAACGAACAAGAGGCGGAAAATCCCCACTTCTCACAGTAATAATAATACCAAGTAAGGAGCAGCCCAAAGTTGAGTTGGATGGGATGTGCCGAGGGGATCGGATAAATCACATACTGTCCTGATAAAATATTCAAGCGGATCGGATATAGAAGCAGGCAAGAAAGAAATTTATTTGAGAGCTATTATCCCTACAGGTACTTCGTACAGTAGTCCTCGTAGTCGTCTATTATTTCATTGTATAGATTCGGTATGTACTTTCAATTCGTTCTTCGGTTTTTTTTTCATATTTATTATTATTGTTCTTCCTATTTTTTGCATTTTTGAGTACAGCCTTTTGTATTTATAGCTTCACGATAGATGACTGTACGAACGAACTGGCGATAACTGACAAAACTGGAGGGTGCAGCTGATATTAATTAGTAAACGATAGCACACACAGTGTACGTTGATGAAACAGACACATCATACATTATTGTGCGTTACGGTTGAGAATCCCTTTTAAGTTAAATACAAAGCGCACGGCAGAAGCAAAATGGAAACAGAAAAAAAACACTCAATTAGCAAGAAAAACAATGCTCTGTAGTCTTCATGGTTTTCATACTGCTACTTGTAGTGAAGGTTCAAAAACGTCCCTTTAACAAGATGAGTTCCTGTATTACACCACACAAGGTGTCCGACTGTTTCATCCTACCTGCGTTAGTGGGGATTAACAGTCGAATATCAAAAATGATTTTTGATAACATGCACGTAGCAGCATCACAAGGGGGGATTTTTGAAGAAGAGATTGCAGTCTTCCTCTTTGCTGTTAAACAATATTATCGTTAGAATTTATAATCCAGAGATACTAGCATTGTCTCTCTCTCGAGTTTAAATATTGTTGATACAGCTATCTGGGAGAAGGCACACGACAGAGTTGCACAAGCCGTACCGTACTGATGAGCAGGCAATACTCGAAAATACCGAACTCGCGGAGCTATTTGTAAAACGTTGTTACAATAGCCTTTATTGAACCGTATCTGCACACCACTCAACTAAAGTATGAGCAAGTGGGCAACAAAAAGAGAAGGCAAGGACGATGCAGGCGGCGGGAAAAGTGGCTTGTCCAAGTCGCTCAACCTGTCCCTGCTGAAGAAACCTTCGTCTGGTGCTGCTAAATCGACCGTTGATGCATACAAGTGGGACTTGTCATCCCCAGCTGTATCCAGGATGCCAAAGAGCCCCGAGGAAAGAAGGCGCCGGGCAAAGTATATGGCTATGGCTGATGAAGGGAAGAAGGCTGGCGAAAAAGAAGATCGGAGCGGCGGTTCCTTAGAGCCCAAAGTCTTTGTCCCGTACATGACGAGACCAGGGCACACCCCTCGGCGCGTTGCAGTCGAACGGAAGCGCCAATTCTACGCGTCTCAGGATTTGACTCGTATTTTACAAGACCATGGAGTTACTAGCGAAACGATGGTTCAGACAGGCTTGGATGAAAACGTCCCTATGCAGGACTTGAACAACGTTCTGCCGCTTACACTCTTTGACGACGACACCTATGAGCAGTACCAGCCGACCGAGTGGATAATGCTCGGCGCCGGAAACGTGCCCGCAAAGACTATGTTCGCGGGGGAATGGGTGGCCTGCACTGTAAAAAGCTACGACGACGCAACCAGTTTGTTTCAAATCGAAATCAACGGGGCGCAAGATAATAGAACGAGGCTGGAAATTTGTTTCGACGTAGAGGACCCCTTTCAATTTGCCAAGCGCCTCGCAGCCGCGAGTGCCGGGCGCAAGTTAGCGGAAGGCCTGATTCGGTACAATTTATACGTCGATTGCATGCCTACAGACGATGTCGCGGATTTGGATTCGGAGCAAGTGAACCGAATCGTAAAGATTGCGCTGCACAGCCGAGCTTTACAACAAAGCGAGAATGACACTTCACAGCTTCTCAACGAAATTCACATGGACTACGCAAGGACAATGAACAAGATTGTTTTTGATGCCAATTTAAAGGGGGGTTCTGAAGCTACCATGATGGGAGACCTGCAGCTCCCAGAACAGCTGCCGGCAAACCCACCGCCGCAGTTTGGATGTCTTCAGCTGCCGGAGTCAAATTTTTCGCAAAAATTTTCCAGTTTTGCATTTAGCTCGTTTTTAACCAAAGAAGAGGTGATCGATGCCTTGCAAGGGGTTCAGCAGGAGTGCAACGCCATAAAGAAAGTTAAATTCTTTAACACCACGAACCGAAAGAGTCTGAACCTCGAAGAATTTCAGGTGGCTCAAAGCCAAGCACTCAAGATCAGTGGTCGGAAGATCAAGGAAGACTGGACGAGTGGGGTTGTGTCCCATATTAGGACAAGCTTGCAGTCTTGCGGCAAGGGGCACTTCAACATTTACGAAAGCAAAAACGACGTGTACAAGCACTCGAAGCTTAAGAAGCTGATGCAGCGTGTCAATTTCTTAATGCAAAGCTCCTTGCAGAATGTCGTGCGCGACTCTGTCAAACTATACGGCGATTTTATAAAATTGGCCATGGATGCAGAGGTGAAGCTTATAGATATCAAAACTGCCGTTAATGATTTTATTCGTGACAGTACTTTGAGCAGCGATGCATGGGATGTGGCCAATACACTCGAAGGGTTGAAGCGCCCTCCCGCTCTCTTCTTTTTGGAAGTGCAGCCTACAGCGGAGCCGATTTGCTTGAACCAGGCGGAGGTCGATGAAGCCGCAGCAGCGATTAAAGCATGGAAGCCTCCCAAGGACGACAAGAACGCGAAATGCCCAATTCAGCGAGTCGCTGCAGAAATGGGGCGGATATTCGAATACACCACTCCCCTGGAAAGCTACGGTAAAGTCATAATGGTGGCCCTGGACAACGTGCTGAACGAGATGGGCAAAATTGAACAAACGGAAAAGCTTCTTATGGACCGTTTGTTTTGGAGCAGCACTCCAACGCTGCAGTCCATCAGCCCGAACGAAGACGAGATTGTTAATTTGCGGAATGAAATTCAGGCGAAAATTGACGAGTGCTTGAAGCACCCCATTGCTTACCTCAAATTTCTTAACCACAAAAAGGATTACAGAAAATCGGAGTACATCAAGTTTTTAAACATTGACGAGGCAGCCATAATGGAGAAAATCACCCCTGAAACCCCAGAAGACATTGACCTTGCAGCGTGCAAGAAAGTAATTGATTACCATACGCTCCAAGCAAATAAGTACAAAGACAAACTTCCAGATTTTGCTGTTCGCTTGGGTATGTTTACATGCAACCTCGCATCTATCCGAACCACGCTGGTCAAGAAGCACCTTAATATCGCTGCCCAAGCTACCGCTCTGATTGCCAAATGCAACAAGTCAAATGGAGCAAGCATTGTCAAGAAGTACGAACAAATTCGTAAGCGCTTGCAACAAATTCCTACCGACGTTGAAGACGTCGCTTCGATGAATGAATTCATCGAAGGAATTTCAGCCGAAATGAACCAGTTTGGTCCCAACCTTGTTGCCATTAACGAAGCATGCAGAATTTTGGATGGTTACGGCGTGAAGGACGCCGAGCAGTTTAGCATGAAGTGGAAAATTATAGGTTGGCCAAAGAAAATCTTTATTCAAGTGGAGTCCACCGAACAGGTCCAGTCTGAGAAGAAAATGGAGTATGCAGCAGAAATGGAAGACGAGCAGGTCATCTTCGAGCAAACACTTATATCATTGGAGCAAGAGTGCGCACAATTTCAAGGCTATTCTGATGTAGGTCGAGTTCAAATGGTGGCAAAACACGTGAAGAGCTTGGACGAGAAATTAAAAAAAGCAGAAGAAGACGCTCGAACGTTTAACTCCAGAGAGATCCTATTTGGTAGAGAACCAACCGAGTACACGAAGGTGAACGAAATCCGAAAAGAATTTACACCGTACCAGGGTTTGTGGAGCAATGTCTCCGATTGGCTACAATTTCACGAAGGCTGCATGACCGGGCCTTTCGATGAAGTTGACGGAATCAACTTGGAAGATGTTGTCGATCGCTACTCCAAGGGAATCAACAAGGCGTATAAAACCTTTGAAAAAGCTGGCAACAAGGCATGCATGGATATTGCGTCTCAGATAAAGTCTCAAATATCGGAATTCCAGCCACACACTCCATGGATTATGGCTCTCCGCAACCAAGGAATGCGCGAGAGGCATTGGACAGAACTCAGTGAAAAGATCGGCACAGAAATTAACCCAGAAAATGGGGACTTCACAATTCAAAAAGCGTTTGATCTGGAAATTTTCAATCACACGGAAGCCGTCCAAAAGGTCGGGGACAAGGCCGGCAAAGAAAACCAAATAGAGGTTAAATTAGACGAAATGGAAGCTGAGTGGGCAGAGATTGACCTTGATGTGGCCGTGTACAGGGAAACTGGAACATGCACACTGCGGGGGGTTGATGAGTTAATCGCTATCTTGGACGAACAGATAACAATGACCCAGGCGATGATGTTTAGCGCTTTCAAAGGACCTTTCGAAGAGAGGATCGAAGAATGGAACGTTAAATTGGCGACCGTTTCTGACGTCTTGGAGGAATGGATCAAAGTCCAGCGAAGTTGGATGTATTTACAGCCTATTTTTGAGAGTGATGACATCATGAAACAACTTCCACAGGAGTCGAAGCGATTTATTGCAGTCGATAAAAACTGGCGAGCAACGATGACTAACGCGCAGCGCAATCCAAATGCTCTAAAATTTTGCGCCAACGAAAAATTATTGATGATCTTTACTGAATCAAATAAGTTTCTTGACATGGTGCAGAAAGGCTTAAGCGACTATTTGGAGACAAAGCGGAGCGTATTCGCGCGATTTTACTTCCTTTCAAATGACGAATTGTTGTCCATTTTGTCCGAGACGAAAGATGTCAGCTTAGTTCAACCCCATTTAAAGAAGTGTTACGAAGGCATTAATAAAGTCGTTTTCGGAGACAACAACATAATAGAGGCACTTGTATCTCGTGAGAAAGAGAAAATGCCATGTGCCACCCCCGTTGATCCTAACGGGAAAGGCGTCGAGTTCTGGATGTGCGAATTGGAAGATATGATGAAGATCAGCGTCCGAGAGTCCATTAAGGCGTGCATTGCGGACTATTTGGAGAAACCTCGTTCAGAGTGGATGCAGGTTTGGCCTGGAATGTGCATTATTAATGGGGGGCAGTTGCACTGGACAACAAACATGGAACGCGAGATTGCAGCCCATGGCGCGAAAGGTGTCGAAATAGAACTTGCACGAGAAATTCAGCAGCTTGATGACATTATTATTTTAGTACGTGGCGGAAAATTGAGCAAGAATCAAAAAACCGCCATTGGAGCTTTGACGGTCATGGATGTGCACGCCCGTGATGTAGTCAAAAACATGGTTACACAAAAGGTGAGCTCAAAAAATGACTTTCTTTGGCTCAGTCAACTTCGATATTATTGGGAAGAAGACGACCAGTTGTTCTGGAGACCATTTGGTACTCACGATAACTTGTGGATCGAAATGGTTGCTTCCAAAAGATCGTATGGTTACGAGTACCTGGGCAACACGTTTCGTCTTGTCATCACGCCATTGACAGACAAATGCTACTTGACCCTTATGGGAGCACTGCAAATGATTTTGGGGGGAGCACCAGCAGGACCCGCCGGCACGGGAAAAACGGAAACGGTAAAGGATTTGGCCAAAGCGTTGGCGAAGCAGTGCGTTGTATTCAATTGTGGAGATGGTCTTGATTACTTGGCAATGGCGAAATTTTTCAAAGGTCTTGCAAGTTGTGGCGCATGGGCGTGTTTTGATGAATTCAACCGTATTCACATTGAAGTACTTTCCGTTGTTGCACAGCAAATTATTACGTTGCAAAATGCATGTAAACTTGGATTGGAAAGGATTGATTTTGAAGGCTCCAACATTCGTATGGACGACGCATTTGCCGTTTATATTACAATGAACCCAGGATATGCCGGTAGGACTGAGCTCCCAGAAAACTTGGCAGCGTGCTTTCGACCGGTGGCTATGATGGTTCCTGACTATGCACTAATTGGGGAAATCATGCTTATAGCTTTCGGGTTCTCAAAGGCAAAAGAGTGTGGGGCAAAAATGGTTTCCACTTTCACACTTTGCTCCGAGCAGCTTAGTAACCAGTGTCACTATGATTACGGGATGCGTGCGGTAAAGACCGTCATTGTGGCTGCTGGTACATTAAAAGGCCAAGAGCCCGAAGCTGAGGAGTTACAACTGCTTTTGCGTGCCTTGCAAGACGTCAATCTCCCTAAATTCCTGGCTCAAGATTTACCCCTGTTCGAAGGTATTATTTCTGATTTGTTTCCTGGTATTGCCAGGCCCGATATAGATTATGGGGCGCTGATGCAGGCTCTGCAAGTATGTACAGAGAGAGCAGGACTGCAAGGTGCGGCCTTCTTCCTGAGCAAAAATATCCAGCTGTTCGAGACGATCTGTGTAAGGCACGGTCTGATGGTTGTTGGACCAACCGGAGGCGGTAAATCAGAAAACATCGATGTTCTATCTGCTGCGTTAACGATGCTTTGCGACTCGGGTGTGGATACAAACCCAACAATGTATCAACATGTTAAGCACTTTAAACTTAACCCCAAAGCCATTACAATGAGCCAGTTGTATGGTGCATTTGACCCAAACACCCGTGAATTTATTGACGGCGTCTTGCCTAATTTGTATAGAAATGCGGCTGCTGACACCACCATGGACCGAAAATTTGTTCTTTTTGACGGGCCAGTTGATGCTATTTGGATCGAAAATATGAACACTGTGCTCGACGACAACAAAAAGTTATGCCTGA
>JACLAC010003163.1_pt1 | contig 15906 bp, 19 predicted proteins | sample 8027881 | NCBI WGS metagenome assembly JACLAC01 (sample SAMN15725517, study PRJNA655200) | protist metagenome | isolation source: fluorescence activated cell sorting (FACS) single amplified genomes of... | place: Spain: Blaines Bay Microbial Observatory, Mediterranean Sea | collected 2016-01-19
ATGTTCGCCTTTTCGTCGAACACTTGGGATTTCCCTCGCAAGTTCGCATCTCTGTGCCAAATTCCGGCACGTTTCCCTAACACGAGCAGACGAGCAGGTATACTTCAGCCCAACAACAGACCCCGAGCCTAACAACAGCCGAGCAGGCATACCTGAATTCACGACTAACTGTGGTTCACAGCTTTGTCTATGTGAGACTCGGGGAATTTCGCTGGGTCGAGTGTTGTTGCCCTTGCATAGCCCTAGGGTAGACCGAATTAGGCGCTAGGTTAGAACTACCTAAGCGATCCTTCGGCATTTATGCTCCAGGTGACTGGGGCCCCAGTCGCACATGCGAAGCAAAAGGGAATCGCATCGATTCGCATATCGACCCCCTTCATATAGCAAACGAGTGATCCTTCACTCACATTGGTAGCGTGAGCTGGGTTTGTTAACCCACGGCATTCATGTTTGCGGGTTTGTCAACCCACGCCGCAATGGAAGAGGACCCTGAAACTGCTGCGCGACCTCAGGGCGATTGGCGTGAGCATGCCGCGCATCCCCATGCCGATGAGGTGTCTGTCGACACCGAAGCATTTTTCGGATCATGGTGTTGTCACACCACCCGAAACGGATTTACATTCCATTCTCCGAATCATAGCTGAAACGCAGCGTCTGATGCTGCGTCAAAACGGAACACCAGATCGCAGCCGCATTCTGACAAATGTACGAATTCCAGAATTTGATGGAGGCATGCGAACGACCGTACGTCAGTATCGCGAATGGAGAAAAGGAGCTTGAAATGATTTCAAGTTTGAATAGGTTGTCCAAGTCAGAAACAGCTCATCTCATTTATCTGCAAGCGAAAGGCCGAGCAAAACAGCTGATCGAATTTCTTGATATTCAGGCTTTAGATTCGGACCAGGTGTTGGACGACATTTTCAACGTGTACGGCCAGGCGTTCAAGAAACTCGGACATGAAAGAGTCGATGAGACTCATGGTCAATGGGAAACTGCCCATCGCAGAGCTGGACAATAAATGCAGGACTGGGGAGCTTCCTCCGAAAACCGCGTATGGAAGTTGAAGAGCAAGATGAAAACACGAAAATGTCCAACAAGGCGTTGGCATTCAAACTATTGAGAGGATCGGGCTTGACCCAAGCACAAAGAGCGCAGGCGTTCTTAAACTCAGGAGGTTCGTACGACCTCGACAAGCTGGAGACGATGTTGAGGGTCACGTTCGGCCATATTCATGAACACGAACGGTACAACGGTCAACTTGTTCCACAAAGACGATCAACGCTTTCAAGACCGATGACAACGTCGACACGATCATCAGCACCTACGGTGCATTCATCGAAAACGTCAGTGGGAGCGCCAAAGCCATGGGCGCGACCAGCGCTCCGAGAGTCAAATGGTCGTTTCCGAAACAGTCGGAAAACAAATATCCATGAAGCCGAGCACGAGGAACTGGAAGGTGACGAGTACGACGAGGATGGCGACTATGACGAGCCGGAGGTTGACGACGAAGACTACGAAGATGAGGAGCAGGAGGTCTACGTCGGTGACTTTCTGGATAACGTATCGACGGAGCACGATGTGGAAACGTTCGACGAAGAAGATTCGTGTTACCCTTGTGAGGGTGAACTGGAACGAAGCGAACTCCAGGAAGCTTTCGAAAGTGGTTGGAGGGCCCGGCAAAAGACTGCGAATCTGCGCACGCGTCGCGGTTTCGTGCCGCCAAGGGTAAAACACGACGGCGACAAGTCGAACCACTCCAAGCAGCCGCCGGACCCGCGGAAAGAAGAATCAAAATGTGCTGATTGTGGAGAATACGGCCATTGGAAAAGGAGATCCAGAATGTTCCCTGGTGAAGAACGGAAAGTCAAAACCGTTATAGACCAAAGGCCACGGCAAAACCAAAGCCGAAACCAAATGGAGTGCATGGCCCAGTGATCAGTTGGGTCGGTGTCAGCGACCACGTCGATGGAGCAGACTACGGCGATGGAGATGATCGCGAGGATGAAGAAGACAAGGACATGTATGTCGACAGCGTGAACCGGATCATCGACAAGGACTGTCATTAAGTAGAGGTTGTGGGCAAGGAAAGAACACTCGTTGAGCACATCGTGGAGCGTGCCAAGCATAAGAAGCATCTCACGCTCCTCCAAGGGTACGTCTACGCTGCGTTCAGTGGACCGCAACTTGCCCCGGATCGAGACGAGAACGAATGGAAGCTGCTCCTCAGAGTCTATTGCAAGGGACTCCCAGGACGAGTCTTTCGCGAAGAGGAAGTGCTAAACATCGTACGCAAGGTACGTGACGGACAACGAGAAGCCGCACCTGCAGAGCAACGCGGACGAGCAAGAAGAGTGGTGCTGAAGAGTGCTTCTTCCCAAGCATATTCGAACCGACGTTTGCGACGTGAACGTTCGGAATCTCGAGGAAGTCGCAGACAGGAAACGAAGTTGAGACCTCCACGATCCGATAGCAGTGAAGCCAAGGAGAAACAGCGTGAAGAAAGGAGGCGCGAAAGAGAGGAGAAGCAGCGAGAACGAGAAGATGCAGAAAAGCAGCGAGAGCGAGAAAAGGATGCCGAGAGGCGTCGCGATCATGAAAAGGAGGAAAGGCGTCGGGAACGAGAAGAGGAAGACCGACGCCGAGAACGTGAACAAGAGGAGGAACGCAAGCAGAAGCTACAGGAGGATGAGCGGCGCTGGGAAAAGAGAAGCGCAGAGAGCGACACGAGGCAATACGCCGATAGCAACTGGAAGAAGAAAAACGCCGAGAGCGGCTCGGCGCAGGAAAGCGTCCAGAAAAGCAAGAAGAACCTCAAGGTGCACCACCTGAACGACAGCCAAGGAAAGAAGAGGCTTGCCAGTCTCGAAAAAGGGCGAAGCGTCGTGGTTCTTCGACGTCCGAAGCACACGGCCGCAGAGAAGCGGTGGCTGAAACGAGTCGAAAGCAAGGTCAAGAAGGCGGAGGAGGGAAATGGGCAGCAGCAGCAGCAGCAGGAACTTCCTACAGGTTTTCCCCCGCGTCCGCCTGGGATGCCGGCGATGATGCCACCACCGCCGGTGCCGCCGCCACCGCCACCTCCTGCTGTGAAGTGCAAGGAAGGAGCTCCAGAGCCACAACGGGAAGAAGAGCGTCCAGACGTTCATGAAAGTTCTGCACCAAAACAGCCAGAGGATGACCATCCTGAGGTTCGGAAAAAGAAACGTGGAACTCCTGCACGAGATCCTCTAGAAAGACGAGCTTCACAACGGAGCTCGCAGACAATCCCGGTGAAGAAGGAAAGGAATCCATCTCCGCCAAAGACGGCCGCAAGGGCTTCGTCGTCTACGAACGTTCGGAGTTATACCGCGGAACTCGCCAAGGCTGGCATCGAGGAGCGCAGAAGAGAAGCCACGCCCGTGGCATCGCGTCAAAAGATGGAGACGGACAAAAGAACAAGTTCACGAGCTCATCGAAGTGATTGCTCGGCGTATTCCGAGTACAGCGATTGCACACCACGAACGCGTGAAGGACAACAGTCGGCGGAAGCGTGGGTGCCAACAAAACGGGGCAAACCCCGCCAGAGCAAAGTGAAGAAGAAGAAGTCCCGCAAGCGGGAATTGATAAAGAGAAGGAAGCCGAGGTGTTGGCTCGCAGGTCCGCCGTGACCCCGCCAGCAGCCAGAAAGAAACCGTCGGAGCCAGCATCGACTTCGTCGGCAGAACGGAGAAGCGCCCAGGAGCCCGCGACTTCTTCTGCAAAAAGGAAGAAGACGAAGGAGACAGCGTTGACGATGAGTCGTGCTTATCATTGGGTGACAGCCGTGAGCAAAGACGTCACAGAGGATGAAACATGACTTGTTTGAACGCATCAAGCGGTGGGTCAGTAAGCACGAGTTGTTTGACGGCTACGTGGTTCTTCCTGCATGTGTCCACTACATTGATAAGGAGAACAAGGTGAATATATACAATGCGTGGACAGGTACAAGCTAAGACCCAGAGCTGAATGTTGCGACCGCAGATGCGTACCACTGTTGCATGACCAACACTGATGCCAACAATCCTCAACCAGTGACTGCAGCGAGTGGGAACGTCGACATGGATGGCACGTCATTTGGGATCGTCCTGGGGCGTCATTCACGATCAAGATAAAGACGATCGAGACAGGTACGATCACGACAGGCACGACAAGGCCAAACACAGGGACAAGCTGAAGCATGCCACAGATGAAAAGGCTGCGCTGCTGCAGCTATTGGAAGAGCTGACATATGTCGAGTCAGCCCTAGAGCCAAATGTGATAGGCAAGAACGTCGATGAGGACATCCGCGCAAGACGAGCGGAACAACCATCGAAGGCCAAGGGCCTACCGAAGGTCAATGCAGACCTGTACGAAAACGTTAAGGATCATCGTGGACGGGGTGCTGCATCCGCAGCATCGACGGGGCCCCACGAGTCAGACAACCCCAAGGTTCCAACGATCCTCAAAGACGGCGTGGTGTATGACATGTCCCATACCCAAAGGGCCTCGAGTAGTGAGCGAGACAAAGAATTGCGAACACAAATGTATGATGCGCAAGTTCAAGCCGGAAAGTTTGAGCCAGGACCGCGTGCACGTTACGAGCAGTCGAAACGCAACGACCAGGTGAAATGCAAACACCCGTTCGAGACGTTGAAGTGGGGCGGAAATCGGTTTGCCGTCTACGCAAGCTGCGCAAAGTGCGGCCTGAGGTCGGTGATCTTGTACACCAAGAAGAGGATGGACAATTATGAGACGGAGGGTGTACCTAACACCAACGGCAGAAAGAATGGAAACCAGACGTTCATGACCAACGAGACGTACCAGGTCCATTTGCAGCCGGGTACGGCTATGGCTGACACAGGTTGTCGCCGAGCAGTTGGTGGTGAAACGTGGCACCGCGAATTCCAAGCAGCGCTAGACGACCGTGGTGAAAGTTGCCGCAGCGTCGCATGCAACGAAGTGTTTCTCTTCGGTCCTGGAAAATCCATTCGTGCGACACGAAGATGGATCTACCCAGTAGGGGTACATGGAAACCGCGGAGAATTACGAATTGCGGAAGTTCCAGCTGTGGTACCTGGACTAATTGGACCGGATGAGCTATCCAATTGGGAGACCGAAATCCATGTCACGGACGGCACGATTGGCATCCATGGAGTACGAGCGCCGCTGCGCTCGTCAGAATTTGGACACCCTTGCATTAACTTGCTTGATTTCAGTGGTCCAGAAAACGAGGTTGAAGTCCCGGAGACTGAGGTTGAGGAAATGCCCAAACCCGCGGACCCGGATTGGTGCTACGTGGACGAGAACGACATCCATTATGCTGATGATGCTGTATCGCACGTGTCCGACTCGAGCTCGGAAGGAGAACCTGTTCCCCATTTTCCGGAAGGCTTCGACGACGAAGAAAAGTATGACATCTATCAACGTGAATTGGAGTCGTACCGCGCAATGTTTCAGGACAGCGACCACAGTGATAGCACGGACGAATCATCGCATTAGCACACGAGTGATGATGAATATTATGAGGAGGAAGTTTCTGAGAATGAGGAGGATGCGAACAACGGCATCTTCGAATGTGTGAATTTGGGAGAAGAAAAGTTCATGAGCAAAGGTGACGCTCGACATTGCCGATCGAGCATCAAGGAGATCATCACGACAATGGGTCAATCCAACAAAAGCGAGGAAACCCTCATTGATGACGGCGGCAAGACAGAGGTCATTGACGCATTCCCCGCAGCCACAAAAGGACGGGAAACGCCGCGTCACTACCGCATCGAAAACAAGAGTTCCTGGACCGTGGCGGGTACTGGAAATGTTCACGTGGAGCTGCGCTTAAACTATGGCCGCATTCGACTACAAATGGGACGGGTTGCAACCGGTCACTCTGCCAGACTTCGATCTACTACGAGAAGCAGATCGAGCGGAGACACGAGAGTACCTTCAACGTGCTGACCCGAATCTCATTGCAATGGGATTTCCGTGCACATGTTGAAGTCAGATGCAAAGCATGAATCAGCGTACGCCATATCAGGTACGACGTCTCCGCGCACGTAGAACATATGAAACGCAACGCCTGTGTTGCGTAAACGAGGTGGCCGAATGGCAGCTGGATCGCGGGCGAACTGTGATCATCGAGAATCCAGCAAGACCGTTGGCCTGGGAGCAACATCCATTGAAGGCGTTGGAATCGCATCCAAAGGTTGTCACATCCATCATTGACATGTGTATGTATAGCAAGAAGCGGCCTGACAACGGCAAATTGATCAGGAAGGCCACGAAACTCATGGGGAACAAGTCGATCATGGAGAAGATTTGTAGACTATGTAATGGAAAGCATGATCATGACGGCATCCTGGGAAGCTTGACGTACACGGACGTGCACGATAATATGTAAACCATCAGTGCGAGTACGTGGGCTGGTGCCTACACCCCGGAGCTCTCTAACGGGATGTTGGACGCAGCGGCGGACTTTATGCAGCAAAGCGAGCAGAAGTTGGAGACATGGAATTCATCATTCCCAACCGAAGCGGAGGAGCTCCCAAATCCCAAAGGGCCTCCTACGGCGTATGGCAAGTTCCCGGAAGAGAAGGTCATGCACCCCGAGATCGACGAAGAGCAACATGAAGCAAGCGGCGAGGAAGCTGTTGAAATCAACAACTGGTCTGACATGGAGCTTCCCAGTGACAGACGGGAAGACATTTTAGCAAAGGTTCCACAGCATGTCCGAATATCTGTACGAAAGTCACATCGAGGACTGGGACATCCCTCAAAACAAGTGTGTTTGAATATGCTGAAGTTGGGAAGCACGAGCCAGGCGGCTCTCCTTTACGCCCGAAATTGGAAGTGCCCAACGTGCGAAGCATCTGCACAGCCAGCGCAATACGGATCGACATCGACGCGTACACGTCCATTCACATTCAACCATACAATCGTGATGGATCTGAAGTACCTCAACGACAAGACGAAGCAGTACGTGTGTTTGTCAATCGTGGACGCAGGCACGTCATGGCATACAGCGGTCTTTGTTAAGACTCGGAAATCAAAACACATTAGCAGGATGATTCTAAATAACTGGATCGCACATTATGGCGTTACAGAGCTCATCGTTGTGGACCAATGTGGCGAGCTCATGGACAAGTTCCACGACTTCCGCGAGGAGTTCGGCATTGACGTTCACATCACAGCAGCTCAAAGTGGCTGGCAACATGGATTCGCTGAACGACATGGAGGCATCCTAGGAACGTTGTGGAGAAAGATCATCTACGACTTCGACATCGATAACAACTCACATTTGGCTGCGACGGCGTTGGCAGCCATCATTCAAGCGAAGAACGCGACTATGACGCGAAACGGTACAACACCCGAACAAGCCGTGTTTGGGAGAGCGTCGCGTTGGACGGAAAACGCCAATAACGATGACGACGCGATTCTTCTCAGCGTTTTGGGTTCCCATGGCATCGCATGGAAAATGACACAAACCAGAACCGCCGCAAAGTTGGCGCTGATCGAAAGAGACGCGATGGACAAGGTTCGACGCAGCATGCTGCGGGCAGCCCCAACTGTTATGGAGGAGGTTGCACCAGGGACAAGAATCCATTTTTGGTGCCCGGACCCGCTTCGAGGACGACGACGTCAAGACCCTGAACGGTGGCGCGGTCCTGCCACAGTGATTGCACGAGAGTCAAAGGGGAGCTACTACATCTCCTGGCGTGGACGAGTTATACTCGTAGCCCGTGAGCAGATTCGTCTGGCAACCTCATGGGAAACGGCGGCGCATGGCACTATCGAGAAAGATCTGAACATCACCGCCAAAAACCAAGAGGACAAGAGCTACATTGACATCAGCGACGAAACTCTGCAGCCGGACGTGCAGCCCATACGGAAGCACGAACGGACATTCCTGAAAAAGAGGAGCTCAAGGCAATCAAAGAAAAGGATGGCGTGCAGGCGATCACTGAAGAGGAGATCGCCAAGAAAACTCGTGCCGTAAACGGCGGTATCGTCAAGGACAAAGGCATTGGCAAAGACAGTGCCAAGACAAAGATGAGCAACATCAAAGCACGCATAGAGGACATTGCTAGAGACATGGCGACACCGCTGAGCACGTTTCGAGACGTATCAGCGAAGGGGGCTTGTCAGCCCAAAAGCTTCGAACCCGGAGTTAAATATTCAGTTCCACTCGTCCCGACGTCAATAAAGGACACAAGTACCCTCGAGAAGGTTCGGGAGGACATGAAAAAGGGCAACCGGAACCCCTGTCCCAGAGGACATGGAGCTGGACACCGGCATAACGCCGGGCAAGAAACGGTTTCTAGCAGATGACGTTCCCGCACAGATCAAGAAATCGCAAGCTCAACATGATCCGTTGGGAAGCGAACAGTTACCCCTCATCGCGATGCATGCTGTCGTGTCACCAGACCAACAGCGAAGCGACTGGTTTTCCAGAGAAGAGCTGAAAGCCATGAGTGCATTGATGGGCAAACAGGTAACAGGTGTATGAGTTCACCATCAACCCCGACGACTATATTATGGCCACCCACGACATGCGGGAGCAAATCGGTTAACGGTCATGGTCACGGACAAGTTGGAAATAGACTTGAAGGACGACGAAATAGCGATATGCAAGAGCAAAGCTTCGCAACAGTGGATATGATTGACGAGAGTTTACACAAGTTTCGCGGATTACGATGAAACTCATCCAATCTGCGTGGATACCCCAGTGGGTGTCGTAACGCTGAACGCGACCCAGAAGGAAGAGGAAGACGTGAAGTCAGTGTTCTCTACGTGGAATGAAGTTTTCACATTGCAGCTAAAACAATGCCAGAAGGAGCTGGATCCCAAACTCTTCGACAAGGAAGAGCGAAACACAATTTCTGTTGCAGATGTATCGGAATGGCGCCAGTGGGTGACGAACGAAGTAGTGAAGCTCGTTCCAAGTGAATTGGAAGGGGAAATTCCAAAGACCAAGATCATCAGCGCGCCGATGCGGTTCGTTAGAACAAACAGAAGCAACAGTTCAACGGACCCACTGGAAGCAAAGAGCAGACTGGTGGTATTCGGTTTCACGGACCCCGCGCTTGGACTCTATCGTACGGATGCCCCGACGACGAGTCACCTGGCAGTCATGCTCCGTGCAACACTGTCGTTGTCGCACGGATGGTCCATGGCCATTTTCGACGTCACGACTGCGTTCCTGCGTGGTGAACGCATGACACGGGATGTCTTTGCGAAGGCGCCCGTAGAAGGACTTCCGGCAACGGAAACTTTTCCAAGAATCAAACCTGGACAGCTACTGCAACTGCTGAAGGGTGCATATGGACTGTCTGAAGCTCCACGACTGTGGTATCTTCGCGCACGGTCACTGCTGGAAGAAATCGGCTTCACAGAACTTAGCGTTGCACGCGCAGTTTTCGTATACCTGCACAAAGGGGATTGCAGTCGCATACCTGTCATTACACATTGACGATGGTGCATTGTTTGGAGATCCTGCGAACGCGGTCTACAGACTCGTCAGACATCGTATCAGTCAACGGTTCAACAGCAAGGTATGGAAGTCAGTAAATAGCGACGGTGTCGAGTGCCTTGTCATGCATTGGAAGCACGACGAAACCGGCATCCGCATTGACATGGACAAGTGCATCGACGAGCACATCGTTGTAACGAAAGTACCCAAGAAAGAGTTGGACGAAAGGTTGCTGACGGGCACGGAAGTAACTGAGTTCAAGCGTGCATTGCAGAAAGCGCGTTGGCCTGTGGCCAGAGTCATCCCGGAATTCGCATATTCCATCAGCGCGCTGGCACAAGGATGTGAAACGCAAGTTCTTCATCTACGTGCACTGGCTGATATGCAAGGTTGTCTCCTACAACTTCGTCAACGAGGGAGAGCGCAACTGCATTTGCGCAAAATCAAAGTCGACGACATTGTGGCACTCACTGTCGTGGATGCCAGCTTCGCAGGCGAAGAAGGACTAAAGAGCCAGTGCGGGTTCTTTAACTTGTTGGCAGATCGCAAAGTCAACCACGGTCAAGCACTTGCTGACATGTCCGAGTTCCACAGTTCAACCATCAGCCGAGTGGTACGATCAACCTTGGCGGCGGCGTCAGCAAGTCTGAGTACATCGTTGGCTCGACAACTCTATGCACGTCTAATGGCAGAATCACTGCTGTCTGGAGAACCAAGTTTGCATGCAAGTTGGCGAATGCATCTCAACATGCCTGGCCTCTTGGTCACGGACGCGAAGAGCCTCTTCGACCACCTGACGAAGACAGGAAGCGTACCGACTGAACGTCAAACGCTTATCGACTTGCGTGTTGCCAGGGACCTCGCAGAGCATGGTTCAATACACATCAAGTGGCGCCCAAGCCGACACATGTTAGCGGATTGTCTCACGAAGGCAACGAAGGTCAATGAGGTGTTCGACAAGTTCATGGAGCATAACAAATATAGCTTGGTACCAAGCGAGGAAGAAGCCCAATCAGATAAACGAAGACTGAGTCTAAGGCAGGGTCAGCGCACACGCGCAAAGGACCGAAATAAGGAAAGCAAGGTCATTGCGTGATTGGTGGCGTGTGTGTGTGTGTGTGTGTGGGACGTGCTAACCAAGGGACAGTATAGTGATGCCGACTGCGCGAGGGACGAGAAGTTCGTTGGCGACCTGCTGATGCCCGAAACTGGACACTACGACCACAACCCTTCGCGGAAATATAGCTTGCTCCAGGACCCAGCCGTGTACCTTTCGCCGTGTCAAAACCATTAAACAAGAACCTTCGCTCATCTTCGACTGGCACGAGTAGCGCGAAACATGCATGTCCAGACGACCCGCAACGTATTAGCGTGTGCATGAAGGAGCCTGACACCAATGTCGCGTAGTGAGCATGACAACCCATGCTATTTGCTGACAAGCAATGGTGAGCGAACGCGGAGCCCAACCCATGATACAGCGTCAGCCATCACTGACGTCATTACGGGAGAAAGGTGACCAATTGGCATTGGTCATGTATGGAAACAATCATCACTGGCTATGACCAGTTACATGAAAAATAGGGTTTGCTAACCCACGTTTCGCAGCGGTGGTTTGCTAACCCCTCATGAGCCCCGAGTTCGACCCGTGAGCAGCCTGGGCAACACGAAAAGCAAATTCATCCGGTGTGAGAATCAGGGATTTTCGCTGGGTTGAGTGTTGTTGCCCTTGTATAGCCCGAGGGTCGACCGAATTAGGCGCTAGGCTAGAACTACCTAAGCGATCCTTCGGCATTTATGCTCCAGGTGACAGCGGGCCCCAGTCGCACAGGCGAGGCAAACGGGAATAGCATCGATTCGCATATCGACCCCTTCATATAGCAAACGAGTGATCCTTCACTCACAGTTTAGACCTATATCTCGCATAGCCCTGCTCAGCTAGATGTTCCGCCCTAGAGCAAACTCGTGGAACGACGGCCTCAATTCTTCTTCTGCATTTTTTCCTAGGAAACGCTTTCGCTGTGACCCTGGCCCGTTTCAGGCGCCCCCTTTCGTGCATGCTTTGCATGTCCATCAACTCATTCTCAAGCGCACGCACGGCATCTCCGACGTTGTGCGTCACGTCTCAAACATATTGGCGAGGGCGTCCAAACCATGCGTGGCTTTCAACTTTTGAATCGAGCACGAGAGGAGCTGTCGGGACTCATTATCGATCTTCTCCGCCAAATCAGCAACGACCTTCTGCAAGCTCGCCTTCAACGGTCTTGCCCACTCCCACGAAGAGTCGGACATAATCATGTCGAGCTGGCTTTTCGCTTTGCGCATGGCAGCGGAATATCGGGAACACAGGGCGTTGCCATTGTTGATGGCGCGGGTGATCGTGGGCTCCACCTTGTTGGTTTTGGTTTTGGTGCTGGCGCTGGTGGTGGTGGTGCTGCTGCTTCTGCTGGAGGCTTCCGCCGAGCCCGAGGATGTTGCTGCTGGCGCGGCCCCATTGTTCTTGCGCTTGAATCTGGTTCTGCGTCTTTACAAACTTGACGAGTATCTCGACGATGGCCGCTGTCGGCCCCTTCATAGCGGCGACGCTTCGCTTTCGGCATCCCCCTCGCCCAATCTGTGCTTGGACCAACAAGTGGCTACGGATATGTTGTGTGTTGTGGTTGCTGTGGCATGTTGTGTGATGGTTGGCGGCTGCTGCTTGTCCATTGCTGACGATATGTTCTGGTGGTGGTCCACCTCCTCGCTTTTCAGCTAGCTATGGTAGCGTCGTAATTAAGTGCATCTGGAAAACGACCAACCTGCACCAAATACAACGGGGTAAAAAAACGCGAAAACAACGCAAAAGTGTATTAAGTAGAAAGCCCAAAAACGTCAGAATTTAGTGCAGATCACCTCCACTTACTTCCGACGCTAGTGTATAGCTAGGCCGATCCGCCAACCCCCTGGCCTTATCGAGCGTGAGGCATCAGGGCCCGCGAGCAGATCGACCGATGTATGGCATCGGTGCCGACGGCAAGCATAGATCCGGGGAGGCCAGCAACTCTGGTCGGGGCGCCGGAATGGATCAGCGGAGAAAGTTGAGGAGATTCGCTTCGTGAATCACGATGTGGTGAAGAACCAAAAGTGGTGAAGAACGGATGTTCTTGTGGCCAGCAACAACATACAGAAAGCCACGTGCTGCGCGCATTCCCAGCCAGATGCAACCTCCTACGTCAAAATGCACTAGCGTCGGAATTAAGTGCAGGTGATCTGCACTAAATTCGGACGTTTTGGGCCTTTTTACTCAATACACATTTGCGTTGCTTTCGCGCCTTTTTTTACCCCGTTGTATTTAGTGCATCTTGGGCTGTTTCCAGATGCACTTAATTACGACGCTACCATAAGCAGCATAGCTACATATAGGAAGCGTAATGTGGTTTCCTAAAGCAAGACGCCGCGGGACCCTATGGGTGGGAACAGGCGTCGTCACCGAGGGCTGAGAGCGATTGGGGGGAAGGATGGGAGCGGTGTCCTCACCGAGGGTTGAGAGCGAGAGCGAGACGGAGTGGTCCCCTCTATGTATGGCTCCCCGGCGCTGTGAGAAGTTGGGCAATTGGTATGGAAGACATATAGCCAGCGCTTATTGAGACGGTGTGGCCCATTCTCCTCTGACGATGAGTGGCTATGACGATTGCGACGTTGCTGTTGTTGCTTATGTTGATGGTGCGGTTATGCGTATGCGTATGATGCTGCTGCTGGTTACGATGCTGCTGCTGCTGCTGTTGTTGATGCTGCTGATGATGATGCTGCTTATGCTGCTGCTGCTGATGATGATGATGATGCGGATCATGATGAGTATGATGATGATGATGATGAATGCACATCAGGGTTAACCCCGATGAGCGGTGGTGATTGTGACTCGACAGTCAGGGATGTCCCCGACGGCGATATAGTTTTCTGTCGCAGCGTGCGTATTGGGCTATGTTTGGGTCGGTGACCTTGAGACTGCTTCTTCACCGGGTTGGAGGCCTCGTTTATGTCGACGTGAACTTCCGGGACAATGACAGGCACCTCCGCAGGCGGGCCGGCAACGGACGAGGCCGAGGACGTGGCTGCGTGCGCACCAGTCAACGACGAGTGCGAACTGCACCTTGACGTTGGCGACAGCGGAAGGCTCTCATCAGGTCGGAGCGAGCAGCAGACATCCCCACGCCAGGGGGCTGGGAACACATCGGGGCCTCGGGGGGGCGCCGCACAGTGTACCAGACCATTCGTCATCGTAGTCGCATGGCTCTCTGTTGGCTTCCATGGCGTCGGTGACATCATTCGTTCCGAACATCGGGGTCACGGCGGGATCATCGCAGAGGAATCTCACCCGCTTAGACGCAGGCGCCTCGCCGGAGGAGCCACCACGGATGATGGTCTGGGCCGCGATGGCACCAGCAAGCGCTGCAGCAGGCACGACGACTGACGTCAGCCCCACGCCAGGGGAGGCAGGGCCGTCCAACATCTCAACACGGGTTTGGTCATGGCACTCATCGTCTGTGATCATTGGGACCTGGTCCATCTCTCCCACGGGCTGTTCTGCAACCGCATGCTCATGCACGAAGACCCCAGAAGGGGGCACTGTGAGGTTGCACTTGAGACGGAAGGCCAGGCTCTGCGCGGGAGTTTGGGATTCTCTCTTGCGGGCTGGCCTTGGGCACAGCGTCGACACTAAACTGCGCCCACGGGACCGGCACGCCGGCGAAGAGTACCCCAGAACAGAAAGCACCGGCCTGCTCAACGGAGCGAAGTTGCACCTGTGCGATCGGGATAGGCACGTCACCACTCCTCGCATCCGAGTTGCTCGCCACTGCTTCACTGATTGGGGGGGAGTCCTCGGATCTTCCCCCGTCTCTTCCTGCTTCGTGGGAGAGGGCTCGGCAGCGGGCTGCTCGACGTCTCGCTTCTGCTCTGCATCAACGATCGCTTCGAGGACGTCGCGTGCAAACTCGGCAGCATGAACCGCCGTGATGTCCCGGGCAAAAGTGTAGGCTGTGTCCAGGTTGCGAAGTTTAGCTGCGAGCCGATTGTCAGTGCGCTTGCTGCGGTGGAAGGATCGTGCGGCCTGGGCGAGTCCCATATAGTGGCAGGAATCCGCATTTGACAATTCCCGAAGAAGATGGCTGTGCAGCTGGCAAAGGATCGAGAAACCATCGTGGACGAAGAAGCTCATCGTACAGAAAATACGGCGCCTTGAGCCCGGATGGCTACGGATGCTGCTGTTGCTGATGATGACGATGATGTTCATTATGATGATGAGTATGATGATGATGGTGTTTGGCACATCAGGGTTGACCCCGATGAGCGGTGGCGATTGTGATTCGACAGTCAGGGATGTCCCCGACGGCGATATATTGTTCAGTCGCAGCGTTGCAACAGACATCCGTGACCATCAGCGTCCTGCAAGCATATGTGGCAACACGTCCGCCAGCGCCTGCCTCAGGGCATTGTTGAGGGCCGCATCGTTCATCGTCGTCTGCTGCTGGACGAACGCCGGCATCGTCGTAAGCGCCTGCTGCTGTGATCCTCATCACGATGGGGCGGCTTCTCCTCGGCTTCCTCGTCGCGTCGCCACCCAGGCCTCCACAAGTCTCGTAAGCCCTCTATCGTCAACGATGCTTCGTTGGCGCTCGTGCCCGCGAGGTGGTACCTGACAACATCGGCCCAATTCTGGCCAGCGCTACCCCCTTGCACCGCAGGCGTCGGCCGCGTCTGCGCGTCGGTCTCGGTAGTTGGCGCTGGCGCGGCTAACGGCGGAAACTGCGCGGCTAACGGCGGGAACTGCTCCTCTTCCGCGACCGTCAGCTTGGCGAAGTGCTCCCAGAGTTTCCAGCGCACTGGTGGGAGTCCTCTGGCGATCATGCCCACGTTCCACGGGGCTGTGGGGACCCCCCTTTGCGGGGCGTCGCGGGACGCGGAGCTGGTTCCGCGCAATTGCGCAACCTCGGGGTGAGCGACGACCTCCTCTTGGGCCACGGCGGCCGGTTCGTCGAGCTCCCGCTCCGCCAATCCGCCTTCCACCGCCGTCGCTCCTTCACCGAAAGCAGCATGCTCGGCCAGCCCGACTGCCGCTGCCTGGATGCGTCCCGGCAGCACTGGCCGTATATCTGACTCGTCGGGATCGACCATCGCGCGCACAACCATCCGCCTGATGTGCTTGCGATCCGCACGGGAGAGCCCGGAGGCATCGATGCCATTCAGTAGGGCCGTCACGCGCCCTGCCAGGATCACCGCCTCATCAGGTCCTGCTGCGACGTCCTTCGCGGGGGCCTGTCTTTGCTGCTGCAGCTCCTCCTGCAACTGCTCCACCTGCTGCTCCAACTCGAAGACCGTGGCCGACAAATCCGTCATGCACTGTCATGCACCGTACGACATCATAACGAGATGCCCACGATTCCGAACTGTATTACAGTTGTGACAAATTATGA
>JACLAC010008331.1_pt1 | contig 15905 bp, 11 predicted proteins | sample 8027881 | NCBI WGS metagenome assembly JACLAC01 (sample SAMN15725517, study PRJNA655200) | protist metagenome | isolation source: fluorescence activated cell sorting (FACS) single amplified genomes of... | place: Spain: Blaines Bay Microbial Observatory, Mediterranean Sea | collected 2016-01-19
CTTTGCCATCTGGCCAAGAATTGTAGCGCCAATCATTGGTTCTGATGGAAACGGCATTTCCTTTTGTTAGGGTGTAGGCGAAATGATCCCATTTTTTTAAGGAAGGGTTTTCTAATAAGGGCTTGAGGCTTTTCCCTTGAAGAACACTAGGTTTTTTGGCTGTTGTGTTGGTTAAATCTATCAACGTAGGATATAAATCGATGAGCTCAGCGATGCCTTTGCTTTTTTTACCTGCACTAGACTCAAAACCAGGAGCTGAAATAATGAGGGGAACTTTGGTTGTTTCCTCCCATAAGCTAAGCTTTTGCCAGCAATGGTGCTCTCCCATATTGTAGCCATGGTCTGAAGTAAATATGACGATAGTATTTTTTCTCATATCTAGTCGATCTAGATGGTCGAGGACTCTGCCCACTTGTTCATCCATAAAGGTCACACTGGCATAGTAGGCGGCAAGGGTCTTTTTTTGTTGTTCGATGCTCATGAAAAAGCGACCTTCGTTTTGCATGGCTTTGGCTGATTCTGGGATATCGTCTAGATCATTTTCTGGAACGATGGGGAGTTTTATTTTTTCTAGAGGGTATAAATCGAAACAGCGTTTTGGAGCAATGAGGGGAACGTGAGGTCTGACTAAACCTAAGGCCAAAAAGAAGGGGGCACCTGGCTTCGATTTCGTCCCATTTTCCATATTAGGGATGATGGGTTTTGATCTGTTCTCTAAAAAGGCGATGGCTTGAGTTGTGGCTAAAGCATCTGCTTGAAAATCTGCAGATTGATTCGGAACTTGTATCGCATAAAAGTTAGAGCCATAGTGGTTTCTGCTAGGAGTCAGTAATTCTGAAACGCCTGGGCTATATAGTTCTGCAGCCATGATATTGGAGGCATAGTCCCAAGATTCGGGGTCATCTGCTTTAGCAGTGCCGGCTTCAATTTCGCCTGGAACACCCATATGATAAATTTTAGAGTAACGTACCGATTGGTAGCCTAAATTTTTAAAGAAACCAGCCATGCTGGGGTGGTTTGAAAGCTGGGGGTTATGGTTTCTGAATGAACCAGCTTTATAACTATTGTTGGTCACTCCATTTGTTTCAGGGTAAACACCACTCATAAGTGAGGCTCGAGAAGGACCACAAACAGGGTATTGGCAATAGGCCCTATCAAACTGAACACCACTTTTCGCGAGACGATCTATATTGGGTGTTTTACAGATTTGATTGCCATAACTCCCCATACAGGCTTGTAAATCGTCGGCAATAATAAAAACGATATTCGGTTTTTGAGACTCAGCAAAGATGTTGAAAGTACTGAGTAGTAAAAGCAGAAGGAAGGTTTTCAAATTAAAATCTATAAATTTGTATTATTTTTACAGACTATTCGGTATTTGGTTTAAGTCAATAAGATAAAAATATAGAAGAATAGGATTCAGGCAAATCTGCCTAAATCCTAAAAAGATGTTAAAATGTGTACAGATTTTACTTTAGAATAACAGAGCGACTTTGGTCATCAGCTAAAATTCTAAACATCGCACTTTCGAGTTTGGAAACAACATCTGGTTTTGATTCATATAAATCATTGGTTTCAGAAATATCATTTTCTAAATCGTAAAGTTGCCATGGTGTTCCGAAACGACTTCCTTTAGGTTGTTGACGACCTCCGGAGCCATTGCCAAGAATAAGTTTGTAGTTACCTGAACGAATAGCAAACATACCTCCAGATGAATGATGGATAACAGGAGCACGCTTAAAGCTCTTTTGCTGTCCTTTAAAAATAGGTAGTAAGCTAAAACTATCTTGAGCAGCGACGGTAGCATCAGGTGTTTTAATTTTTGCCACAGCAGCGGCAGTTGCAAATAAATCTGTATGAGTGATGGGAAGGTCACAGACAGACCCAGCTTTAATAACTTTTGGCCAACGAACTAAATAGGGAACGCGATGACCAGCTTCGTAAATATCGGCTTTTGTTCCACGTAGAACTCCATTGGCGGTATGATCACCACTGAAAAAAGTTTGTTGTGTTTCGTCGCTCAAATGGTGAGGTTGGCTTTTGTCATCGACGCGATACATGAAAGAGCCATTGTCACTGGTATAAAAAACAAGGGTGTTTTCTTTGATGCCAGCTTTCTCTATCGCTTTTAACACTTGGCCTACCGTCCAATCGACTTGCATGATAAAGTCGCCATAGGGTCCTAGTTTAGATTTACCTTGAAACCTTGGGTGTGGCATCACAGGTTTATGAGGAGCAGATAGAGGCATGTATAAAAAGAAAGGTCGATCTTTGTTGGCTTTAGTTTCGATATGCTGACAGGCATCACCTGTTAAGCGGTCTAAATATTCAACAATAGAAAAGTTTGATCCAAGTTCACCAGCTCTCAAATAAGCTGGGAAACCAATTTTCTCTTGCGTACGATTTGGAAGTCCTGTGATAGAATGGCCTTCGACAAAAACATAAGGTGGGAAATCGAGTGAAGCAGGAATAACTTTCGAATACATAAAGCCAACATCGACAGGAGAATGATCGAGTGGCTTCTTCCAATCCCAATTTCCAGCGTCATCTTTTTGAAAACCTAAACCTAAATGCCATTTACCAATGACAGCTGTGTCGTAGCCTTGTTCTTTTAGGTGAGAGGCCACTGTTGCTCGGTTTTTTTCGATCAAAGGTGTTCCATAGCCATTGAGGACACCCCTTTTTAACTTGCTTCTCCAAGAATAGCGACCCGTTAATGTGGCATAACGAGTAGGTGTGCATACAGAAGAGGGAGAGTGAGCGTCGGTAAAGTTCATTCCCTCTGCTAAAAGTGTATCTAAGTTGGGTGTGGGAATTTTTGAGTTGGGGTTCATGGCTTGTATGTCGCCATAGCCCATGTCATCCGCTAAAATATAAACGATATTGGGTCTTTCATCTGCTTGAATAGTTGAAAGGAGAGAGATGGATGTGAATAGAGCTAAAGGTTTATGGCAAAACTTTAAAAGTTTTCTGTAACTAAGACCAAATGGCATTTATTTCTCCAAGTAGAGTTGGTTTTACTTTATAATAAAGTAGTTAAAAAGGATAGAGAAACTTATGTAAATAAATGACGTTTTTATAAACTTTTTACAATTTAGTTAAGGGGTAGTTTTTTAGGCCCATTTAAGAAAGTGCCTATGAAGGTATATCTAATTAGTATTTGATATAAAAAAAGCAAAAGGAAACAGGTCGTGCTAAGGATGAGGACCAATTTTATATAAGGCGATAAATCCCAGTTTTTAAGATATGCTTGTAGATAAATTATAAGAGGCATGTGAGTGAGATAGAGCCAATAAGAAGCATCAGAAAGGTAGCGAAGTATTTTATTTTCTTTTGTAAAGTATGATCTAAAAACTCCGATGAAACTAAAGCACATGAGCCACACAAATAAGGATTGTGTTAAAATTGATAGGGGACGGTGATAATAATCAAACTCATGAGTTGTGAGATAACCCAATGGAAAAACGAGGAGTAGGGAAAAGGGAAGCGTAACTTTCCAATGACGACCTAGTTTTTCTTGAGTGTCGTTGGATTCCCAATACAAAGCACCAAAAAAGAAAAATAGACAGTAGTAAAAGAATAAGTTGGGCATGGGTAATAACCCACCAAAGGTATCAGGTCCAAACACAGGAACCATGAGTCCCATATGGTATTGGAAAAACAAGGTGATTGGAATGAGGAAAAAGTACCTAATGGGTGATAGGAGGAAGGAGGTAGGTAATGAAAAATTCACTTTTTTAATGAAATACACGACCATAGAAAATAAAACGATCATCCAGCATAGATACCAAAGAAACCATAAGTGCTGAAAGATGGGAATGGTTGTTAGTAAAAGAAAGAGTATATTTGCTGATCCATGTGTGGCTTGTGCTTCTTGGAGAAATTTAAGGCATTGTTTCCTGCCTTTTTTTATAGAAGTTTCATTGACGACTATTCTATTGAACCCCGCTATAAGTTGTGTGGTTGTTGAATCTGTGTAAATATAGTCGAGTGGGCTGATGTTGAGGTAGTTTAGAGCATTTACTTCAGCTCCATGATTTATTAAAAGTTGAGTACATTCAGCATGCCCAAATAATGTCGCCATATGTAGTGCCGTGCCACTATCGCCTAAGCGAGCATTTACATCGGCTCCTTTTTCAATGAGTAGTTTTAGAATGGTGGGTTGGTCGTGAAGGACAGCAAGATTAATTAGGCTAGTTTTGTAGAGGTTAAAATAGTTTGGGTCGATGACATTGTTATAGAGACTCTCTTTAACGGTGTTGATGTTTCCTGTTTTGATGGCTGAGAAAACTTTATCTTCAGCTTTTGTGATGAGAGGGCTCTCTTGAAAGTGACCTTCTACTTTGGGAGACTCCATAGTAGAGGTTAAAAAAATGATATAGAAAGTTAAAGGAATGATCGTTAAAAACCCAGCCAGCAAAGGAAGAAAAATGCGTTTGAAACGATGTTTTATAAGTTGTTTTAAACCTTTTTTTCTCCATAGCATAGCTGTGAAAAAACCACTGATCAAAAAGAATAGGGGCATTCTAAAGCCGTGTATGGCAGAGAATACTATGTGATAGGTGGGGTGAGAGTTTTTGTCTTGCACCATCCATATCGTATCTGGGATGAAACTCATCATGCCATGAAGGACGATGCCCAGCAGCATTGCGATGGCGCGTAGTGCATCTAAATCATTTCTTCTCATAGAAGTGAAGTAGAGTTTTTGTTGATGTAAAAAAGAATCGGGTCGTTCAAATTATTTTAGACGACCCGATGAGAGATGGAATTAGCGCGTGGCTATATTGGAGGATCTCATCTTATTTTTAATGTCTTGAACACTATATTGGCGGTTGTGCAAAACAGAGGCTAAAATGGCAGCTTCAGCTGAAGTTTTTTCAAATACATCGACAACGTGGTCTGGGTTTCCACCACCACCTGATGCAATAACGGGGACGCTCACGGATTTTGAAATCATGTCAGTGAGGTTGAGCTCGAAACCGTCTTTTGTTCCATCGCCATCGATGCTATTAACACAAATTTCACCAGCTCCACGATCTACTGCTTCAATGGCCCATTCTAGAGCATCGATGCCTGTTGGTTTTCTGCCGCCATCGATATAAACTTCGTAACCACTTTTAATGGTTTCAGTAGCTTCCACTTTGAGAACTTGCATGGATAGAAGGATGCACTGAGCACCAAATGCTTTGGAGCCTTGAGTGATCACTTCTGGGTTTCTCACAGCGCCTGAGTCAACGCTCACTTTTTCAGCACCAGCTAGTAAGACTTTGCGCATGTCTTCCAATGTTCTGATTCCACCACCTACGGTGAAGGGGATGAAAATAGTTTCAGCCACTTTGGAAACAACATCGATAAAGATGTCGCGCTTTTCATTACTGGCTGTGATATCGTAAAAAACGATTTCATCCGCTCCTTCTTCGAAATAGAACTTGGCTAATTCGACAGGGTCGCCCACATCGACATTGCCTTGAAATTTAACGCCTTTGGTGACTTTTCCGCCTCGGACATCAAGGCAGGGGATGATTCTTTTGGTGAGCATTTTAGAGGTAGGTTTCCAGTTTTGGGGTGATCAGCTTAAAAGCCGTGTCGACATCGTCTACAATTTTAAAGAGGTCAAGGTCTTTGGCTGAGATTACACCAGATTCAACTAAATGGTCAAAATTGACACATTTTTCCCAAAAGTCTTTCCCATAAAGTAAAATACCACAGGGACGGTTGATTTTTCTGGTTTGAATGAGGGTTAAAATTTCAAAAAGTTCATCCAAAGTACCAAACCCACCAGGAAAAGCGACTAAAAACTTGGCTCGGTAGCTAAAATGGAACTTTCTCGTGAAAAAATAGTGAAAGTAAAAGTTATAGTCCTGAGGGATATAGGGATTGGGTTTTTCTTCCATAGGAAGCGCAATATTTAGGCCTATGGTTTTGCCTCCCGCATCGTGGGCACCGCGATTTCCAGCCTCCATGATTGCAGGTCCACCACCAGTGGTAACGACAAAAGGTTGAGGGTGCTCTTCGTTGCCTTTAGATAGAGACCATTTGGTAATTTTATAAGAGAGCTCTCGACATTCTTCATAATAATGACTTAAAGCTTCAGCTTGGGGGGAGGAGTTTTCCCCAGGTGGATGAATTCTGGCTGATCCAAAGAAAACAATGGTGTGTTCTACCTTCTTTTTCTCCATCACGTATTCGGCAAAAGTGCTCTCAGCTAATATTCTTGCCCATCTCGCTGCTCGAGACATCATGAATTCATCATCGAGAACGGGCACGGCTACGGGGCTGATTTCCTTACCTTCTGAAACACAGTCGCTTAAATACTGAGGGTAAAGACTTTCGGCGACTTTTCTGACAGCTTCAGCTTGAGGGCTTAATAAAAATTCACGTCCTAAACTTGTTTCTTTGCCTTGGTAGATCATCAGGTTTCCTTTAAATGCGGAACCGACCATTATAGCCAAGCTTTAAAAAAAACTGCAAAAATTTTGAGTCTTTTATGGATGGTATAAATGAGCTGATCTTCAAACTGATGAAGAAATCATGAAAAATCGAAGGAATCGAGTTTTTTGAGAAGGCTATCAGCATCTGTTAAAGTTGGACTACTTGTGATAGGTAGCCGACTTTTAGGACTTTTGCGCGATAGCTTACTGGCAAAATATTTGGGCTCTGGTTGGGTTTCAGATGCTTTTTTCACAGCCTTCAGAATCCCCAATATGCTACGGGATTTATTGGGCGAGGGAGCTCTTTCTAGCATTGTTGTAGCTAGATTGGGGAAGATGGAAGGTGAAGAACCTGCAAGAGTCAAAAGCTTTGTTCAAAAACTGATAGCTTTCTGGGGCTGTTTATTGGTTGTTTTAACTCTGCTTGGGATAGGTTTTGCTCCCTGGATTGTTGAAGTTTTAGCTCAAGGCTTTAAAGATAACCCTGAGCAATTTCAACTGACGAAAGACCTAACGAGAATGATCTTTCCCTATATGACTTTAGTTGGTTTGTGTGCCCTTTCTATGGGTATCTTACATCATAAAAAAGCTTTTGGTTGGGCTTCATCCGCTTCAATATTTTTTAATTTAAGTTGTATCTGCATTATGGTGGTTTATGCAGAAGTTTGGAAAATGACAGATCCTTTGGATATTGTTTTTGTAATTGCGGGTTCCATTGTGGTAGGAGGGGCAGCTCAGTGGATGTGCCTGTGGCCATCTTTATGGAAGACAGGTTTGTCGCTAAAACCAGTTTTAGATTTGAAGGACTCCGAAGTATTGCAAGTTGTCAGAATGTTGGGGCCTGCGATTATTAGTGTGGCTGCTGTACAAATCAATGTTGCTGTCAACGTAGCTATGGCGACAACTTTAGAAGAAGGAAGTGCAACGAGTATTAATTATGCTTTTAGAATCATGCAATTGCCAGTAGGAATTGTAGGGGTTTCCATTGCAACAGTACTGCTTCCAAAATTAAGTCAGCATGTAGCTAACCAAGATAAAGGTGCATTTTCAAAAGATTTCTCAGATGCGTTAAAAAAGGTTACTTTTTTAACTTTTCCAGCTATCTTTGGGCTATTGCTATTAGGACCTAGTTTAATAGAAGCACTATACGAAAGAGGGAAGTTTGATGCAAAAGCAACTAATATGACATGGTATGCCCTCCAAGGGTATTTGCTGGGAATTTTCCCCTATGTGTTGAATAAGAACTTAATTCAAGGTTATTTTGCTAACTCTGATACTAAATTCCCTGTTATCATTTCGTTTATTTCTATTGTAATTAATTTCAGTTTGAATTATACATTAGTTTATAGTTATGATTTAGGTGTTCGCGGTCTAACGTTGGGAACATCGTGTGTTTTACTTGGGAATACAATTTTTCTTTATCTAGGATTGAAATTAAAGCATGGATTAAGACTTTCTTGGGGTGACTTAATATTTAGTTGGGGAGTACAAATCTTCTGCTCTTTATTAATGGTTTGTATCCTTTTAGAAGTTCAAATGTTTCTAAAGGGTTTAGACATAATATTAAGTGTATTGTTTAATACTTTTATAGGAGCAAGTGTCTTTTTTAGTAGCAGCTACTTTTTTAAAAAAATTCTTAAGATACAGATATATTAATTTTTTTAGTAGTTAGCTTTTTTCCCAAGGAGGTATTAATGGTGCTAGATTATAAAAAGGTTTACTATTCATAACAGAATCACATAGTCCATCCCATCGTTCACTTCCGCCAGGAAGTAAATCATTTACATCTTTGATTTCAAAGGTATGCCTGGTTGGTTGTCTAAATTCTGGAATACATACTTGGCTTCTAACTAAAAAGAGATAAGCATATTTTTTACTTAATTGAATTTGTTCTTTTGAAATAAGTCCTCTTTGAATTGTGTGACTACCTTCAAATAATTTGAGGTAGGACTCTTTAGTTTCTATATCTTCTGTAAAACCTTTTCCACGGTAATGACTGTCACCACAAATATGAACTAAGCGACCTCGTGTTGCCATTTCTAAACCTACAGTTGTAGAATAGACAGAAATCATGTCAGCCATATTTGATAAACTGTGAGAGTTAATTTCATCATGACCAGAGATAACATGAATATGTGAAGGTAGGTTTGGGTAGTGAGAAGCTATAATGTCACTGACAAGTTCTTGAGAACGTGCTTCAGGCCTTGAGTGGCCTTCTGCAGGATGACAACGAATAACTAAATCAATTCCAGTTTGAGGAATACAAGCGTCGATAGTGGAGATTATCCAGTCATGCATACTTTCGAACCCGACATCACGTCCTAATGTTGAGGTGTCCCAGGTGAGATTACATAGCATAGCAACAAGAGTATTGCCTTTTTTAAGTCCTAATTGATCTCTGATTGTATTTTTTTCATAAATTGGATCGTTATAATATTGAGCACGGCCAAAGGTACCTTTGACAGTTAATTTAAAGTATTGCTCTAAAAACTGTTCTTCTTTTTTTTCTAAGGGTTGAGCTTTTAAGTTTTCCCAAGCATCTTCTAAATGGTATTCATTTGCATAATTATTCCATTTAAAAATAAAAGTATCAGGGCCAGAAACAGAGCCATCCCAAGTAATAACAGGCACCCCTAAGGAAATACATGCCTCATAGAAACCAGTAAATCCAATTGTTTTACCATTACTAACAAAACCGACTTCTGGTTTCTCTTGCTTAATTGCCTCTCTTGCAGCCTCAAAATATATTAGGGTGCTAACGAAACTATTTCTTAATCTCTCTTCGTAAATAGGGTCTTTTGGATCTATTAATTTAAAATAGTATTGAGGCATATCCCTGATAATAATGTTCCCAAGGTGAATCCCATGAATTTGAAAGTCTAATAATTCTTCTAATGATAGGTCTAAAGAAATTTTCGTAATTTCTTCGATACGTTCTTGTTTTATAAATCTGTTTGTAGATGTGTAGTAGTCTGATAAATCAAATATATCTAATAAAGTTTTGGAACGTTCTTGGCAATAATCACAATCGGGCTTTTTAAAAAAAATAGATTCCATACCGCATGCTGGGTATCCACCACCACAACGAACGCCTTTAATGTCGCAACCTCTCATTTGTAAAGAAAAAGCAAGCATATGCTCAAGACCACCTCTTTCCCAGGCGGTTGTTGCCCAAAAAAGACATTTTTTACCTGTCGGGAGATTATTACTTTGCTCCCGGAGTTTGTTAATGGTGTTCTTACCTTTCTGTATGATGAGGGTATTCCTCGTGATCCAATCTAAGCGTTCTAGATGGTTGAGGCGGTGCCATTCTAAGGCTTTATCAAATAAACTTTTAAACATATAGTTTTTTAAAGACTTTTTGGGTCTATCATAATACTATGGATATTAGTAATAATATCATTTAATGAATAGAAACGACTGATTTTGTGGCTATCATCGAATACATGTATTCCACAATTAACTTCAATATTATCATTAATTCCTTTTAATCGATCAAAATAACGATGTTCACTTTGTCCAATGTAATAGTAGCGACCATCATAATCGATTCCACGAGTAAAACCTGATATATTGACTAGTTTTTTATTGCTAGTTTTGTAAACATCACCACGCATGCTATCAATGAAGGTGATTTCACCGTTTATAAAGCAAATAGAATGTGGCATCCATTGTCCAGAGATAGGTTGAGCCACTATGCTTTTAGTTGACAAGTCAATCTTAACGACGCCTCCATCGTAGCATCCTTCACGCCATAAACCACTAATAGAGAACATGGATACATAAAGGTCACCTTGATAAAAGCATACATCATTGAGATGATGTCGGTCAGCTTCTCCTTCTTTGTTTTTTCTGCTTATAAATATTTCATCAATGTGTTTGCCATTGTTAGCATCTATAATAGAAATACTATCTCTTCCTGTATTGCCAATGAAAAGGAAGTTGTTTTTTGGGTCATATGAAAGTCCATGCATTATAGAACCTGGCAGACCTTCGTATGAATCGACTAACTTAAACTTGGCATTATAAACTTGTGGGCCATGAAATTCATCAAGAATAAAGTATTTTGGTTCATGAATAATGTTATTGACATATACAAATTCATGAAACTTTCCACTGATAAGCTTTTCGAAATGTTTACTTTTAAAATGGTAACGATATAACCCTCCTCCCTTACTTTGAGACTTTTCATTAGGGATATCAGCACTAGTCAGTAGGATAGATTGGTCATTTTGTTTAATATCGCCTTCAACTCTTTGATTTCTTAGTGAAGGAGTACAGAAAAAATCTTTACAAGCCTCATATCCCATTTCTTCAAGCTGTGTAATGACAGAATCATAGGACCCAGTGGTGATTAAAATTAATGTATTTTTGGGAGCAGACTTAATTTTCGAAGGGGGAACTATATCAATTCCTCCTAGTTTAGACTTCTGCATAATATTACTGTTATCAAGAATAAATAACGGTTGCTTAGGGATTTTACGCAAAGTCTTTTCTGCCCACTCTCCAGAACCAAAAAGTGCAACTTCACGGTCTTTGAGTAATAGGTCTAGCTGGTCCCAGTTTAACCACATTGAGTCTTTATTTGTCACGAGAAATTTCTCCAGTTAAGACCTGTAGAAGATGTTTTGCGAGGATCAAAACTTATGATATAAGATCTTATTATTCATAGAATTTATCTCGTAATTCTAGTAGAGATCTGTGGAAATCAATCCTCGTATTTTAACTAAACACTGCTGCTTAATTTAGAGAAATACAGTGAATTCTAACTTGAGGTGTTAAATGAAACAATCATTGAAAAAAATATAAGGTATTAAAATAATCTCTATAATTAAGGAAATAATATATCATTTACCGAATATGCATTGGATTGAAAAAGTAGCGCTGTATGTTCGTTGGAAATTGAAATACAGTATTCATTGTTCAGAGAAACCAATAAACATAGTGCTTTCTATATTTATTGGTTTCTCTCCCAAAAACTGAAGTTTTTGATGAGGAAAAACAGTAATAGTCATTCTTTTAAAAAAAGAGATTTTGTTCAAAGTCAGAAGTTGTTGGAGAATGAAAAGTTAGATCTTATTTTAAAAAAGTTAAGTGATCCGAATTTAAATTGGAAAACGACAACACGAGAAGGTTCTTATAGGAAACTTGAAATTTTTAATGATCCTGATTGTGATGTCTGTCATTTTGACGAGGTGTGGAATATATTTTCCAAAGAAGAAATATTAGACCTAGCTGAGACCCATTTTGGAAAGATTTTGAGAGATTATTATAAGGCCGAATATCGCATTTTAAATGTTTCATCTTATATAACTAAAAAGTCAAAAGAAGGTGTCGTTGAGAATAGTTTTTTGTGGCATATAGATGATCATCCGCCTGGACTTATTAAAGGTTTTCTTTATTTAACAGATACTAGTGTTGAGAATGGACCTTTTACTTTTATATCGAAAACTCATCGTATAAATCATTTTCCTCATCAAGATAAAACTCAGAAAACTGACTGTCGATTCGATGAAACATATGTAAAGTCACTTGGTATAGAGCCAACGTTTGTAACAGGAGAAGTTGGTTCTAGTTTTCTTGTTAATGCGAATTGTATACATCGAGGCTCTCCCGTGAAAGAAGGTTATAGACAAGTTTTGTCTTTTAAATTCTTACCTTCAATTCAATCATGCAGTGAACATTATGATTTATTTGGAACAGTAGACTCTATGAGTCATCCTGATAGGATTCATGTGCCAATTTGGAATCGAGAAAGCTAAGTTTTTGTGTTTTGTCTCATTAAAAATTCAACAAATTTAAAATCAAGCTCTGTGTCAATATCGATAGACCTTTCTTCTGGCATAACATATAATCCTGTATTTTCTCCAAAGATACTATCGTTTTTTAAAATAGCTTCTCTTTTCCAAATATAAATGGAGGCATTTAAATCATAAGTTGCGGGAGAATCTTGTCTTCTATTGATTTTTGAGCTATGTGTTTTGGAGAGAGTTACTTTCCCTAAAGAATCTCTCTCAATTAAATTAAAGTAAGGGCTTCTTCTGCTCGGCATAGCAGTAATAAGGTTGTCGTTTCCTTCTTCTTCAAAAATTTTTAAAGACGCTAGTAAGTCTTCATTAGTTCTTAAGGGAGATGTTGCATCTAAATCAAAAAGAGTATCAAATTGTGTGTTAAAATGAAGCTCACTTTTTTGAAAAGCATCACGTATAACAGCGATTTTACCTGCTGTGTCACTAGATAGGTCAGGACTTCTTTTGAAAAAAACATCAGCTCCTAATTTAGTACTAATATCTATGATTTCATCAGAGTCGGTACTAACGACAACATGATTAAATAGGTTGCTTTCAATAGCTTGTTCTATGCTATAGGAAATCAGGGGTTTTCCGCATAATGTTTTAATGTTTTTATTTTTGACACCTTTGCTGCCAGCTCTAGCACAAATGGTACATAAACGGTTCAATGGCTCTTCTCTCTTATGTTATCAATGTAATTCATGAGTGTTTCTGCTTCTATAAGCTTACAGCAGGTTCCTTTATTATAGATGATATCTTCATGCATAGTAAAAAAAAGGTCATCGAAATTAAAATTGTCCAGTTTGTGATAAGTTTGTTGGTCAATATTTTTATTGATAAATATTTGGTGCTCTTTTAAATCAACTTCAATACTCTTGTTGTTGGTATGAATTAAATACTGCCTTTTCGGTTTTCTACTTATATAGTCAAGAGATATATTTAATGCGGTATTTTTTTTTGTATGTCCGATGATGTTGACTAAGTCCTCTGATGATATTTTTAAATCTGAGAACGTGCCCATATTCACTTTAAAACTAGATAAAGTTCCGAAAAGCCATTGGCAAATATCTAATTCATGGCTAAGATCCAGCAAAACCCCTCCACCTTTTTTTAGGTCTGCACTATATGTATTTTTGTAATCACGGTCTTTACGCCAACTAGGTAAATATTGTCCACAGTAGATGTTAGCATAAACAATTTTTTCATTTTTAATTTCGTTCTTTAACCTTTTGATGAGAGGATGAAACCTTAAGACATAACCAACAAATATTTTGTTGTTATTTTTTGAAATGGTCATACTATTATGAAAGAGTGGCTTTTCACAAAAAATAAATTTATTTTTTAAATTTGAATTTAGGTAATTTAGCTGACTGTAATGAAGGTGTGTTTCTGACGAAATAACAAAGTAATCATAATCTTCTAAGTTTTGTATTTCTGATAAGGTTGAGGCTACTTTATTCTTAGAAGAGTGATGGCTTACTATAGAAATACTTTCTATAAAATCAAATTTGGATAAAGCGAGTTCATGGTGTTTGCCAGCTGAGCCGTAGCCAATGATTAGCGCTTTCAACTAAAAAACCTCGTGATATTCAGAGTCAGCTCTTCTTAACTCATCAAGTCGGCCAATGTCTACCCAATAGTCTTCTATTAAATAAGTACAGGTTTTTAGTTTTTTAGTAATTAAGTTTTGAAAAACATCTGGCATATCGATTGCTTTATTCAAAGGTATAGTATCTAAAATACTAGGATTAAATAGATAAATCCCTGCATTTACTAATGAAGAGTAAGTAGGTTTTTCTTTAATTGAAATGATCTGATTATTATCTACTTCTACCACCCCATATGGAATTTGATGATCATAATTCCGAACCCCCATAGTAGCAAGTGACTTATTTTTATTGTGAAATGATAAAAGTGCGTTAAAATTTATATTAGTTAGAATATCACCATTTATAACGAAAAAGGGATGGGATAATTCTCCTCTTAATTGACCAATAGCTCCAGCAGTACCCAATTGGTGAGATTCTTTTAGGTATTCGATGTTGACTCCAAAATCAGACCCATCGCCAAAGTTTGATTGAATCATTTCTGATTTATAGTTAACACTGATATAAAAATTATTAAAACCATGCTTCTTGAAACTTTTAATAATAGTTTCTAAAATTGGTTTTCCACCAACTTTCAGTAATGGTTTAGGTGTATCTATTGTTAGTGGACGTAAGCGTACCCCTTGGCCACCAGCCATGATGATCACAGGATTATCTTTTTTACTTGGTTTAAGTAAATCATTTACTTGATGCAGACCAACTAAAACTCCTTGGTCATTAACAATAGGAACTTGGTAAAGCTTTTTAGATAAGGCCATTTCAAGAACAACTTCATAACTATCACCTATATGGCAAACGGTAGGTTTTTTAGACATGACATCATGAACATCCATTTCAAGAGTTGCTCCATTTAAAATGGCTCTTCTTAAATCTCCATCAGTTAATGTGCCTATTAAACGTTCTTGTTCATCCGTTACTAACGCAATCTTCATTGAGCCTTTTTCAATAACCCTCATTGCCTCTCGTATATTTGAGGAAGATTTAATAACAATTGATTTGTAAGATTTCATATAAGAATTTAATCTGAATGAAAAAAAGGTATATTATAAAATTTCTTATTTAAAGAGGTCTTATAGTAAGTTGAAGTTAATATCTCATGAATATTTTCAATGGTAGATTTTTTTTCATAAGGATTTTTCATACTAGGTAATTTTTTAATAAACGAGTCAGACTTTACAGTATCTATTGCTTTTTGAATAGATGCTGTTTCAGTTGTTGATTGGATGATAGTTTTAGAACATACTCTTCCTGATTGGCGATTACCTATATTAATAGTAGGAGTATTTAGACTAGGAGCTTCAATGATTCCGCTTGAACTATTTCCTATGACCACGTTAACGAACTTTATAAGGCTAAAGTATTTTAATGTGCCTAAGTGTGAAAAGGCAAAGACACGACCTTCAAAATTTTTAGAAAAATCATCAATCAATAAATTAAACTGTCTTCCTAATGGGTCATTATTTGATTTAGTGAATATTATTTGATGAAAATTTTTTTCCAAAATTGTAAACAGCTGTTCTAAATGCTTTCTCGTGGAACTTAAAGAATTCGTCTCTGGATGAAAAGTAACTAAACAAATATTTTCACTTAATTTTAAGTCTAGTTCTTCCTCTAATTGATCTTTTGAAAGTAAAGATAGTGATTTTATTTGTTCTACACTGATTGAGCCAACATTAAATACAGACGTAGGGTCTTCTCCCATTTGAATTACTCTATTTCGGTATTCTTTTGTTGAAGTAAAATGAAGGTGACTCATTTTAGTAATGGCATGCCTCATGGAGTCATCGAAGGCGCCTTCCGTAATTTCACCTCCATGGATATGTGCTATGGGTATGCCGAGGATATTTGCACAGTTAACAGATGCTAAAACTTCAAAGCGATCGCCCAGTACAAGCAATAGGTCAGGAGATAGTTGTTTTAGAGATTCACTGATTGAGATCATGGCTAACCCCATGGATTTGCAAACGCCAATACTTGTGTCGCTAGAAATAGATATCTCTACTTCTGTAACAGAAGAAAAATCATTTTTAATGTCATTGATAGTCATTCCAAAATCTGGAGATAAGTGACTACCA
>JACLAC010023426.1_pt1 | contig 15905 bp, 16 predicted proteins | sample 8027881 | NCBI WGS metagenome assembly JACLAC01 (sample SAMN15725517, study PRJNA655200) | protist metagenome | isolation source: fluorescence activated cell sorting (FACS) single amplified genomes of... | place: Spain: Blaines Bay Microbial Observatory, Mediterranean Sea | collected 2016-01-19
ACACCTATCCGGTTTCAAAACAGCGCTAACGAGCACGCTCAATAAGTACGCATCTGCCAACAACCTGACCAAAGATCTGAAAGAAAACCTAAGCGGTGAAGATGTTCGTGAGGGCATTTCTGCGGTAATTAGCATCCGCTTAGCAAATCCGCAGTTTGAATCGCAGAAGAAAATTAAACTAACTAACACTGAAGCTAGAGGCAAAGTTGAGAGGCTGGTGAGTGAAAGCCTGGCGACTTTTCTAGGAGAAAATCCGCAGGTGGCCAAACGAATCGTTCAGAAGGCTACTGAGGCACAACGAGCTCGCATTGCAGCAGTAAAAGCTCGGGAGTTAACACGACGTAAAAGTGTACTGGAAGTAGGAAGCTTACCTGGAAAACTCGCGGATTGTCAGGAACGAGATCCAGCATTGAGTGAATTGTTCCTAGTAGAGGGTGATTCTGCAGGTGGATCAGCTAAGCAAGGGAGAGATCGACGTAATCAGGCAATTTTGCCGTTGAAAGGCAAGATTCTCAATGTTGAAAAAGCCCGAATGGACAAGATGCTTACCAGCGAGGAGATCCGTACAATGATCACAGCGTTAGGGACTAACATTGAGAAGGATTTTGATATCAGTAAGATTCGCTATCACAAGGTCATCATCATGACCGATGCCGATGTAGATGGGAGCCATATTCTGACTCTGATCTTGACGTTTTTCTATCGACAGATGCCGGAGATTATTAATCGTGGTTATTTATACATTGCTCAGCCACCACTCTACAAGGTAAAGCGCAACAAAGAAGAGTTTTATTTGAGAGATGAAAGAGAGATGGCAGAACGCTTGATGATGCTATCTAGCAATAAACTTCGACTCATTCTGCCAGAACGAGAGTCATTGACTGGAGAAGCTCTGCTAGAGATGGCGCGACGTCTTCAACGCTATTGTGATCAGTATCAGCGTTTCTGTTTGAATCCAGATTTAAAGTTACTGACAGATCAATGGCTGAAGCATCAATTCAGACTGGAAACAGGGGGTACGGATTATCTGCTGCAACGAATGCGGGATCTTCAGGATTTTCACCCAGATTTTAAATTAGAGGTTGATGCAGAACGTGGAGGACATCAGGTAGATTTGCTGATGCAAGGAGAATCACTGCGTTTCACCCTTAACTTTTTAGATAATCTAGATATCCATAATTACAACAATCTACTTGAGCAGCGTGAGGAGTTGCTGCATTTCCTTGGTGGAGAACGTCTGCAAATAGAAGATGATGATCACAAAATTCATGACCTATCAGATTGGTTTGCCTTGCGGGACTTCATCACCAATTTTGGCAAGAAGGGAATTTATATCCAGCGCTACAAGGGACTCGGCGAGATGAATCCAGACCAACTCTGGGAGACCACCTTGGATCCGGAAGTACGCACTCTCAAACAGGTTCGAGTTGAAGATATTAATGTTTCAGATGACATGTTCACGGTGCTGATGGGAGATCTGGTAGAACCAAGGCGACGTTTCATCGAAGAGAATGCTCTCAAGGTAAAGAATCTGGATGTCTGAAACCCTGGCAGTTGTTGCAATTGTTGGCCGACCAAATGTTGGCAAGTCTACGTTTTTCAATCGGTTGGTGGGTCGTCACACTGCGATTGTTGAAGATATTCCGGGGGTAACGAGAGATCGCAACTATGGCCTAGCCAGTTTTCGTGGCTTTCGCTTTCTGGCGATTGATACAGGTGGATTTGAGCCGATCTCTGAAAATGGCTTGCTCCAGCAGATGCGTCAACAGGCCCAAGTTGCTGTCGAAGAAGCCGACGCTGTCATTTTTCTGACCAGTATTCAGGACGGCCTCAATCCCGGAGACGAGGAGATTTATCGTTACCTCAGCCGTCACAAGAAACCAATCTTTGTAGCTGCAAATAAAACAGATCATCCGAGTCACGATACACAGATTGCGGAGTTCTATCAGTTGGGTGTGGAGCATGTCTATGGTGTATCTACAGCCCACACACGTGGTCTAGAGGCGCTGCTGGAGGCTGTTCATGAGCAAGTTCCTCTTGATTACACTGATCTAGAAGCTGGGACTCAAGTGCGAGTGGCTGTGATCGGTAAGCCCAACGCAGGTAAATCCTCGTTGATCAATGCCTTGTTGGGGGAAGAGCGGATGGTTGTGGACTCGCAGGCTGGAACAACGCGTGATCCAGTAGACAGTCTTTGTCGTCATGAGGGCAAGGAGTACCTGTTGGTGGACACGGCAGGCATCCGGCGAAAAGGGAGAGTCACCCAAAAAATTGAGACCTACAGCATTGTCTCCGCGTTGAAGACTATGGAACGCTCAGACATCGTTTTGCTAATAATTGACGCCACCGAGGGAGTTACCGAACAGGTTCTACGAATTGGAGGGTACGCTCTGGACCGTAAGAAGGCGATAGTATTGGTAGTCAACAAATGGGATCTGGCGGTCAAAGGAGAGATTGCCTTACGTAGTGTTCCTCGTCAACTAGAACCACAGCGCTTGCAGGATGCGATGACAACAGAATTGAGAGAACGCCTCGAATTTCTTGGATTCGCCCCACTTGTTTTCGTAAGCGCCAAAACGGGAAAACGAATAACTCAAATTTTTCAGAAAATCGACGAGGTCTACGAGCAGTACATGCGTCGTGTGAGCACTGCAGATCTGAATACAGTGCTGGAAATGATTGTCCGCAAGCATTCACCTCCTGCCAAATCTGGTCGGGCTACTAAGATTTTCTATGGCACCCAGGTCTCTGCGTCACCACCCACCTTTGTCATGGTCAGTAATCATCCAGAAAAACTGAACTACTCCTACGAACGCTATTTCCTGAACCAACTCCGCTATCATTTTGGTTTTGAGGGCACACCCTTGCACCTAATTTGGCGTGGCCGTGAACGTAAGCAGAATTGAACTGAAGTATCTGGCTGACTCTCTGTAGGTTCATACAGAAAAAAAGAGAGAAATAGGACATAGGGTAAGGTTACTCTAGATTCTTTAGCAGTTGCGAATTAGGTTTTCAGCATTCTGATACCAATTAAATCTTTCCTCCCCAAGTAAGAAATTCGTATGCAGGAAATTCGGCACTACGACATTGCTATCGTCGGTTCTGGCCCAGCGGGCGAAAAAGCAGCAATCCAAGCCAGTAAGCTGAAGAAGCGAGTTTTTCTGATAGACAAACGGGAGAAACTTGGTGGTGCCTCCTTGCACACAGGTACGATTCCATCCAAGTCGTTGCGAGAGACAGTTGTCAATCTGGAGTTGCTGCGCCGCCGAACTCATGGAATTGAAATCTCCATGCGTGAGAACGTCAGCACCGAAGAGTTGATGTATCGCAAGGAGATCGTGATAGGTGAGCAGGAGAGCAAGCTGCGTCGCAACTTAATGAAGAATCGAGTCACTCTTGAGAGAGGGCGTTGCCAATTCCTCAGTCCAACTGAACTGCAGATTCAACCTGCCCATCCAGACGAAGAACCTTATCAGATTACCACTGACTATACGGTTGTTGCTACAGGTTCTGCTCCACGAAAAGCCGATTGGGCTCAGTTCGACAATGAGTGCGTCTTTGACTCTGATACGATCCTCAAAATTGAGAAACTTCCAAAAAAAATCACGATCATCGGTGCTGGCGTCATTGGTTGTGAGTACGCCTGTATCTTTGCTAAGTTAGGAATTCGCGTCAATCTAATCGCTCGGGATCGGCATGTCATGCCTTTCTTGGATCGAGAAATTGCAGAGGCTCTCGTTTATCGAATGCGCAATCAGCGAATCACGATGCGCCTTGGCGAGAACGTGAAACAGATCGTCAAGATCTCACCGCAGGAAGTTCAAGTGGAGTTGGAGAGTGGTAAGACATTACCATGCTCTACCGTCATGCTGGCAGCTGGTCGCGTTGCGAATTCTGATAAATTGGGATTGGAGGAAATTGGTGTTGAGTTGGGTCATAACGGTTTGATTCATACGAATGAACACTACCAAACAAGTATCCCAAACATCTACGCTGTTGGTGATGTGGTCGGTTTCCCTGCCCTGGCTTCCACGTCTTTGCTGCAAGCGAGGATTGCTACGCTGCACGCATTTGGGCAACTGGAAAATGAGCGCATTCCGAGAGAACTGCCCTACGGTATCTGGACAATTCCAGCGGTTGCTTATGTAGGGAGATCAGAGGAAGAACTGACGGATGCCAGAATTCCTTACGAAGTGGGAATTGCCCATTTCAAGGAAATCTCTCGGGCACATATCATGGGAGAACAGGAAGGAATTCTAAAACTGCTCTTCTGCCCTGAAACCTTGCGTTTACTAGGTGTGCACATCATTGGACCACGTGCACCTGAGTTGATCCACCTAGGCAACTGTGTGTTGCACTTTGAAGGGACTATTAAGTTCTTCATCAACTCAGTTTTCAATGTACCAACTCTCGATGAGGCCTATCGAATTGCTGCTTTCAACGGCATGAATCGCTTGGATTACGACTCACTCTGAGGTTTCTGAAGCTCATTCCAATCCTCAGCGCTCTTCACTTTTCAAAAAAAGCTGGTTTCTGAAGCTCATTAATTGAGTTGTCAGGAGTTCTGGGCCTCTGCTCCATCTTCCCCTAGCAATACAACAAATTTCCACCCTCCATAATTCCATCAGAGTTCAGAAAAGTACAAAGTGAGATTCTAGCATTAGGAAACTTTTGGCAGGATTGGCACACACAATCGCAAAGTAGACTCATAGTGGCTTGTTAAGTCTCTGCTTGCTAATCGAGAACAGCTAATACGGCTAAATAACCTAATAAAACATCATATGTATCAGTTTCTATGATAAGGTTTTTCAAGTATGTTAATGACTCAGAATAAGGATTAAAAATTTATTATAAATGAAAAGATCATGTTTTCCAGTTATTTCTATAAGTGCTTATTTTTATAAATTTAATAAATATATCAGTAATTTTTAAAATTAAAAAATCGATTTATTCCAAATTGAAAAACTGTCAAAACAGCCTGGGCTGAAACCCCATTAGTATGGTTTAAAACACTAAGAATAGCTAAAGTATAAAATTAAAAAAAGGTTTGATAAGCCTTGTTTAGTTGAATTAAAAATTAGTGAATTCCCAACAAAAAATAGAGACGCATAGAGGCTTTGCCAGAAGTGCAGAAACAGCTACCTTTTCAGTTCACAGAAGAATTCATACCTCATAGCCAACCCAGCAACCTACAAAGGCTTTACCAGAGAGCAGGTATAGTCGGTGTCCAGTCACAGCGATAGGCGTGCCTGGCTAACGGAACTTAGGAGCAAGTGAGTTGGGGTGCGGGTGTTAGCAGAGATGGCTGGACATGCCAGCATACAGACAACACAGCGCTATATTGACGTTAACAATGAGCAGATGCGCAGTGCTGCTGAATTGATTTGAAAAACTACCAAAGCGTTGCATCCGATAATGCTTCTACACACGTAAAGTGAAACTTTGCGTTTTCAATTTGCGTAGAACTAAGCATCAATGCCTGCCATCCAAACTCGTATTGAAGTTTGTAAGGTGGTATAAAATGTTTTCCTAATTCAACTTCAAAACCATATTTTCCGTAATAACTTGGATCTCCATATACGAGTAATGCATCTATGCCTTTATCGCTTAAATCTTTTTTTGCTTTATTGATTAAATTTATGGTAATTCCATTTTTTTGATAGGTATTATGCACAGCTAGAGAAGCAAGAATATATGCACTAATTACTGAGAAAATATCAAAAAATGCTGGAGTAAACGCTATAGCTCCAACGATTCTCTTTTCTTGCTCCCAACCTAAGCACAAAGACATTATTTGTGGACTTTTAGTAATAATTTGACTGATGACTGGATAAGTTCTTAGTGCTTCCTCTCCAGTAAATGAATTAAAGAATACGTATTTAACATCTCTCAAGTCATCAACTGTCAAATCTCTTATCATTTTTTATCCTTCCTAAATTACCTCAATTGTTCCATCTTCCCTCAATCTTTAATCAGCTAGTGCAGCTGTTTTACGCATTTCATCATTTAAGTGCCAATATGTTTTTTCTATCATCGACACACTCGTACCACACATGTCTGCAACCTGTCGCAAACTCAAACCTGCCATAATTCTCTGCGTTATCATAAAATGCCGTAAGCTATAAGGTACAATACCTCTTTCTTCACAGTCTTTCACGTTTGCTATTTCTAGCATTTTCTTAAAATATACTCCTATTGCATCCGCTCTAATTTTTTTATACCATCAGTGCTAAAAATATAGTCATCTTTTCTCTCTCTCCTAATATATTTTTTAATCTTTCAAAGTAATATCCTTTCCTACATAGCAGTTCTCTGCTCTTACCTTTATGCATGCTAGTTTTACTTCCTCCCCATCACTATTTTTTAGCTTTTCAATCTTAACGTCATTCCATTTCAACTGTAATTGTTCACCAACCCTTAAACTACTATTAGTAGAGATCAAAATATAATGTTGTGCTATTGACCTCATTTTATATTCTTTTTCTGTTAATTCACTAATTAAATTATTTCCCATTCCTATATATTTCAGCATTTCTCTCGTTAATCTTGCATATTCTTCCAACGTAAACGTGCTACACCTAACGTTTTCATTTCCTTTATTAATTTTTGGTAATTTTTTAAATTCGAATTCCGCTATATCTATTTCATTTTCCCTATACAACCATTTCACCAAAGCGTTTATTGTCGACGGTTCATTTTTTACCATGCTACTTTGCACCTTATTGTTTGTTTTTCTAATCGATACTTATAATAATTTAGTAAATCATCTGCTCGTAATTCTTTTATTTCCTTCTTTTTACCAAAAAATGCTAAGAATTTATCTAAATGCTGCCCTAAAACTTATTTTATTCTTTCTACGAAAAATCCTGTAATTACATCATTATATCTCTCTTTCAAGTAAGCATCTCTACCTTTCTGAGCTGTGCGTAGTCCTCATCTTTAGCCATAAGTTGAACAGATGCTCCGGCGCTTCGGGCCAACTGGGCACCCTTGCCTTGCTTTAATTCCACACAATGGAGACTTGCTCCAACAGGAATTCGACCAATAGGTAGCGTATTGCCTGTACGAATATCAGCTGTCGAACTACTGATTACCTCATCTCCAACTTTCAGTCCATCTGGGTAGATAATGTAGCGCTTCTCTCCATCTACATATTGCAGAAGAGCAATGCGAGCGCTCCGGTTCGGATCGTATTCAATCGCGACTACTTTAGCAGGTATACTAATTTTGTTACGCTTGAAATCAACAATCCGATAGCGTCGTTTGTGGCCGCCACCTCGATGTCGCACGGTGATTCGGCCATTAGAGTTGCGCCCACCTTTTTTAGAGAGTTTCTCCGTGAGGCTTTTCTCCGGTTTTTTTTTGGTAACTTCCTCGAAACGGAAGCCACTCATGTCTCTGCGACCTGGAGATGTCGCTTTGAATCGCTGGATGCTCATGATCTACCTGAGTGCCGGAAACGAATTAGTAATTGGCAATGAACTCGATATTGTTACCCTCGGCCAAGGTCACGATGGCTTTCTTCCAAGGAGTACTCTTGCCAACGAAACGTCCCATGCGCTTTTGCTTGGACTTGGTGTTCAAGGTATTGACTTTGACAACCTTGACTTTGAAGGCTAGTTCGACAGCTCTCTTGATCTGCCATTTGGTTGCCTTCGGAGATACTTGCAGCGTATACTTGTTCTGCATTTCCTGACTGATGGTTGATTTCTCAGTCATTACAGGACGTTGCAGGATATTGAATAATTCCATCAGCCTAGCCTTTCTTCGAGGACTGGAATCGCGTCCTTGGCCAAGAGCAGACGATCATGGTTGACAATCTCATAGGCATTGACGCTTGCTGCCCTAAGAACCTTCACATTAGGAAGGTTTTTCGATGCTAGCTCCAAGTTATTATCAATATCTTTGACGACTACCAAGCACTTCCCCTCTGTGAACTTGCAGAGGATACCATTAAATGCCTTGGTCTTGTGCGTAGGCAACTCCAATTGCTCTAACACGGAAAGTTGCTTCCGTCTTATTCTTTCTGATAGCGCAACTCGGACAGCCTTGCGGCGCGCCTTCTGATTAATCTTTACCCCATGGTCACGAGGCTGAGGACCAAAAACCACTGGACCGTGTCGCCAAATCGGGTTCTTTACACTACCGACTCGTGCCCGGCCTGTTCCTTTTTGTCTCCACAGTTTGCGAGTACTACCTGAAATTTCGGATCGCTGCAGCGTAGAGTGTGTCCCCTGACGCGTTTCATTTCGGTATGCGACAATTGCTTCTTGCAAGATGCGCGAAGAATATTCTTCTTGAATCAATTTGTCTTGGATCTCGACGCTGCCGACTTTTTCACCATCTAAATTATATGTATCTAATTGCATGCTCAAACCTGCTTGATGCCAATGTCCACTCCAGCAGAAATATCCAGGCGCATCAACGCGTCCATGGTTTGTGGTGTCGTTTCCATAATGTAGAGCAACCTCTTGTGCACGCGCATCTCAAACTGTTCGCGTGACTTTTTATCCACATGTGGAGAGCGCAAGACCGTATACTTGTGGATCCTAGTCGGAAGGGGAATCGGTCCTACAATTTGGGCACCTGTGCGCTTGACCGTGCGGACAATTTCTTCAACCGTTTGATCCAATAACTTGTCGTCGTACGCTTTGAAGCGGACTTTGATTTTTTCGTTCATGCTCCAACCTGCAGTAGGAGAAGGGTTTTCCCTCTCCTGCGATATAATTACTTGGTAACTTCGGTGACAACTCCGGAACCGATAGTACGTCCGCCTTCACGAATCGCGAAACGCACTTCTTTTTCCAGAGCAATCGGTGTAATCAACTCAACTTCAATCGCTACGTTATCGCCAGGCATCACCATTTCGACATCTGCTGGCAACTGAACCACACCAGTAACGTCAGTGGTTCGGAAGTAGAACTGAGGTCTGTAGTTTGTGAAAAATGGCGTGTGGCGTCCACCTTCGTCCTTGGTGAGTACGTAGACCTGTGCCTTGAAGTTGGTATGCGGTGTAATTGAACCTGGCTTGCAGATTACCTGGCCACGTTCCACCTGCTCTCGCTTGAGACCCCGCAGCAATAAACCTACGTTGTCACCCGCTCGCCCTTCATCAAGTAGTTTGCGAAACATTTCAATTCCAGTGACCGTAGTCTTCTGGGTCTCACGAATTCCACAGATTTCAATTTCTTCGCCGACCTTGACCAGACCTCGCTCAATTCGACCCGTAGCTACTGTGCCACGTCCGGAGATTGAGAAGACATCTTCAACTGACATCAGGAATGGCTTGTCCAAATCCCGCTCTGGGTTCGGAATGTAGTCATCAACGCTGGACATCAATTCAGCGATTGGCTTATATTCATCATTCTCTGGATCTTCTGAAGCACATTCCATTGCAATTAGTGCTGATCCCATGATCAGAGGAATGTCGTCCCCAGGGAAGTCGTAGCTGCTTAGCAATTCACGAACTTCCATTTCGACCAGTTCTAGTAGCTCAGCATCGTCCACTTGATCTACCTTATTCATGAAAACAACGAGGTATGGAACATTGACCTGACGTGCCAACAGGATGTGCTCTCGTGTTTGAGGCATTGGGCCGTCAGCCGCAGAGACAACCAAAATTGCGCCGTCCATTTGGGCTGCACCAGTAATCATGTTCTTAACATAGTCAGCATGACCCGGACAGTCCACGTGAGCGTAGTGACGATTTTCAGTTTCGTATTCGATATGCGCTGTCGCAATCGTGATTCCACGCTCTCGCTCTTCTGGGGCTGCGTCAATTTCACCATATTCACGCTTTTCAGCGAAGCCTTTCATAGCCAATACTTTAGTGATTGCCGCTGTCAATGTAGTCTTGCCATGGTCCACGTGGCCAATTGTCCCAATGTTGCAGTGGGGTTTGGTTCGTTCAAATTTTTCTCGCGCCATTGATGACTCCTTTGTTCATTTGTGGATTGTCGTTTACACAAGCCCCATTATCCACTACCAAATGATAGAATCTGCTGAAGTGTCTCATTTGGTAATTCCTCGTAGTGAGAAAATGTCATGGTGTACAAGGCACGCCCTTGCGTGGCAGAGCGTAAATCAGTCGAATAACCGAACATTTTGGAGAGGAATACTTCAGATTCAACAACCTTCATCTCGTTCTGATCCTCTACCAATTTAATGCGTCCATTGCGCGTATTGAGATCCGCAATCACTTCTCCCAAGAAAGCCTCTGGTAGGATTGTCTCCACACTCATCATCGGCTCCAGAAGGGTTGGACCGGCCTCTTTGACTAGTTTTCTCACCCCGTTTCTTGCGGCAAGTTGGAATGCCAATTCTGTACTTCCATCTTCTCGCCATTCTGCTTCCAATATTGTGAATTGTAGATCCACCATCGGATAACCCAACAACATCCCACTCTGCGCCGCATCCCGAATACCGGTCTCGATTGCTGGCGCAAAGCCGAGTGGAGTGCTGCTCGGTAATTCGCTGAGTACTTCGATCCCTTGACCTGCCGACAAGCGCTCCAATCGCAGTGTGCAAGCAGCAAATTGTTCTTTACCTGCCAAAGTACCTTCAAATACTTGTCTCAACTGTGCTGCTGCTGCCGCACTTTCACGGTAGGAAACTCTCGGTTTGCCAGCATTGCAACCGACTTTGAATTCTCGGGAAAGCCGATCCAGCACAATCTCCAGATGCAACTCTCCCATTCCGGAGATGATTATCTGTCCTGTATCCGGGTCTATCTTCTTGTGGAAAGAAGGATCTTCACGTTCAATACTGGAAATAGCATTTTCAAGCTTCGGCTGATCTGCTTTCGTTTTCGGTTCAACGGCGATGTCGATCACCGGCTGCAGAAACTCTGTGCCTTCTAGCAAAATCGGATGGCGCTTCTCGCAGATAGTGTCTCCGGTGATTCCCACAGAAAGGCCGATGGCTGCGGCGATGTCCCCAGCTTCCAAACGATCAATCTCTGCTCGCTTATTGGAATGAAGCTTGACTAATGTGCCAATGCGCTCCGTTTTTCGAGTCCGAGGGTTGAAGACAATGTCTCCAGAAGCTAGAACACCTGAGTAGACTCTGACGAAGGTCATCTGACCAGCAAATGGGTCACTGGCGATTTTGAAGATAAGGCCACAAAAGGAGGAGTCGCTCGTGGTGCGGGTTTCTTCTCGTTCGCTATCCGGTTGTTTCCCAACAATTGCCGGCACATCATCAGGGGAGGGAAGGTAGGCAGCTACGGCGTCCAGCAGGGGCTGCACCCCCTTGTTCTTAAATGAACTTCCACACAAGACAGGCAGCAGTCGACCTTCGATTGTTGCCTTTCGAATTACCTGGCGCAGACGCTGAGTACTGATCTCCTGCTCTTCCAGAAAAGCTTCCAGCAGCTCATCGTCTAGTTCCGAGACTTTTTCAACCAGTTCTTGGCGCTTTTGTTCGACAGCTTCTTCTAGCTTTTCTGGAATTTCTGCCACATCAACTTTGGCGCCAAGGCTCTCCTCAACGAAGTAGAGAACCTTCCGGTCTAGCAGATCTACAACTCCTCGAAACTGATCTTCACTACCAATGGGATATTGTAAGGCCACTGAATTAGCTTTGAGTTTCTTGCCTATATCCTCGACTACTCGAAAATAATCTGAACCGATTCGGTCCAACTTATTCACGAAGGCTACACGAGGAATTTTGTATTTGCTTGCTTGCCACCAGACCGTTTCAGACTGTGGCTGAACTCCAGCTACCCCACAATAGAGAGCAATTGCGCCGTCAAGTACCCGCAGTGAGCGCTCAACTTCTACCGTAAAATCGACATGCCCTGGAGTATCGATGATGTTATAATCGTACTCCTCATCTTCATATTTCCAACCGCAACTGGTAGCTGCAGAGGTGATTGTGATTCCTCTTTCCTGCTCCTGCTCCATCCAGTCCATCGTGGCAGAGCCATCATTGACTTCACCAATCTTGTGAATCCGACCGGTGTAGAAAAGGATGCGCTCTGTGGTTGTTGTCTTGCCCGCGTCAATGTGTGCGATGATGCCGATGTTTCGGCGAAATCGACGGGCTTTGGACATTTACAGTGTTCACCAACGATAATGAGCGAAAGCTTTATTGGCTTCGGCCATCTTGTGTGTATCTTCTTTCTTTTTGATGGAAGCTCCACGATTGTTGAACGCATCTAGCAATTCTCCAGCAAGTTTTTCTTCCATAGACTTGCCACTTCGAGCAATTGCATAGCGAATCAGCCAGCGGATAGCCAATGCTTGGCTGCGCTGAGAGCGGACTTCCACAGGAACTTGGTAAGTAGAACCCCCGACACGCCGTGACTTGACTTCCAAGTTGGGCTTCACGTTATCAACTGCTTGATGGAAAACATCGAGAGCTCCGGTCTCTTGCTCCTTGTGTGAGATCAAGTCCAAAGCTTGATAAAGTACTTTTTCAGCGACGCTCTTTTTTCCATCATGCATCAAGTTGTTGACAAACTTGCTGACCAAGAAATCTTTGTACTTCGGATCGGGTAGAACAATACGCTTTGCAGCAGATCTTCTTCTTGACATGTTGGACTACCCTTTCTTCGCGCCATATTTGGAGCGCCCTTGCTTGCGGTTCTTAACACCAACTGTGTCAAGCGCGCCTCGGACGACGTGGTAGCGGACTCCTGGAAGATCTTTGACACGACCTCCCCGAATCAGCACCACGGAGTGCTCCTGCAAGTTGTGACCAATTCCTGGAATATAGCTTGTCACCTCAATGCCGTTGGTGAGCCGAACACGAGCCACCTTGCGTAGAGCCGAGTTTGGCTTCTTGGGTGTTGAGGTGTAGACCCGCACACAGACCCCCCTTCGTTGAGGGCAGGCCTGCAGGGCTGGGACGTTGTTTTTCACGACCCGCTTCTTACGCCCCTTGCGGACAATTTGGTTCAGGGTTGGCATGGCTTTAGCTAGGGTGTCAGGTTAACTGCTACGAGCAGACTCGCCGAAAAAATGAAAACGGTAAAGCTATCATTTCATTTTTTTTAAGTCAATGCTTTTCGCTCAAAGTCCCACATTTTTTCAACCAAGCGTTCCACGGCAGCCAAAGGTAGTGCATTGTAGAGAGAGGCACGCACACCTCCGACCTCACGATGTCCTTTGAGCGCCAGTAGTCCGACCTCATCACACTCCCGAAGAAATTGCTGCAGCAACTCGGTAGTTGGCAGATTAAAGATGACGTTAACCAATGAGCGGTCGGGTAAATTGACATTTGTCAAGAAGAAATCGCTCTCATCAAGGTAGTCATAAAGCAGTTTAGCCTTCTGCCGATTTTGCTGCTCTATGGCAGCAACTCCGCCTTGCTCCTGGTACCATTCCAGGACGTAGCGCATCACATAGACGGCAAACACATTGATGGTGTTGTTCAGTGAATTTTGCGAATCAATGGCTTGATACTGCAGTAACTTTGGAGTCTGTGGCAGGTGGCATCCCAGCAAATCTTCTCGGACTACAACCAGCGTCAGTCCAGCTGGACCCAGGTTTTTCTGCAGACTCGCATAGACTAGCCCAAACTGTGAGAAATCCACTTCTCGGCTGAGGATATCTGATGTTGCATCGATAACCAGCGGGACTTCACTAGTCTGTGGGAAGTGGTTCCATTGAGTACCATATAGGGTATTGTTGGAAGTCAGGTGTAGATAAGCTGAACCCTTCAGCTGTTTCAGATCTTCAGCATGGACTGTGGGAATTCGATTGTAGCGGTTTTCTCGGCCATGCACCCATTCTTCTGCACTACCGTAATTCTTCCCTTCCTCAAGAGCCAATTCTCCCCATTTCCCAGTCACAGCATAACTTGCTCGATTGCTAGCAGAGCGACTTAGCAGGTTGAGTGGTACCGCCGAAAACTGCATTTGGGCTCCACCAGAGAAAAACAACAGACGGTAATTATCTGGCAGCTGCGTCAGTTGGCGGAAGAGTTGCTGTGTTTTATCCAGGATAGGTAGGAAATCCTTGGAGCGATGGCTTATCTCCAGAATGGAGGCACCACATTCCCGATAGTTGAGGAGTTCTTTCTGAATCTTCTCCAGAACCGGTAACGGAAGAACCGCTGGTCCTGGACTAAAATTGTAGGCGCGTTCGGCAAAGCGAGGCATGGAGGAAGCTTTCAATCTCGCGGCAAGAGGGCGGTGACAAAGAGATCTCGGAACAAGGGCTCTCTTCTTTCTAAATATGTTTTGAGACGCAACGCTTCCTTCTCTTCACGATACCCTCCTGCGTAAACCCGCATGTGTTCAAAATCCAGGCGTATCTCGACATGTTCGAAGGTAATTCTTCTGGCATACTTGGCATTTAGCGCCTTCGTCAGACGGTCTGCCTGATCCACTTCCGGAAAGACTCCCAGGGAAATACGATACCAGTCATTCGGCTTGAGCACCTGAGCATATCCGTTCAAGCCAGGATCTTGATTGATCTCTTCGGCTACAGCAGCTGATCGCTCGGAAGAATGTAGCGGTTGAGAGCGTACTTCTCGGAAAGGCATGCTTTCGACAGAATTTTCGATTCTTGTCCGATAGCCCTGACGAGACAACAAACGCCGATGTTCCCCGACACACTCTCTGTCAAGGCAATTCGCAACCTGCACATAGTATTTAATTGGTAGTGGGGGAATCTGGTTGGCATCAATCAACATTACTTCCTCTACTTCAATGTCAGGAGTATCCTTTGTATTCGGACTGAGCACTTCAAGAAGGCTGGTTGATTCAGAAAGGACAGGCTCATCCTCTGTCAAGCTAATCGTTTCAATTGGTGGCGGTGGTGGCGGTGGTGGTGGCATCAACCACCCCACCACACCACCAGCAATTACAACGAGCAGGCCAAGAATCAAAGTAATGTTGCCTAGCAATGATAATTTACTCGAACCCTTAGTTTTTCCATTTTCTGAATCGGCTGACATTCTACCCCGCTGGTTTGCTAATCTGATCGCGAATTCAAACTGAATCTCCATGCACTGTCTGCGCCTTGTTTTCCTGTAGTAGCCTTGTCTGTCGCTGGATCTGAGTTAGGTAAATCACCACGGCAATCCAGATCAGTCCAAAAGAGATTGCCTGGATCTGACTGAAGGGTTCCTCATATAAAAAAATCCCCAGGAGAAAAAAGCAGGTGGGAGCGATAAATTGTAGCAAGCCCAGAGTCGCTAATGGCAATCTTCGGGCTCCGGCTGCAAACAGTAACAGTGGCAGAGAAGTAATCACACCAGTGGTTGCCAGAAGTAGACTCAAATCCCAACTGCTCCCGAAATAAAGCCCATCAGACTGCGACAGATACCATAACAAAATGAAGGACAGTGGCGTCAGGATCACCATTTCTACCCAGAGACCCAGCATCCCCTGTACCTGAATCACTTTGCGCATCAAACCATAGCCCGCAAAGGTCAGCGCAATGATCAGCCCCAGCCAGGGGAATTGCTCCGCTTGTCGCATCAGGTTGATAAAGGCCAATGCAGTGAGCCCAATCGCCGACCATTGCCAAGAACTAAAGCGCTCACGTAGAAACAAGAAACCAAAGAGGATGTTTAACAATGGAACAATAAAATAGCCCAAGCTGACTTCCAATACTCGATTCTCCTGGACTGCTACCACATAGCTCAACCAATTCCCAACAAGCAGCAGAGCACTGAAAATCAACCCAATCAGACGCTTACGCTGTTGCAGAATCGATCTCCAGCCACCTGCTGGAGGCTTCCAGAGTAAAATTGCCCATGTGAACACGAAGGACCAAGCAATGCGGTGAGCAATCACTTCGAGTGCGGTTGTTGGGGCCAGGGTTTTCCAGTAAATTGGTAGGAAACCCCAGAGAAGGAAGGCAGAAACGGCACAGATCATTCCACGATCATGCTCATTCTCTAACAAGTTACTGATCTCATGTTATTTTTTCTTTCACAAAACTTACACAAAA
>JACLAC010022004.1_pt1 | contig 15902 bp, 11 predicted proteins | sample 8027881 | NCBI WGS metagenome assembly JACLAC01 (sample SAMN15725517, study PRJNA655200) | protist metagenome | isolation source: fluorescence activated cell sorting (FACS) single amplified genomes of... | place: Spain: Blaines Bay Microbial Observatory, Mediterranean Sea | collected 2016-01-19
AAGAATGTGAAACTGGGGCAGCAAGGAAGCGGCGGGAATTCGTTATGGGGTGCGCTACCTGCGTTATCCGCAACCGGGCGAAGCATCCTGGCTGCACGGTAAATCCCCAGTTTTTACGGCGCAACACAGTCGACCGGACAAACTATTGGAGGTCCAGTTTTTGCGCAGCAGCTTGCTAATGAAGTTTTTGACGGAAATGCCGGTGATGGGAAACCGCATCGGGGAATTGCGCCAACGCGCTCTCGACCTGAATTCTCAGCACCGTTTCGTAGTTTTTGATACGCGTCGGGATTAGAGGAGAACAATGCAAGTCAATGGTTTAGGAAAATCGCATAAGACGGACGAGCATCTTCCGGATGACCTCGTTGCGTCTTTGGACAATCGCCGGGTCGTTGTTTCGGGTGGGGCTGGGGCTATTGGCAGCAATTTGGTCCGCGTTCTGATACGGTGCGGTTGCCGGGTCGTGGTTATTGACGACTTCAGTTCGGGCTGGCGACAGAATCTGCAGGCTGTAGAGGGCGAGGTGGATTTGATCGAGGGCGATTTGGCCGACGGTGAGGTTTTGCGACGGGCTTTCATCAAGCCTGTCGACTATGTATTCCATTTGGCCGCGTTTTTTGCCAATCAGAATTCTGTAGACCACCCGCAAGATGACCTGCACACCAATGGGTTGGCGACCTTGCGTCTATTTGAGTGCGCGGCGGCTAAGAAGGTTCGGCGTTTGGTCTTCGCCTCCTCTTCCTGTGTTTACGGCAGCCATAGCGAATCTTTCGATGAGACTATGCGGATGGAGCCAGAGACGCCCTATGCGATGACTAAGGTCTTGGGCGAACAATACGCCGGCTTCTACCACAGCCAAGGCGGGCTTTCAACGGCTACTTTGCGATATTTCAATTCCTTCGGCCCCGGCGAGTTTCCGGGAAAATACCGCAATGTTATCCCCAATTTTTTTGCACTAGCCCTGCGAGGGGAGCCTCTGTTGATTACCGGCACGGGGGAGGAGACTCGTGACTTCACGTTTGTTGAGGACATTGTACGGGGCACCATTTTGGCGGCTCTGGTACCGGCTGCGGATGGCGAAATTTTTAATTTGGGTACGGGGGAAGCAGCAGCTATTGGTACTTTGGCCGAAGAGATCAACGCCATTGTCGGCAATGTCGGCGGCATCATCTATAAGGATCGCCGCGACTGGGACCATATCTTGCACCGCAAGGCGGACATCGAAAAAGCGCGGCGCGTGCTTGCTTATAGGCCTCAAGTGAACTTGCAAGAGGGGCTCGAGCGCTACTGGAAGTGGTACGCAGAACAAAACAAACACGCAGAATTGACTTAACTAACAGGCAGTCTTCCTACTTGCCTATATGGTTGTTTTTATAATAAATTGGAGGGTCAGATGGTACCGGTCGCAGTCGCACCGCAAGTTACTACAATAAACGCTGATATGCTGGAACATAAAACCGAAAAAGAGGTCCTTTTATCTGTAGTGATGCCAGTATACAATGAAGTGGATACAGTTTTAGAGGTCATCGATCGCGTCCTCAACTTAGATTTGCAGGTCGAATTGGTGATTGTCGATGACGGATCGACCGATGGTACGCGCAACAAACTCACGGCGATTGAGGATGAACGAGTCAGGGTCGTGCTGCACGAGAAGAATAAGGGCAAGGGGGCGGCGGTGCGTACGGGGTATCAGCATGTCGGTGGGGAGATTGTCACGATCCAAGACGCTGACCTTGAGTTAAACCCCGATGAAATACCTGCTTTGTTAGTGCCCATTCTTGAAGGTACGGCCGATGTGGTATATGGTTCGCGTTTCGTATACGATTGGCATCACCGGAACTGGTTGAATGGTTTCGCCAATCGCTTCCTCTCCGGCTTGACGAATATTCTCTACGGCACGAAGGTGCGCGATATGGAAGCATGTTATAAGGTGTTTCGTTCGGAATTGCTCCAACGATTCACCCTGAAAGCCAATCGTTTTGATTTTGAACCTGAAATCACTGCTAAGCTAGCGAAAATGGGGATGCGGATTGTCGAATTACCGGTCAGCTATAAGCCACGTGAATTCACGGATGGCAAGAAGATCCATTGGAAAGACGGATTTGAAGCAATATACACTCTTATTAAATATCGCTTCGTAGATTAGAGGTCTAAGCATGTCCCACGTAACCATCATTCGACCACCGAGCATCTTCTCCAAGTCGGCGATTACCATAAACGCGACGCCACCACTTTCTGTGGCCTATCTGGCCGGCAGTATCTCCGCGGCTGGGCACCAGATCGAGGTTATCGATGCGGTCGGTGAAGCGCTGGATCAAACCTATGACTGCGAGATCTATCCGTTAGTGGCCAACGGTTTGCGCCACGAGGAGATCATCGCCCGCATAGATGCTGAAACCAAAGTGATCGGGGTTTCATGTCAATTCACGTCGGAATGGCCGGAGATTCGCAAGCTAGCTCGTCTATTACGTCAGAATTTTCCCGATGTAACACTGGTTTCGGGTGGGGAACACTTGACTGCGGAACCCGAATTTTCATTGCGCGATTGCCCAGAGCTCGACTTTTTGGTGCTTGGGGAAGGGGAAGAGACCTTCGTCGATTTAGTGGGGATATTGGAAAATGGCGATTTCCCCAGCGAAGTGGATGGCCTTGCTTATCTTGCGGAAGGCGGGGAGATCGTGCAAACACCGCGTCGACAACGCATCACCGAACTCGATAGGATCCCACTGCCCCGTTGGGACCTGGTGCCTTTGGAAGGCTATTTGGCGAAGGGGCTTAGTTTTGGCGTAAACCGCGGACGGACCATTCCGATGCTCGCTACTCGCGGTTGCCCCTATCAATGCACTTTCTGCTCCAGCCCCAATATGTGGACCACTCGTTGGAAAGCGCGTCGCCCCGATCTGGTAGTTGATGAGATCGAATCCTATGTCAAGCAATATCAAGTGGACAATATCGACTTTTACGATCTTACGGCTGTTGTGCGCAAGGATTGGATCATCGAGTTTGCGCAATTGCTGATGGACCGCGAGTTGAATATCACTTGGCAACTGCCCAGTGGTACACGCTCTGAGGCACTGGACGAGGAGGTGTTGTCCTATCTTTATCGCTCGGGGTGCCGCAATCTTTCCTATGCGCCAGAGAGCGGTTCGCCAAGAGTACTCAAAAAGATAAAAAAGAAGGTGGAGCCCTCGCGCATGATCGCCTCTATGCGCACGGCCGTCGCCTGCGGGTTGAACGCCAAAGCCAATATCATCTTCGGTTTTCCCGGTGAGACCCACAGTGATATTTGGCGCAGCTTATATTTCATAGCCCGCATGGCGATTAATGGTGTTAACGATGTTTCGGTGTGGACCTATTCACCCTATCCTGGGACCGAGATTTTTGCCGAACTGAAACAGCGGGGTAAAATCAAAGAGTTTGATGATGATTATTTTGCTTCGCTGCTCTCTTACGCGGACCTAAAAAATGTCGTTTCTTGGGACGATAACCTGTCGGCGCAGGTCCTCAAGATTTACCGCATTTTCGGTTTGCTGCTCTTTTACACGACCAGCTATGCAAGTAATCCACTGCGATTCTTTCGCACGATGAGGAATCTGATGACCAACCGCCACGAGTCGCGTATGGAAATGACCTTGAGTATTTTCCTGAAGCGTTTTGGTCGGGGGCTCGGAGTTGAAGGAGCGGGGGGTAAGTTGTAGCGGCCCCGATTCGTCGCCCAATCTGTGGCGCCGTATATGAAGGGTGCGGAGTGCCATTCGGCTTGCGTGAGACGCCCGATTCGCTAGCGGCGAAATTTTACCGCGTCGACGACGGGTTAGCACAAGCGATCCCATCAATCGAAGCCCCATCTTTTGCATGGTCAGTTTTAGCGCCCAGCTATTTCCAACTCATGCCTAGGCACCTGGCGGGTAGGTGCCATTCTCTAATAAATATAGAATGTTTACGTAAGTGCAGTATGAGGGGATAACTGCTACGTGAAGGAATATCGCTGTGGGTAAAGCAGAGGATAAGACCGTCGTTTTTATCGGTCGGCACGGAGAAATAAAGCCGTTGCTTGCTGCCGTGCGAGCCCTGCCGGAGGGCAATGTTGTTTTTGTCGCCGCGACCCGCGCCTTGGCCGAGCAAGTGGAGCACTTAGGGGTAGGGTGCGGTAGCTTGGATGTCTATCTGGATATGGGGCGTGACGAGGAAATAAAAAGGACGGCGACGGAGTGGTTTGATCGTTGGGCCGATAAGCCATTGTGGGATGGGCTTTCGTATAAGGAGTCGATCGCGCTGGAAGGTATGGGGGCATGGTGGTTTTTGCTGCCTGTATTAATCCCCGACGTCCAGCGCTGTATCCAGTTGACCGAAAGTATTCGCGCACTAATAGAGAAAGAGAATCCCTCCTGCATGCTCCTGGCCGGGGTTGAGGACTTGCAACCCTATCCTTTGCGTTTGGGGTTGGATGAAAACTTGCCGGCAAAAGTCGCGGCTATGGTTAGTAGGACCCACGGAGTGGTCGTCTGCGACGTCAGGGCTACGTTTTTGCGTCGGATCGAGTGGAGAGGCAAATGTATAAAGACGCGCATGGGGATGGCGATATATTTTTCTTTTGTCCGTCGTTGGATCGCCCGATACAGGGCTTGGTTGACCCGCGGTAAATATAAGAGGGCCGATAGGGATACGAAGGGAACCGTCGCACTGGTTACCTCATCTGTTTATTGGCGTCAGACGGTGGATTTGAACGGTGAACAGGTCGTAGACGACGCTATCGCCGGAATCTGTATGAGTGTGTTGGGTGAACGCGGTTACCGCCTGCTCGGCATCGATGTTGACTTGAGCGCGCCGAACAGGAAACAATTCAACCTGCTGCGGCAAAAGAGAATCCGGCCAGGCATTACCTGGCGGGCTGTCGAGTATTTTGATCGCTCGACCAGAATAAAACGGCGCAGACGCCGAGCAGACATAAAGGCGCTTTCTTATAAGGTCGGCGAAGAGGCGATTCGCCGGCATGGCATGATATACCGCGGCATCGATTTTGCGCCATTATTGGCTGACCGTTTCGCCTATTTCTTTTCCTATCTTGAAGGGGCAATGGAATATCTCGATGCGATCGACAACGCGCTTGTAAGCGAAGAAATCGATCTTGTTGTCATCGTGTATGAGGAGGGGCCGGCGGGCCGAGCCGCGACGGTTGCCGGCCAACGCCGCCGCGTACCCACTTTGGCGCTACAGCACGGCACCTTGAGCAGTCCCTACACGCCAGCCTATTATCTATCCGCGGTATCGACCGCAGTCTCCGATGACCCGGCGGTCTGCCCAATCCCAACAACCACAGCGGTATATGGTGAGCATACCCGTTCAATGCTGGTCGATATCGGCAAGTATCCATCCGATGCAGTACTGGCGGTCGGAATGCCGGCCCACGATGGAGTTATGCGTGCGCTGAGGGGCCAATCGCCGGCGTCGAAAAACGATTTGCAGTTGCCGCCTACAGTCCCGATGGTCCTGGTGGTGTCGCAACCTTTTTTTAATCAGGAAAACCGCGATTATTTCGCGATGGAAGTCATTGCAGCTGCGGCGTGCATGCCTCGGGTACAATGGGCCATAAAACTTCACCCGAGTGAACGTTCTGGGGCATGGCAGCGGTATATCGAGAGGGCTGGCGTAGATATAAAGGTATACGACAACGACTTGCATTTCCTGCTCACAGCTTGTGAACTAGTGGTGTCCTGGTACTCGACGGTCATATTGGAGGCTGCGCTTTTTGCCCGGCCCGTGATAAGTGTTTCTATCCCTGGTTGTCTGGCTCCCGAGGATTATTTGCGGGATGGCTTGGTCGTCGGAGCTCGTGATTCGACGGAGATTGCCGACCAGGTTACCGCGCTATTGTACGACGATGGTATTCGGCAACGCCATTTGCAACAGGTAAGCAAGGCCCTTGGATACTATATATACAAGCCGGATGGCCTGGCGTCAGAACGGATTGCGGATCTAGGCGAGACGCTTATGCTAAAAAGAGACGTGCGAAGTTTTAGGGAAAACGTCGAGGGGGGAGCTCGGTATGATGGCTGATCGTTCATAACGATAGGTGGCTGGATTCCAGATCTTTATCCAGTGGATGTCGTGGATGATTCGTATGAGGTGCGCGATTCCAGCTACTACAGTGGAGGCATGGTCCAGTCCTAAGGGACAGTCTTCGAATAGCGAGAAAAATATTCCTACTTTTTTTTGCTTTTGGCCGATCTCATTAATGGGGAGAATCAAGTGGTGCGATGTCGGACTCGATAGGGGAAAACCCAGGGGATGAACGCAGAAAGTTCGGCTATGTTTATCTGGTCACCTTAATTATATTCTTTAAGTCATAGGTTGTTGTCTAACTCCAAGTTGTGAAACCGCAGACGCCCGATATTCCGACTCGGCGGTAGAGGTGCAAACCCAGTGAGAGTTATCGGCTAAATGGGCCGCGATTACTGCTACTGCCTCTGGCAAGATAATTGCTCTGTATACCACAGACGAACCGCGATTAGACCGTTGCAATGAGCAGGGTACGCGATTTTTTTTAGGAAATCAGATGTCTCTATTAACGATTGAACCTGAGTTGGATTATCGGCGAGAGAGTTTGGCGCGTTCGCTACCGCTAGCATTTCCCATCTCGATCAATATCGAAAGCACAAATCTCTGCAATTTGCAGTGCTTTTTCTGCCCGCGCGAAGAGAGTTCGAAGGGCATCGGGTCGATCGACTTCGAACTCTTCCGCAAAGTCATAGACGAATGTGCGGAAAAAGGTCCGTTAAAACTGATTAACTTGCACAAAGACGGGGAGCCGCTGGCGCACCCCCGTATTTTTGATATGGTGCGCTACATCGCCGAGACCGGGGCGGCAGAGGAATTTGGCTTTACCTCCAATGGGATACTGCTGGACGAAAAGCGAGAGGAAAAATTGCTTGCAGCCGGCATCAATAAAATCAGTTTCAGTATCGACGCGACCAGCGAAGACGCCTATGAGCGCTCCAAGGGACGGCGCAAATACGAGACGGTGAGGGAGAATGTCAGCCGTTTCCTCCGCAACAAACCCGAACACGTCAAAGTGGCGGTTAAGTTCATCCGCATGCAGGAGAATGAGGGCGAGGAGGAGGAGTTCCTTGCTTTATGGCAAGATCGCGGCGCTGAACTAATTATCAGCGAATACCACGACTGGAGCGGGAGCGTTCGCGACAGTAGCCTGCGCGATATATTGCCGATCTCCGAGAACGCTTGTGAGAACCCTTTTTATTCTCTGGCCGTCAACTGGGACGGCACAGTGTCGATTTGCTGTGTTGATTGGGATTCGCAGGGCCTGGTGGGCAACGTGCAGGAGCAGAGCTTACAGGAGATTTGGTGCGGCGAACAGTTGCGCTCCATTCGAGAATTGCATTTACAGGGGCGAGCTTGCGAAGTGGGTGCATGTGATGGGTGCAGTTATAAGAGCAAGGAAAATCGCGAGCATGTCGGCGGTTGGCTGATGGCCAATCGCGAGAAGATCATGGAAGATTGATCCGATGAAGATAAATAAAGTTCAATTTTCGCTGGGTTCGAAGTTAAAAGACTTAAAATTTCACATTCACCGCGGGCGTGGCCATTTGCTTCGTTATGCGTTGAACCGCTTCAAGTGGCACTATTACCCCCGCCTGGGTATCGTATCCCGTTTTCCTGATCACGTCGACATTGAGTTGTCGAGCGCCTGCGATATGAAATGTCCCATGTGCTATACGACAACGCCCGAATTCAAGAAGATGGTGCCGAAGAAACTACTTGACTTCGATCTCTTCAAAAAGATCGTCGACGAATGTGCCCGGAACGGGACCTATTCCATTCGGCTGAGCCTGCGGGGCGAGCCCTTTCTCAACCGCAACATCGTCGAAATGGCCCGTTATGCCAAGGAAAAGGGCATTAAGGAAGTGGCAACACTGACCAATGGCCTCAAGCTCACGCCAGAGATATTTGAGCAGATGCTGGATGCCGGGCTGGACTGGATGACGATTTCATTCGACGGGGTGGGGGAGACCTACGAACGCATCCGTAAGCCGGCCAAGTTCGACGTCGCCGTTGACAAGATACGCCAATACCACGAGATCAAAAAGCGGCGCGGAAGCGAAAAACCTGTCGTCAAGATTCAGAGTGTGTGGCCGGCGATCGCTGATAACCCGCAGGCTTTCTACGATCTTTTTGAGCCCATTGCCGACCAGGTCTTCTCCAACCCGCTGGTCGATTACCTCAACAATGATACAAAAATTGTTTATGAGGAGGATTTCACTTGCCCGGTGCTCTGGCAACGTCTGGTCATCGGGGCGGACGGCGGCGTTTTTTTGTGTATAAATGACGAATACGGCAAGCATATCATTGGCAATGTGAACGAAGAATCGCTCAGCGAGATATGGCACGGGCCGCATATGCAGGCTGCCCGGCGTATCCACCGGAACAAACAAGGGGTTGAACAGATCGAACTGTGCCGGGAATGCCACCTGCCACGAAAGACGGAGGAGACGCTCGTGCAGGTCGACGGGCGCGATGTCGGTGTAGACAATTACGTCAATCGAGAGCAAGAGGTTGGGCGTTGAAATGAGGGCGTGACCATGAGGAAATACGTAAGCTTATATCGGGATGCGGTCGCAACCCTGGAGAGGGAATACCGCGCCGTATTAGATACCTACTCGACCCATATTAACTCTTATTTCGACAGCAATGGCGAAATGCTCGAAGACGTGGCGATTTATCGAGACTGCAATGTTTGCGGCAGCGCCCGTAAGAAGCCTTATCTGGGACCGACTCCCTATATTTTTGTCGAGTGCGAAAAGTGTGGGTTTCGGTATATGGATCCGATCATCGATACACAGAACACTGCGATTCTCGTGGAGGGGATATCCGAGCAGCGCCAAACGGTAATCAAGGATCCCAAGTGGGAAAAGCGCCACAGGAAGATGACCCAGCAGGTCCGGGATATTTTAGCGATAAAACAAGAGGGAAGCTTTCTGGATGTGGGCTGTGGTTTGGGGCGGCATATGTCCCTTGTACTGCCTTATTTCTCGCAGGTCGAAGGCATAGAATTGGACAATGTGTCCCGAGCTTATTGTCACGAGGCGGGTTTAAAAGTCTATGGTGACCCGCTCGAGGAGTTGAATCTTCCTTCCGATACCTACGACGTCGTATTGCTGAACCAAGTGCTTGAGCATCTGGCCGATCCGACAGCTGTTTGCGCCGAGATTTTCCGCATCCTACGGCCGGGGGGCATTCTGTATATCGATACGCCTAATTTTTCTTCCGTTTCCTTGGCGCTCTTTAAAGAATCCTGTAGTATCGTAGCCGGCAGCAGTCACATATCACTTTTTAGCGTTAGGACTGCCCTTGCAATGTTGCGTTCATTGGGGTTTGCCGAATCGGAAGCACGGACTTACCAGACGGATCTTTTTCCATTGGATGTAATGGCGTTCTTTGTTAATCGCAAGGGATTCAAGCACCGCAGGAATATGCATCTGCCGCTATATCTTCCGTTTTATCGGATATTCCACGAGGTTTTTGAGGAGCGTTTGTTTCGCAATCTCGGCCGTCGGGTCGGTTCGTATATGCGGATCATTGTCACTAAGCCCGAATAGCTAGGTCATTTTACTGTAAGGCGAAGACGACATTCTCCTTCCTTTGCGGCGTGAAGAGGCGGTCCCGGTCCGCTCGGACTTTCGCAGAATCGCTAACCAGTGAAAGTCCCCGGTTAGTCGACGGGAATCAATCGCAGAAGAGATGATATGGAAACGATCAACTGTAGTTTCTGTGGCCATGAGGGCTCTAAGGTCAAGTATCGCGTAAAGTCGAAAAAATATCACCCTGGGTATCTCGCGACCGTTAGTATCATAGGGCCTAACCCCCCGGAGGAATTTACGGTGGTCGTCTGCGACTCGTGCGAGTTGCTCTATCTGAATCCTCGTTATGCCGCCGACGAACTGGCCGCTGTATACCCTGAAGAGCAGTATACGAGTCGGGTGGGGTATCTATCGGGCTCGGTCCTTTTCAAGCGGTCTGGAGAGATCCCGCAGGTTGCACTGCGTGGGGATGTCATTGACTCGCCGAGGAATATGGAGCGGTTGGCTGGGATCAAGCGGCATAAGCAATCGGGCCGTGTCCTCGATATTGGCTGTAACAACGGCTCTTTTCTCGCGCTGCTGGACAAAGAGGGCTGGGAGGCCTATGGAGTTGATTTTTCCCAGACCGCGATAGACAATGCCCGGAAGGTGTTTGCTCAGGAACGCGCTTTTTGCGGCGAGTTGACCGAGGCGGGCTATGCCGACGGCTTTTTTGATGTCGTCACGATGTATAATACAATCGAGCACCTGCCCAACCCCGGCGAAATCCTCCGGGAGATTAAGCGCATTAGCAAACCTTCGGCCTTGCTCGTTATCCAGACGATTGATTTTGATAGCGCAAACGCTAGGCTCTTTCCCCGCAGTCTTATTTTTCCGGCGCAACACCTTTATTATTTTAGCAGCAAGGATCTACGCGGCTTTTTAGGTAAACTCGGATTTTCCTTTGCCGGCGCGCGCTACGACGGTAGTAGCTTGTTGCGTTTCGGTTTTTATATGGCGATGCATTGGTGGACATTGGCGATGGTCGCTGTTCATCGGGTTGAAAGAGGCTGGTTGGCCGAGTCCTTTCGGTCTCTGTTGCAGAAAGTCGGGCTTATATTCGGTGAAGAGGAAATGCTACGACGGATGAAAATGGTCGGTGCCGGTAATATGCCGGCCATACGCGCCGATCACACATTTTACTTTACCAACGGCATAGTAGCGGGGGAGAACAGGGTCGAAATGGAACGGGACACACATGGGGCTGTTACTTGATGGGCGCCTTGACGCAGCAGGTGGGGGTGCCGATTCGCGATAGCCTATCAGTAAAGGTTATGGAACGCGTCGACGCAGACGCATGGGACGGGCGTGTCCGCCAGGTCCCCGAGGGCACCTATAAACAGACAACGATGTTCAACCGTCACCAAACCCAACGAAGCTATGAAAAGGCGCTGTATTTTATGGCGCATAATGACGATGGAGAAGTGGTCGGCCAAATGGCGACTAGGATGGGTGCACCCTTTGCCTGGGGTCTGCGTCGGCGCCCTTTTGCAGAGGTAACGTTGCCATTGTTTGGCGCGATGGCGCCCTGTATGCGTTGGGGAGATGGGCCGGTTCTATTTACGCAAACGCGCCGAAGGGAAGTGTACGAAACGCTCGTGCACGCCGCGATCGATGAGGGGGTTCGCCGAGGTTGTATTAGCATAGAAGCCTGGCCTGCTTTTTATGGCGATGATTTTGCTGCCGAGCGCGAGTGGATACTGGAAATTTATACGGGTTGTGGGTTTCAGGTGGCAGCGCAATCGACTCTCGTAGTGGATCTGCGCAGGGAAGAGGATGAGTTGTGGCGGGGTATTCGTAAGGAAGCCCGGACAAAGGTGCGGAAGGCGCGTGATCAGGGGGTGGAGATACTCGAATTAGATGGTGATGAGCAGGTATTGCTACAGGCCCACAAAATAGTGCAGGAGACCGCTGCGAGGAACCAAGTGGCATGCTGGCCGCTGGAAGAGATGCGCCTGGCATTGCAGTACCACGGATCCCTCGGCACGTTCCGGGCTTTTCTCGCTCGTTACGAGGGGCGCGGTGTAGCCTATCAAAACGTGACTTGCTTTAATCGCAGCGCGCTATTGGGGGGGGTTGCGTATTCCGACTACAGTCGCGAGGCGAGGATTTACGGTAACGATTTAATGCAGTGGCATGTGATACAAGCTGTGCGTGCGATGGGGGTGGAGCATTTGGACTACGGAGGGGGCGATCCGAATGCGCAAGATCCGAAAATGAAGGGAATATACCTATTCAAGGCGAAATGGGGCGGTCGCCCGGTCGGTTATGAGCAATGCAGGCTGATGGTTGCCGGGCACGGCATGCTCTCAGCCAAAGGGCTCATTGGCCGTATTCACGAGCGGGCTGGAGATAGTGTTTTTGCGGCTTCGGTGGGAGTCGGCGGTTCGGGTGTGCAAAAGTAAATTTGTTCATGAGTTAGTGCCCGGGATGCGTCCGATTTCAATCGCAAGACGTCTTGCCCGTCTTGGCTTACTTTGAGCAGGGCTGCATTGCGCATGGGGGCGTTGCCTTATCGCGATCGTTTGTATTTTGCTTTGGCCTGCCTGGGGGTGTCGGTAGTATGCGCAGTCGTCGGTTATTGCTTACACACTAAATGGGCTTATCTCGGCTGCCTCATGTCGGTGGCTCTGTATTGCGGCAACACCTGGTATTGGCGGATTCCAGTTTTCCCCTATGATCGTATTCTGAGTGCCTATTCTCCCGACGGGTTGCAGTGGTCGCGGGAATCAGGTATGCGGGTCAATGTGGGCGGATTACACGCGAGTAGGCAGGTCTATTACCCGGTCGTGTTGAAGATGGGGGCGCAATGGAGGATGTTCTATCGCGCCGGAGGCAATAATTCTTCGATCGCCAGTGCGGTGTCTGAGGACGGGTTGGCATGGTGCGAGGAGGAAGGCTGGCGACTGGCCACGGGCGCCAGCCTAGTGCGACTGGAGCCCTACTGTGTCCTGCCCACTGAAGGGGGATGGCACCTGTACTACAATGGGTTCGACAGTCAAACATGGTCAATTTATCGAGCCCATTCCACTAATGGGTTGGTGTGGGTTCCCGAGGGAAGATGCCTGGGCCTGGACTCAAACGGAACAAGCGCCAAGGATGCCTGCGTACTCTCCACTGAAACAAAAAAGTACATATACTTCAACCGGGAGGACGCCGGAGGTGCGGCCTTTTTCAGAGCGGAGTCCTCTGATGGCATGCACTGGCGCGATGTGCGCCGCTGTTGCGGATACGATGCTGAAGAGTACGGCTTGGTCTCCAGTCCGCGCGTGATGTACTCCGGTGATGGTGAGTGGCGCATGCTGTATTCTGAATGGGCGGACAAGTCCTTCATTGGTATGCGTATCGCAGGTGCCCGTTCGCGCGATGGGGTCAATTGGCAGCGCGAGGCTGACGTTTGCCTTGAACCCGGCGGCCGCTATGATCCTTATGGGGTCTTCTGTCCCGAAATAGTCGCGTGCGAAAAGGGCTGGCGGATGTATTATGGCGGGTTCTGGGAGCGGCACTGGCTTGGGCCGTGGACACTTTACCAACGACGGCATTGGCGGCGGCGGGTGGGGCGTTGAATTTGACCGCGATTTGCAATTTGCTTGAGGGCTATTGTCCGGTATTATGGCGACCGGTTGCTTGCACGGGCTGTGTGGTGTGGTATTCGCGCTGAATCTAGCTATGGCATGAAAAAAACGGGGTACGACACCCCGGAAAGAGGTTAGAGAATGAGGTTATTGCAATGAATGCCGATACGGAAAAAGAGGTGCAACCGATTACGGACCCGAGCAAGTTGCATCCCGGTGGGGTGCTCGCCCGAATGAAGGAACTCTATATCGAACGGTCGTCCAGTTATATGGAGATGGTCGATGGAGAATTGGAGTTAAGGGATGAATGCTCGGCGGCGGTGGTTTGTTGTCTTTGCGGTGAAAGTCAGCATACGCCTTTTCTCAAGGCGAGCGGTTTTCGTTACGTGCAATGCAGTGATTGCGGCCTGGTCTATGTAACTCCTCGTTTGTTACCTGAACTCATCGAGGAGTTCTACATGTCCGATGCGTATAATTTCATGTTTGAAAACATGCTGATGCAAAGCGTTGACTACAGGCTGGAAGTAATTGCGCGCAAAAAGTTCAATGCCGTGTCGCGTTATTTTTCTGATCGGGCGCCGAAACTGCTGGATATAGGTTGCGGAATAGGGGAATTCCCCTATTTGGCCACGCAAGCCGGCTGGCAGGTCGAGACGATAGAGTTCAATGCGCGTGCTGCAGCTTTCGCCCGAGAGCGTTTCGGTCTGCAGATCCACGAAAAGCCTTTGGAACAATGCTCGTTTGCCGAAGGACAGTTTGAAGTCGCGACGATGTGGGGGATACTCGAACATGTAACTAATCCGCGCAGCGTGCTCGGGCAAGTGCACCACTATTTGGCCGAGGGTGGTTTGCTGGTCGTTGAGGTGCCCAGTTTTGACTGTCTGTTGGTCGAATATTTAAAGGCGCATCCCGAACAGGCGGACCGAATTGTTGATGGCTGGGCTCATTTAATGCTCTTTTCGCTGCCGACGATCACCCGGATTATCGAAGAAGCCGGTTTCTCGGTCGTTGATACCCTGTCGTTGGGGTTGGATATTCAAACCGTGCTCCGCTATACCAAGGACGCGGATGCAGAAACCGCGGAGCATCCGGTTTTTAAGTTCCTCACCGAACACGGGCAAGCTTTGCAGGAGGGTTTGGAGTCTATACACAAAGCGGATATGATCCGGGTATTTGCCCGCAAGACCTAATCTTGTTCGTGGGGCGGCGTTTTCTTTGCGGGGCTGAGCAAGTTGGCGAAATAGTCAATGTCGTCTTTGCGCAGGACGCCTAAGGCAAAGAGCATTGCCAAATAAACGGCAGATCCGGTGAGGATCGGGATGAACAACTCCCCAGGGGCGGGACCGAATAGCATGACTAAGGCCAAGGCCATGGCAGCGGTTGCGAGACAGGTGTGGGCGAGCGCCTTCCAGGGGATGGTGAATGTTGTAATGGTCCGGGCTATCGAGATGGTTGCTGTTGCATAGCTGAAATGGCAAGCTGCCGTAGAGATCACAGCGCCTAAGATGCCAAGGGTGGGGATTAGCAATAGGTTGAGCAACACATTTGCTAGGGCTAGGCCACCGTTGAGAAAAAAGAGCTTACGGCTATGTCCAGCAGTGGCGATAAGGTCCCCGAAGGGGATGCCAAAACCAAATAGGATAAAGCTCATCGCTAAGAAGGGGAAGTAGACGGCTACTGCTTCGGCCCCCTTGTCGATAAGCAGATCCAATAGTGGTTGCGTGAGCAGAGCTCCTCCAGCTAACATCGGAAAAGTGACTAAGGCGCTGACCCGGACGGTTTGTGCTAAATAGGCGCCGATCTCGTTTTTTTTGCCTTGGTTCCACAGAGCGGCCATCGCTGGCAGAAGCACCGTGTGGATCGGTGAGATCAATGTTGTGAATAGGCTTCCGGCCAAATATGCGGCGGCATAAGTGCCTACGGCCGTACTGCCGATAAAGGCGTATATGAAGAAGCGGTCGGCTTGGTCATAGAGCCGGTAGAATAGCGAACTGGGTATGAGGGGAATAGCAAAAGTCAGATAGGCGCGCAAATTCATAAAGCGTGGCCAGGCCACCCCTCGGGTCGTCGCAATACGAAATAATCCCACAGCCATCAGCAGTATCCGTGCCCCGCCCAAAGCCCAAAGTGCGTCTGCAAGCGGCGCGCCGCTTTGCAGCAGGTAGGCGATAATCAGCACTTCGCCGAAGTGTTGTCCCAAGCTGAGTAAGGAGTGGCCCAACATCAACCTGAAGGCGCGAAAATAGGACAACACGATGCCCCAAAGGGCAGACGAGACCAGCACTACGGCGATGGCGGGACCATTGCGCGCAATGGGCGCGAGGCGGGCGAAGCCGCTAAGGTAATCGGCCAGGAGCCATACAGTAAGAGCGGCCAAGCCGCTGCTTAACAAGACGAAGAAGAGGATTGAATAGAAACCTTCGCGGACGTTTGCGTCGTCGAGCCCAGGTAAAAAGCGAAGGAGGGAACTGCTGAGGGAGAAGGTGATCCAGGGGATGAGAAAGGCAATCGCAGCGGTTAATAACTCCCATTCCCCGTAGTGGGCTAAGGAAAGATGGCCGGCTATTATCGGTACGAGGATCAGGTTGCGCAGGCTGCGCGCGAGGTTGGCTGCACTTGCTATCAGGACATCACGCCCAAAGCGGTGCTGAAACGTTGTTCCATCGTTCATGGGCAAAGAGATAGAAGTGAT
>JACLAC010003070.1_pt1 | contig 15889 bp, 13 predicted proteins | sample 8027881 | NCBI WGS metagenome assembly JACLAC01 (sample SAMN15725517, study PRJNA655200) | protist metagenome | isolation source: fluorescence activated cell sorting (FACS) single amplified genomes of... | place: Spain: Blaines Bay Microbial Observatory, Mediterranean Sea | collected 2016-01-19
CTTAAAGGTGAAGGGGGTATCTTTAACGAGCTGTTTTAAGGCTTCTTCGGGTCGCCAGTGGCCAATCAGTGATTTTGAGTCGTACCCATCTAGCAGCTCATGGGGGACAAAACAGGTGATGTTGCTTTGTGTGCAGAATTCAAGCAGGGCGTTATTTAAGGTTTGTGCGGGTAAGGTGAAGTAAATGAGGTTTTCGCTAGTGTCGTTTGCCTTGGCGAGCGTAGAGAGTGTCCATGACACTAGTGCTAGTGTAAAGCACAGTGGATACATAATACCTTTTTTGAGCACTAACTATACCTTACTTTAAAGGGCTTTATCCCCAAACCGCCCAATATAATAATCGGTATAGGGTCGAAAAATCTCGGCCAAACGACCATTGGCTTGAAGTTTGCGCAAAATGTCAGACACTTTGCGATTAACCACCTTCCCTTTCTCATCGGTGCGAAAGACGGGCGAGCCCGATAGGTTCATAAAAAATACGGACTTTAACTCATTAAAGCCTTCTTTATCGACAATACTATCCACATCCTTCGCGGCAAAAATAAGCCCATCGACCCGGCGAGCATTCACCATTTTGACCATACAAGGCAGACAAGTTCCCCCAGCTAAGGGGTAGTCATCAAAGAAAATTAGCATTTGTTGCTGTGTGAGCACTTGTAAGTCGTTTAACCCAGACACGGGGAATTGATTATCCACCCACTGCTGCACACGATAGTTATCGGTACGGTAATATAAGGCAAACGATACCTTATTTAGCACCACATCCGTATATTCCAAGCCCATTTTGGCCAGTAGCTTGCCTGCTTTTTGCGAACGGGGAAAGGGCATATGCATATCGGCATACCCGGTGGTGACGTTGTTAATAGAACGGCCAAAGGGATAAATCTCGTAAGTGACTTCCCCTCCTTGGTAGTGTTTTTGAATGGCTTTGGCAAGCTCGACGTAGACCCCTTTGTCTTTGGACTCGGCGCCCACAGGCAGTTTGGCTAAGTTGATGTTGATGTCCTGCGCAAAAACTGGATTAACAAAAGCACTTAACAATAAACCGATGATCCGCAGTAAGTGAATCCCCACAGAACCCAAACCGTTAGGCATTAGGCGGCTAGGTGTTAGACGGCTAGGCATTAGACGGCTAGGCATTAGGAGAGACCCTGGGAAATTCCATGGTGAGTGTCGTGTGGGAGTCTACTTGCGAGTCGATGCTAATGGTGCCCCCCAAAGCGGCGGTCACAATGTTGTGTACAATATGTAAACCCAAGCCGTTATTCCCTTGACCTAAAGAAGTGGTGAAAAAAGGATCAAATACGTGGTCTAGATCGGATTCGCTAATGCCGACGCCATTGTCCATAAACACAAAACGCACGTTATCGTCTTCGCTGCTAACATCGACTTGAACCGTACCGTTGTCGCGCTCTTTAAACCCGTGATGAAGCGCATTAAGCACTAGATTGTTAACAATCTCCCCCAAGGGGCCTGGGTAGCTGTCCATTTTAATGTTGTCGGGCACATTCAATGTAAAGGTGTGATCATGCTCTTGCAACAATGGGGCTAAAGTACGCAATGTATCCACGAATATCTCTTTTATTATAAAGCTTCTACGTTGTGAGGTGGAACGGTCAACGGAAATTTGTTTAAAGCTTCTCACCAAGGAGGAGGCCTTTTCAAGGCTGTTGTTCACAATTTGCGAACCTTCCTCCATTTCATCTAAGTATTTTTCCAGATCCGAGCGGGTGATCCCTTGTGCTACCTGTTTTTTAATCTGTTTGGTCGATTGTGCGACATAAGAGACCGTGGTCAAACCGTTGCCGATGGGCGTGTTTAGCTCATGTGCGACCCCGGTGACCAAAGCCCCTAAAGCCGACAGTTTTTCTGATTGAATGAGCTTGTCCTGGGCGTCGGTTAAATGTGTTAAGGCGCCGCTCATCTCTTCGTTAACTTCGCGCAGCTCTGCGGTGCGCTCTTCGACACGTTTTTCCAGGGTGAGGTTATGGCTCTCGATAATGCTAATTTTGTCTAAAATTGCATGGCGCATTTCATCGAATTTACTTTTCAAACACGATAACTCGTCGCGGTAGCGTATTTCTGTGTACTCGTCGGTGCTGAGTTTGTCGCTGGCGCTGGGGGTTAAGTTCATGGTTTGCTCGGCCAACTCATTAATGGGCACGGCTAAAAATTTACGGGTGAAGTAAAGAAATATAAACCACAAAGCAAAGGTTTTGATCACCGAATTAATAATAATTAACGTGAAACCGTATTTAACTCGATCGATAATGACATTGTTATCAAAAAAGATATATCCCGCGCCTATGGCTTGGTCGGACTGAGTGTTCTCATTATAGTAAACAATGGGGAAATGGTATTCAAATAACCTGTTCTCAAGGGCAGGGGAGGTCGTGGCGTTAGGCGGGGGGTTAACGGAGCCTATCATCGCGAGGCTACGGTGGTTGGTGTCGGTGATTCGAATACCGGTAATGACGTCGATTTGACTCATGCCTAACAAGGTGGAATGGAGCTGCTTGCGATCAAACGTCCATACCGACTCGGCAATGCTGTGTTTAAAGGTGTTTTCCAGGCTGGCGACTTCTTCAAAGACGCCTTTTTTAACATGGGAATATTCTGCGCCAAGTTGAATGAGCGTGACGACAACGGTGACCAGTAAGTAACAGCCAAACACGTAACGAAGCAGACGAATGCCAATAGAGTTCTCGAAAAACTTTGTATCTCGCTGCAGCAGACGCCTAAACATGCTCGGGGATTCTCGTTGGAAACGGTTCTTATCGATTCATATAAATTATAGACACCCTTTAGCATTGTGGCGCCGGATGTTGCATGGTTCGGCGCCACATATACCGAGCGATAGAATGTTTCTTGATACCAGAGGCTTAACTTATGGCGCTTGATTCTATCTGGCTTAACTTTTCATTGTGTTATAAAGGTTGTTGGCGTAATGGCCATTTTTCTCGATCAGGCTTTGGTGAGTACCGGTTTCGATAATCACCCCGTTTTCCATCACCACGATTTTATCGGCGTTTTCGATGGTACTTAATCGGTGAGCGATAACCAGTGTGGTGCGCCCTTCTTTAAGGTGGTCTAGAGCGGCTTGAATTTGCTTTTCTACTTGGTTATCGAGCGCTGCAGTGGCTTCGTCCAGTATCAAAATAGGTGCGTTCTTATACAGAGCACGGGCAATAGCAATGCGTTGGCGTTGTCCACCGGAAAGCTTGTCGCCGGATTCACCGAGCACGGTATCGTAGCGATGTTCTAAATCTTGAATAAACTCGCTGGCGTGTGCGTGTTCACAGGCGGTGTGTATCGCGGCCTCATGGGTCTTATCCATCGTTTGGCCATAAGCAATGTTGGCTTTAACACTGTCGTTAAAAATCACTGTCTGTTGATTCACCAAAGCTATGTTGTCACGCAAGTTATCCAGCTTTAGGTCGTTAATAGGGATACCGTCAATGCTAATACTGCCAGAGTTGGGTTCGTAAAAACGAAGGAGCAAATGAGCTAAGGTCGTTTTACCACTGCCCGATTGGCCGACTAAGGCTACGGTTTCTCCGGGTTCGATGCTTAAGTCGATATTGTTTGTGGCGGTTTTTTCACCGTCGTAGCTAAAATTAACCTGTTTAAACTCGATCTTGCCACGCACAGAGTTTAGGCTTTGGGTGCCGTGATCTTGTTCTTTGGCTTTATCTAAAATATCAAAAATGCTCTCGGAGGCAGCGATGCCCTTTTGAATGATAGCGTTCACATTGCTTAATTGGCGAAGAGGTTTGGCGATAAGCCCAGCCAAGGTTACGTAAGTCACGGCGTCACCTGGGGTGCCTGTCCACAGTTGTTTAACAAGAATAAAAATAATCGCCAGTGCGATGGCAATAATAAAGTGCAAGGTGGGGGTTTGCAGGGCACTCACTCGTTCAAATTTAGTCGCAAAACGCAAGTTGGTATCGGCGGCCTTACCAAAACGCTGGCTTTCGTAAGATTCGCCGCCAAAGCTTTTAACCAATTTAATGCCTTGGAGCGATTCGGTAGCAATGTGTGTGACTTGCCCCACGGCAGATTGAATCTTGCGGCTGGTTTTTCTAAAGTATCGACTGGCAAGATATACCAGCGCGCCTAGTACAGGAGCCACGACAAAAAAGATAAGTGTCAGCTTCCAATTGTAGTAAAGTAAGGCGCATAAAAATCCCACGGCGGTGAGTCCGTCGCGTAAGAGAATTTTAGAGGCACTGGTGACAGAGGCGGTGACTTGATCGATATTGTACACCAATAATGATACCAACTCGCCGCTGTTATTTTGGTCGAAAAAAGGCTGTGGTAAATACGTCATGTGGGCAAAGACTTTCTTGCGCAATGTGTTGACCACGTTAAGTCCGACTTTAGACAGATAAAAATTGCCCAAGTAATAACCACAGCCCCGAACAAAGCTTAAAACCACAATCGAAATAGGAACAAAATACAGGGCATTGGTGGCCTCTGCCGATAGGAAAAACAGTTTCTTCGAGGGCGTGGAAGAAAGGCTGTCGACAAAGTAGCCAATGGTGTTGGCCAGTAAAGTCTCCATCGTGGCATACATGAGAAAACCGATCACACTGACGAGAAAGAACCGTTTATAGTCAAACGCATATCGGATAAGACGTCGATAGGCTTGATGGGTCGGGGGGGGAGGTGTTACTGGCCATGGGATATCCGTAAAAGAAAAGGCGAGTCAGACTCGCCTTTTATGGGGTGTGTTACAGTGCCCGTGCCCTAGCTAAAGGGGTAAAGGGCTTAAGCGCTAGTCGAGTCTAGCCATTCGCTGTGTTGATCCCACTGGCCACGCACGGCGCTAAAGTAGGTCGATTGCAGTTGCTCGGTAATGGGGCCACGTTTGCCGGTGCCAATCAGGCGTCCGTCTAATTCCCGAATAGGTAAGACTTCGGCGGCAGTGCCGGTAAAGAAAGCTTCGTCAGCCACGTAGACTTCGTCGCGGGTGATACGCTTTTCGTTTATTTTGTAACCGGCTTCTTGGGCAATTTGGAAAATGGTGTTACGGGTAATACCATCTAAACAGGAGGTCAGCTCGGGGGTGTACAGCTCGCCGTTGCGTACAAGGAAAATGTTCTCGCCGCTGCCTTCGGCCACGTAGCCTTCGTTGTCTAGTAGCAAGGCTTCTTCACAGCCGCAATCAAGGGCTTCTTTGAGTGCCAGCATCGAGTTAATGTAGTGGCCGTTGGCCTTGGCTTTACACATGGAGATGTTCACATGGTGGCGTGTATAGCTGGAGGTACGCACTTTAATGCCTTGTTCTTGTGCCTCGGGCGACATATACGAAGGCCAGTTCCAGGCGGCCACAATCACGTGGGTTTTTAAGTTATCGGCGCGCAGGCCCATGCCTTCGGAGCCGTAAAACGCCATGGGACGCAGGTAGGCCTCTTCTAGGTTGTTCTCACGCACGACTAACTTTTGCGCTTCGTTGAGCTGGTCTTTGCTCCAAGGCATCTCCATGTTCATAATGTGAGCAGAACGGAACAGGCGGTCGGTGTGTTCTTGCAAACGAAAGATGCAGGTGCCATTGTTTTTGGTGTTATAAGCACGTACCCCTTCAAAAACGCCCATGCCATAGTGCAAGGTGTGGGTGAGTACGTGAACCTTGGCTTCACGCCAAGGGATGAGTTCTCCGTCAAACCAGATAACTCCATCGCGGTCTGCGAATGACATATTAGTCTCCGTCATTAATTCGTGAAAATGATACTTGTAAGGGCTTCGTTAAGCTCTTTTGTTGAGTGCCCATTATGGACACTCTAGCAGTTGTTGCCAGATACGCGTTACGGTTTGACGCTCTGGCACCAGTTGTTTCGCATCAAGCAGGTTGGCTTGTTGTTGTAAGGTTAACCGGTGCCCTTCGGCGCGATAGGCTTTGTAGGCAGCGATCAGCTGGTCGACCTCTTGAGTGTCCAGCAGGTTGGAACTTGCGAAAGATTCCAGTATACGGATGTTATCGGTATACCTAACTAACTCTGGGTCCGCATGGGCCCAAGCAAGAACCCCGTATTGAACCATAAATTCTATGTCAACGATACCGCCAGCGTCATGCTTTAGATGAAAAGCCTTGTTTCCGTCGTTATTTTTGTCGCTGCCCAAGTGCTGGCGCATTTTAAGGCGCATGTCGATCACGTCTTGTTTGAGCTTGTCGGGTTCACGCTTGAGACAGAGGATCTCTTGGCGTACCTGTTCAAAGGCGCCTTTCAGTTCGGCGTCACCGGCCACCACCCGTGCGCGGATTAACGCTTGGTGCTCCCAGGTCCAGGCAGTCTCTTTTTGATACTTGGCAAACCCGGTTAACGTGCTGACCAAAAGCCCGGAATTGCCAGAGGGTCTAAGGCGCATGTCCACCTCGTACAATTGGCCGGACAGAGTGGTGGTATTGAGCACATGGATGATTTTTTGCCCCAAACGAGCAAAAAAGGTCTGGTTGTCCAAGCTGCGTTTCCCGTTGGTATAGCCATTGGTTTTGGCGTTGTGGATAAACACCAGGTCTAAATCGGAGCCGTGGCCCAGCTCGATGCCGCCCAGCTTGCCATAGGCGACAATAATAAACGCAGGTGTGTCCCGTTCTTCGCCATCGGGGTAACCATGCTTGGCCACCAGTTGCTGCCAGCATAACTGTAAGGTGTACTCTAAAATGGCCTCGGCCATCCAGGTCAGGTAATCGCTGACTTTCATTAAGGGCAGGGCGTCGCTTACTTCGCAGGCCGCTACCCGTAGGCCGTGGGCCGAGCGAAAGTAGCGCAAGGCTTCCATTTGCTCTTCCAGGTCTTCTTCGTTAATGCGAATCAGGGCGCGGCGCAGCTCATCGGCCAGTTCGGCTTTACTGGGTAACTGGTACAGCGAGCGCTGATCGAGCAGCTCGTCTAACAGAGCGGGGTGCTCCGCCAGACGGTCGGCAATCCAAGGGCTGGCGAGGGTGAGTTTGACCAGCTGGGTTAAGGCGTTGGGGTTCTCGATGAGCAGCAGCAGGTAGGCGCTGCGCCGGGCGACGGCTTTCACCAGCGTTGCAATACGACACAGCGTTTGATCGGGGGTTTCGGTGTCGCTCAACTGTTGGAGCAATAAGGGCATAAACTTATCTAAACGCTGTCGGCTGGAAGCATCCATTTTTAATAGGACGCCAGAGGCCTTCAGTTCTTCCAGCACGGCGATGCTTTTTTGTCCGTCTTCGTATCCGGACTTTTCTAATAAGGTAATGCTTTCGCTAGGCTCTAAAGTGTCTTGCCAAACGGGGCGCCAGATATCTTCGTCTTGTTCTTGGTCCTGCTGCTCGGTGGGGCTGGCGATAATACTTGTAAATGCCTGTTCTACCGCTTGGCGATGCTCGCCCAGTTGTTGATAAAACGCTTGCCAGTGCTCAAAGCCCATCACGAATGCCACGGTTTGTTGTTGCTCGGGATCAAACGGCAGCTTTTGGGTTTGCTGGTCGTTATAGCCCTGCAAAGCATGCTCGGTATTGCGCAGAAAATAATAGGCCTCGGTGAGGGCGTCGGTGGTGGCTTGGGGTAAGAGCTGTAGGCTTGCCAGTGTGGGCAGGATGGTGAGGAGCTGGTTATTTTGTAGCTCGACTTCGCGTCCCCCACGAATCAGCTGAAACACCTGGGCGATAAATTCGATTTCTCGTATCCCGCCAGCACCAAGCTTGACGTCGTCTCCGAGGGAGCGGCGTTTAACTTCTTGCTGGATCATGGCTTTAAGGTCACGCAGGGCCTCGATCACCGAAAAATCAATGTATTTGCGATAAGTAAACTGTTTGAGCAGCCCGGTTAACTCATCGATATAGGGGGCGCTGCGCTCGGGGGGGGCGCTGCTGGCGACCACGCGGGCTTTGACCATCGCGTAGCGTTCCCACTCACGCCCTTGGCTTTGGTAGTAGTCTTCCAGGGAGGCAAAATTACTCACCAGGGCGCCGCTTTGGCCGTAAGGGCGCAGGCGCATATCGACCCTAAACACAAAATCCCCGCCCATATTGGCGTCCAGGCTTTTGATGATGGCTTTGCCTAAACGGCTGAAAAACGTTTGGTTGTCGATGGGGTTACGGGGGTGATCGGTGTGGCCATTTTCGGGGTAGGCGAAGATCAAATCGACGTCCGAGGATAGGTTCAGCTCATAAGCGCCCAGTTTACCCATGCCCAGGATGAGTAAAGGTTGTTCCTCGCCAGAGCTGGAGTACGGCGTGCCGAGCTTTTCGCAACATTTGGCGTAGTGGTAATCCAGTGCTTGTTGAATGCAGCATTGGGCCAGCGCCGACAGTTCGGCCATGGTGGTGACCGTATCGGCTAAACGGTTAAAATCACGCCAGATAATCCGTACCATGGCTTCGGTACGTTTGGCGCGGAGGTGTCGATTAAAATCGTCTTCTTTTAAGGCGGTGGCCGGTTGGATAAACGCCTGAAAATCCTCGAGGGTATAGGTTTGGCTCAGCGCGTTACTGGCCAGCAAGTGCAGAGGCAATTGCGGGTGGCTAAGCACTTTATTTTGGACGTAAACGCTGCCTTGCAACACTTTGTGGCATTGAGCACTAAAGCTGGGTTGGCTAAGGGCTTGTTGCCACTGGGTTTTAAGGTCTTGATCGATCGCTTGATCCAAGCGCTCATAAAATGGGTGGAGGTTTTGCGGGACAGTAATATCGTTCAACCAGGAAAGGGGCAAGCTCATAGCATCAACCTTCTAATGTTCCTTTATCGCAGATTGATACAAAATACCATTGGTTGGCGTACTAGCCAACCGTAAAGTTATCCATTTGCTTTTTAAGCTCCTGGCTTTCATTGGCCAGCTCGGAAGATTTCTCTGCCACTATATGGGTATTGTCGACTACCCGTTCCGATAAAGAGTAAATAGCGTTAATGACTTTACTAATCTCGTTGGCCACGGCGCTTTGTTCCTCGGCCGCGGTAGCCACTTGATGGTTCATATCATTGATGGTCGAGATGTTTTGGTGGATAGACTCCAGCGTGCTCTCCACTTTTGAGGTGGTGGCGATGGTCTCTTGAAAGGAGTCGATACTGGTGTTCATCGATTGATGCGCTTCATCGGCAGCGCGTTGCAACTGGGTGATAATGGACTCGATCTCTTCGGTGGAGTTTTGCGTTTTTTGTGCCAATGAGCGTACCTCATCGGCCACCACGGCAAACCCACGGCCTTGCTCGCCTGCGCGGGCCGCTTCGATGGCCGCATTAAGCGCTAACAGATTGGTTTGCTCGGCAATTGAGCGGATCACCGACATTACCGAGCCAATGTTTTCGCTATTATCTTTTAACACCTGGATTTTACCGGCGGTCGATTCGATTTGTCCGGTTAAGCGGGTAATAGTCGCTTGGGAGGTGTTCATCACTTTAGTGCCGGCTGCCGCGGCATCGCTGGCGTCGCTGGTACGGTTGGCGGTCTCGGCGGCAGAGCGGGCCACTTCATCGGCGGAGGCCGACATTTCATTCAAGGCCGCTGCGATGGTTTCAATCTCTTTAAGTTGTTGGTGGCTGGACGTCACGGTGTTATCGGTGGCGCCGGACATAATGGTCACGTTCTCACCCACTTGGCCGGTGACCACGATCACGTTCTGAATAATGCCGCTAATCTGCTCCATAACCCGGTTAAAGTTATGGGCCAGATCGGCAATTTCATCTTGGCTTTTGGTCGATAAACGGCGGGTTAGGTCGCCGCCACCTTCGGCAATTTCTTTTAACGACAGCGACACCGCCGAGACGGGTTGCACCACCAGGGTTCGTGTGAGTACAAAAACGGTAGCCATGCTAAACGCCATTAAGCTCAGCACCACGATAATGGACAGTTGCATTTGGCTGGCGAGCACGTGCTCCATTTCGGCTTTGGAAAATTCAATTTCGTAGGCGCCTATTTTTTTGTCGTCTTTAATAATCTCGACACCTTCCAAGGTGACTTTGTCTGCCTTATCGCTTATCTCATCTAGAGCACGGGCTAAATCGATATTACGGTGATCGGTGATTTTGATGGTGCTGATCAGGGCCGTGTTGACCAGCGACTTGGCAATAATCTCGATTTGAGTGTGGTCGTAGGTATAGACAGGCTCCAAAATGGCGGAATTAATCAACTCGATTTGAGCTTGCACATCGGCGTCGAATTTGCTTTGCTGCTGTTCGGCGATAATTCGGAAATTTAAAAATAAGACCAGCGTCGATACGATCGCGATAATAGCAATAAGGGCTAACATCAATTTGGTCGATAAGGAATGCTTCATACCGTTATAAGGCCATACTTTGCTAGTGTGTGTTTTTTATAACGCTGGGCGTATATAAAAAGTGTAGCTTAATTAACCCGTATAAAAAGTGTTTGCTTGGGATTAGCTAGCAGAAACGTAGATAATGGTGTTATTGCGCCCGCTTTCCTTGGCCTGATACAGACCTCGGTCGGCGCTATCTATCCAGTGGGTTTTGGTGCTCATGTCGCGTCGCAGTTCGGCGATCCCCAAGCTAATGGTGTACTCGATGGTATTGCCTTCGTAATTGACGGTATTGGCCTGCATTTGGGTGCGGATGCGCTCGGCCACGGTAAAGGCGCCGGTGGCACTGGTGCCGGTAAGAATCACCGCAAACTCTTCACCGCCGTAGCGCCCGGCGATATCGATCTCACGAATGTTCTCTTTTAGCACGGCGGCGGTTTGGCGAATTACCTCATCGCCGGCGGGGTGGCCGTAATTGTCATTAATCCGTTTAAAGTGATCAATGTCAAACATGATCATCGAGGTGGTGTGCTGGTGTCGGGCAAAGCGTTGAAACTCCTCTTCCAGCTCGGTTTCCCAGGTTTTGCGGTTAAGCAAGTTGGTTAAGCCATCGGTGCGGCTTAAGTGGCGCAGCTGGTCGTTGGCTTTTTGGATTTGATCCCGGTTCACCGCTACTTCGGTGACGTCGTATATAATCAGGCAGATATGGTCGACCTTACCGGTGAGGTCTTTGAGTGGAATAATAGTACAGTTTTGGTACATAAAGTCCGCGATACTGGTGACGGGCCGGTAGTTTTTAAAACGAAACAGGTAGGGGCGTTGCTCCCAAGTGGTAAAGGCGGAATTATGCAGTTGAAACACCGATAGCGCCTTGCGGCGAAACCAGTTCTCCGGCAGTTCGGGAAATTGCTCAAAGATGTTTTTACCGATGACATCATCGGGGCGTTTAGCGCTATGGTTTTGCATAAACGCATTCCATAGCTGGACATTGAACTCGCTATCGAGGATCACCAAACCCACGTCAATGTACTGGAGTAGATCCATCAGCCAGTGAAAATCATCTAGAAATGCTTTTGAATTTGCCATTGCTCTCTATAAGTTCGCCATATTGTGTTATTGACACTTGCTAGGTAAGAGACAGGGGAGGATTGACCGACCCTAACTAACATAATAGCCTTCTCTAGGCTAAAAGATAGTCCAGCTTTTTAAATAGACGCTTTAGGGAGTCATCGGTCATAATGATGAGCAGGTCGCAATTGACGTTGTAGCCTTCTAGTTGATAAGACAACTCGGTCACTAGCGCACTGTCCCACTTGGCATTGTCCATATTAAACAAGGAGGAGAGCTTCTGGTGTTGCCCCAGTACCATGGGGGGGGCCAAAGCTAAATTCCATATCGATTTGCTCGGCTATGCCCTTAAGGCAGGCGCCGAACAGCACGTTGGTGGTATCCATGAGCAGTTCGATTTCGGCTTGTTTGTTGACCTCGCCTTCGTGGTGCATGAGTTCGGCCAGCTCAATAAAGCAAGTGTCATTAAACAGTAACATGGCTTCACCGGCGATACCGCCGCCGATAAACCCTTGGCAGACGCCGGAAACCGACTCATTGGTATCAATGGCGTGCAAGGCCATGATAATATCCTGCGGGCGCATGACCTCTATGTGGGGTATGGACAGAACCACAAAGGTGTCCAATAACCTCGCCAGCTTGTCGCCGGCTTGGCCCATAGCGACATTGGTGACCTCTTGTAGGGCGTCTCGATGTTCTTCGCTGATTTGCAGTATGGCTGCCATCTGGATATCGTACTGGTCATTGTAGGTGTATTATTTAGTCTAGCCTAATTGAAGGAATTGTAGGAAAACTTATGAAATATCGTCTTATTCCCGTGACGACTTACCAGCAAAATTGCTCGCTGGTCTGGTGCGAGCACACCATGCTGGGGGCTTTAGTCGACCCCGGCGGTGACATAGACAAACTCCTGCAGGCAGTGCAGGAACAAGGGGTGACGCTGGAGAAGATCGTGCTCACCCATGGCCATATGGATCATGTGGGCGGCACGGCGGAGTTAAGTCAAAAGTTGGGCTTACCCATCGAAGGGCCGCATAAAGATGATGGCTTTTTAATCGAAATGTTGGACACGCAAGCCCAAATGATGGGGTTTGTGCCCGTGGAGCAGTTTGAACCCTCGCGTTGGCTAGAAGACGGGGATGAGGTCGTGGTGGGCAAACAGCGTTTTTCGATTCACCATTGTCCTGGGCACACGCCGGGTCATGTCGTGTTGTTTCACCAAGACACCGGCACCGCTTTTGTGGGCGATGTTCTGTTTAATGGCTCGATAGGGCGCACGGATTTCCCGTTTGGCAATCATGAGCAACTCATTGACGCCATTCGTAACAAATTGTGGCCTTTGGGAAACCATGTCACGTTTATTCCTGGCCATGGGCCTTTGTCCACTTTTGGTGAGCAACGACAAAGTAACCCGTTTGTGGCCGATGCCTTGTTTGCCGGAGAATCTTAATGAGCGACCCTAATACGAAACCCCCTGTAGAGCCCCTTAGCGAAGACTTTGACGAGAATTACCAACGTTTTATCGAAGAAGCCATCGAGACCGGCTGTGTCTGGGGGATAGAAAGCGGTGAAGGCTGGGGGCTGTGCCCTTCGTTGTTTCGCCTTAATTACCATAACCAGTACTATAAGGCCTACCAAAACCAGGCCGACTTAAATTATACCCAACGTCTATGGCTGGAAACACTGTCGAATTTTCCACCCGAAGTATTACTGCGTGCCGCTAAGTCGATCATTGAGTCCAGTGAGTTTTTACCCACCTTAAGGGGTATGATCAGCCACTGTGAAAGCCACAGCGAAACCGGGCTGCCCGACGCCCATTCGGCTTATATAGAAGCCTGCCAAGCCGCTAGCCCTAAAGCACAAGTTAACTGGAGCCATTTGGCGGTTTATTATGCAGGCAAAGCATGCGACTGGTTTTATTTGCAAAGCAATAGCGAACATGTGGCGTATCCGGTGTTTAAAAAAGAGTACGAATCTGTGTGCCAGCGTGTTCGATCTGGTGAAAAGCTAGACCCACCTGTGCGAAAAGCCCTCCCCGAGACTATCGAAACGCCACTCAGTAAACAAGAAAACCTTGAACACCTGCAAGTTTTGAGAGATTCCCTCAAATTATAAGACAGCGAGCTATTACAACTTAAGCCGTAGCGACGTACACTAGCGCCCTAACAATAAATTCGATTATATGAAAACACTTATTGGAGTAGCCCTCGTGCTATATACCCTAGGAATGCTAGCTTTTGTGTTAGCGGCCAGTAGCTATCACAGTATTGAGCAGGTGGCAGTGGAAAGCCCCAGCCCGAGCCCGAACTCTCTTCGCGAGCAGATCGTCGTAGTGACACACACCCCACTCCCTACGCCAGAGCCGCCCCCCAACTTTAGTGCTTATACCAATACTAAAGAAAAAAAACGCATGTTTTTAACGTATTTTGGTGATATTGTAGACAAGCAAAACCAGATATTAAACAAGAAACGAGCAAAGCTGTTAAATATCGAACAAGATGTTGTGCAAGGATTGGCACTTAGTACACAAGAGAAAGACTTCTTAAATACCCTCGCCCAAGACTTCTCTGTTAAGCCCTCTTTAAGCCTAGAAGAAAAGATCGCCCGCTTACGTTTAAAAGTCAATGGGATTCCCCCTGCCTTGGTACTGGCGCAGGCCGCTAACGAGTCCGCCTGGGGCACCTCCCGGTTTGCCAAACAAGGGAATAACTTTTTTGGTCAGTGGTGCTTTCGCAAAGGCTGCGGTCTGGTACCTGTGGGCAGAAACGAAGGCTCCCAACATGAGGTAAGAAAATTCGCGACACCGGCAGAGTCCGTCGCGGCGTACTTTAAAAACATTAATACCCATCGCGCCTACCGGCACTTACGTAAAAAGCGAGAAACCTTAAGCCAAACTAAACAAAAGATCACCGGCACGGCTTTGGCTTCTGGTTTAATACATTACTCGGAGCGGGGGGAGCATTATGTGGATGAATTACGGGGGATTATTCGTTTTAATAAGCTCGAAACATTACCCGAACCCACGAAGGTTTTGCAGCAGGAAACAAAAGCTAAACTGGCCGATGGCCCTACAGATGCAACATCGGGTAAAGCCAGCCCCAACCAAACGCCGCCTCTATCTCCGACTCAACAATAACTGGCATACGAAGCAGGACGTAGGTTGGGATGGGGCTTACGGAAAGGTTTCATCGAACGGTGCCAAAGGTTGGATAAAATGGCATGTGAACGGTGAAGGGAAACGAATCCCAACATGACCATGTTTGCACACGAGACTTAACCTCATCGAAGGATTCTTTTTAAACGGTATGACTATTATCGAAGTGAAGTCCCGAGGGCATATATGGTCATGTTGGGATTCACCTCAAACCCGTATTAGCATTCATCATAACCCCACATTCAAACCGTTAGATGAAACACCGCAGTGGGTACCATCCCAACCTACGTTCTGCTCCGTATTTGACATCCCAGAGGCCCAAACGACACAGGGTGTCTAGCTTTTTCATCCCCCCTCTTAATCATAAGACAACCCCACCCCCTCTTCGGTGAGCCTCACGACAATTAACTTCGTGAGGGTCACGTCATCGCAGGAGGTGTGCATCTCGGCGCCGAGGTGGTCCCCAATGGTGATCGAATGCGGCAAGTTTTTGCACCAGACAAAAACACCGGTCTCCGATATGTCGCGTGTTTCGGCTTGAATAGCACCAAACCCATCATGCGTTAACTTCACGGCACATTTAACAAGTGTCCGACCATGCTTTCTATAACCAGGCATAATGTCTCACTAGTTTAAATTAACAGTTGTTCAATGGGCCGCAATTTTGTCACTGGTGCATCTTTGGTTCAAGTCACCCATACGCCAAATTCACTCTTTACATAGAATGAATAGACATATTTATGTTACAACGAGTACTTGATCAACTTTTTGGAACCCTCGTGGCAGTTTATTCCCCCGTCGACCACGCTCCCCAATGTAGTGCTCTAAGTCTTTAAACTTTAAGCCCAAATGGCGCTTGCCCGAAACCACTTTTAACACTTGGGTCTCCGACAGTACACTGGTCGCGATCACAAACTCCTCACGAGCCTGCACCCGTGCGGCGGGAATGTTAATAATCTTATTCCCTTTACCTCGCGCCAACTCTGGCAGCTCGGACAGGGCAAACACCAATAAACGCCCTTCGTTAGTCACTGCGGCCAACCAAGTGGCACTTTCATCATCGAGCATTATCGGGGGTAAAACACAGGCGCCCTTCGGTAAATTCAAGGCGGCTTTACCGGCTTTATTTTTGGTTTGTAAATCGGCCAAACTGCCAATAAAACCATACCCGGCATCGGACGATAACAACACTTTTTGGCTATTATCCCCAATCAATAAACCTTCTATTGTGGCGCCACTGGGGGGGTTTAAACGCCCGGTCACCGGCTCCCCTTGCCCTCTGGCCGAAGGTAAGGTATGGGCGGCCAAAGCATAACTACGCCCGGTCGAGTCCAATAAGATCGCTTGCTGGTTAGTCTTACCTAAGGCCGAATATTTAAAATTGTCGCCCGCTTTATAACTCATGGCTGTCGGGTCTATATCGTGGCCTTTGGCGGCGCGAA
>JACLAC010019534.1_pt1 | contig 15889 bp, 16 predicted proteins | sample 8027881 | NCBI WGS metagenome assembly JACLAC01 (sample SAMN15725517, study PRJNA655200) | protist metagenome | isolation source: fluorescence activated cell sorting (FACS) single amplified genomes of... | place: Spain: Blaines Bay Microbial Observatory, Mediterranean Sea | collected 2016-01-19
AATCTTTAATATTTGTGACGTCAACAAAGGAATTACAACAAACAAAACCCCGTTAATTCCAATCATAATAGCCCAGTGCGCTCCCAATTCTATCATTTCTATGTCTACCTTTCCGTTCGTTGTAGTCACTACACCAGAGATAAAAGGGTGAGCAAAAAGTAAAATAGGTATCATTAGAGGAAAAACAATAATACCTTGTAAAAAAGCACCAATTCTAACGGAAACAAAAACAGAACTCATCAAAGTAAGTAATAAAAACAGTGGAAAAAAAGTAACTAGTAAAAAGTTAATCATACCCTGCACAAATACATGGTGTAATTGAAATAAAACACCAGACAAGATAGTAACAAAAAATAGAGAAATACACTGAAACAATCCCCATAAAACGATTTTAATAAATACGCACGATGTTAATGAAGCTTGAGAGTGTAAAATTATTTGTAAAATACCCTGATCAAAATCCTCTTTGAAGAAATTTAAACTTGCAATCACTAGCACAATAAGAATTAAAATTGGATACAAAATACTAAACATTTTAGAGAAATCAGTCTCTGGATACTGCCATGTTAGACCAACAAGCATAAGAATCGTAGATAAAAAAACAACAGGCATCAACCACGAGGACAATGAAGACGCTATACTTTTTAACTCAAAACAGAAATGACTTTTATACATGGATGTTTTCTTTATTACTTTTTAAGTTAGATTGGAGGATACAGACAACTCAGTAAGATCATACATGTCAATTAAAGACGTATTTTTTGAACAAATAGGTGTAATATCTAAATGAGAAACCAGTATCACTGTATGACCAAAATTAGCCAATGCAAACAAATGTTCTAATACAAATTTTACAGAATCTTGATCTAATCCATTAAAGGGTTCATCCACTAAATAACACAAGTTGTCTCTTTTTGTTTGTTTTTGCCCTGATAAATCGTATTCAGTATCAAGCCAAAGCCACAATAAAGAAAGCTTTTTTCTTTGCCCTTGTGAAAGCTCATATACTGGCACATCTAAAAAAGACATTAAATTCAGTGGAGTTAATACGCGCTCGATAAATTCATCGTATGTTTTTTTTGTTCGCACTTGAATATTAAGAGAAAAATCTGTGCCCAACATACCGAAAAGCCACTTTAGGTTATCATTCAAAGAAAGATATGATCTAAACTGTAAAAATTCATTTAAATATATAATATCTGAATGACTAAACGTATGTTTAATTGCTCCATCATCGCATAACGAGGGAGAAATAATTGCTTTCAATAGCGAAGATTTACCATAACCATTTGGTGCTTTTATTTGAGTCAGTTTATGGATATATATATCAAAACTTAATTGTCTATATAGTAATTTTTCACCACGAAATAATGCAACATTATTAAAATGAATTTTTACAACACTATCTGTATTTTTTTTTAAATCAGTATTTCTCGGTAAAAACTTATCCTGCATAAACCTTTCTTATCTAAATCTACATGTTTTATGTACAAATTGTCTTATGTACAATACAAAATGCAATTATTAATTTTTCCATTACACACAACACTATCATTTATAGTATACGAACTATTACTATTTAAACATATAGTCATTTAAACATACCGCTATTTAAACAATTAAATGAAAGCACACATGCAAAATAAATAACATAACAAAAAAAGTAAACCTTCATTATACTATATCATGTAAAAATAAATATTTATGCTAGAATACGGAAGCTTTTAAACCTAAGTCAATACTATTTTAGATTACTTTTTACTGGTTATAAATAAATATCTATAAACTAAAGAGACAAATAATGCTTATACCCATTGTCACGCTAATTATAGCGCTAATCACCCTAACAATCAGCGCAGATAAAATGATTGAAAGTGCAGAATCTATTGCCAAAGAATTTAACGTAAGTCCATTTATGATTGGTTTAACCATCGTTGCATTTGGAACTTCTGCGCCAGAAATCGTAATCTCATTTAATGCTGTACTTTCAGGCAGTCAAAATTTAGCGATAGGCAATGCACTTGGATCTAATATTTGCAACATCGGAATCGTACTTGGTGCAACGTTAATATTAGCAGGCAAGCTCAGTATTCCAAACAATATATATCAAGTTGAACTTCCTCTTTACATTCTCGCAACGCTCTTTGCATCGTATGCTCTGTTTGATGCGCACTTTTCCTTTATTGAAGGCATCATTTTATTACTGTTTGTTGTTGTATTTATCGTAAGTATGCTCTTCAAACAATCTAAACAAAAAACGAATGACCATGCAGTTACTACTTCCAACCAGTCTAATACAAAAAGCACAACTACCGAAGACAACTCCACTGAGCATACTCTTAACGAAACAACTATTAGCAAAACACAAAAATACAAACCATGGCTATTTTTCATAATGTATCTTAGCTTGCTATTGGTTAGCGCTAAATTAATGGTGTGGGGAGCAATTGAAATTGCACATATATTAAACATAAGTGAAACAATAATAGGATTAACCATCGTCGCTATAGGTACTAGTTTACCTGAGCTTGCAGCATCTTTGGCAGCAGCATTTAAGAAAAATCACGACATGGTGATCGGAAATATTCTAGGTTCTAATATATTCAATATCATTACTGTACTTCCACTACCAGCATTACTGGCTCCAGGTAACATCGATTCTAATATTGCAGACCGTGATTTAAGTTCTTTTTTAGTTTTATCTTTTGTGTTTATTACATTATTAATTATCAATAAAAAACGAGCATCCATCCATCGAGGATTTGCTATTGCGTGTATATTACCGTACGCTAGCTACAGCTATCTTTTAATCGCCAAATAAGATAAAGTAACAACATTAAAAGATACATAGTGTATGCACTATGATACCCGTTAATAATGCGAAACATTATTGTATTATTAACGGTTTCACAACTAATAGATAAATACTTAATTGATCACTAGCGGATAAATCACATAGTGTAAATTTAACAATTCATAGAATGACTTACAAAGCAAACAATAGAGAATGAGCATGGATATAGATACGATACAAAACACAAAAAAAACATCTAAAACAAATATCGATATTGATACCAACTCTTCTAAAAATTTTAAGCATACAGCACAAGAAGTATTACGAATTGAAGCCGATGCTTTGCATAAATTAATACAAACTATTGATGATAGTTATGTTCAAGCCTGTGAATTAATTGCACATACTTCTGGAAAAACGATCATTATTGGCATGGGGAAATCAGGACTTATTGGACAAAAGATAGCAGCAACTTTTGCATCTACAGGTACACCTAGCTTTTTTGTTCATCCTGGAGAAGCCAGCCATGGCGACATAGGTATGATTAGTAAAAATGACGTCGTTGTTCTTATTTCATTTTCAGGTGAAACCGAAGAAGTATTAAGCATTTTACCTGTATTAAAATACTTAGGTGTTCCATGCATAGGCATCACTGGCAACCCTAGATCAAGTATTGCACAGCATGCTCAAACTCACCTATACGTCGACATAGAGGAGGAAGCTTGCCCTTTAGGACTTGCTCCAACGACAAGTACAACCGCAACGCTTGCTATAGGTGATGCATTAGCTATTGCAGTCCATAAATACAAAGGCTTTACTTCAAAAGATTTTGCATTTTCCCACCCTGCAGGATCTCTAGGACGAAGACTTCTACTCACTGTAGAAAGCATTATGCACACTGGTGATCGAATACCTACGGTAAAGAAAAATACAACCATTGCAGACGTACTTGTTACAATGACAGAAAAACAACTTGGCATGGTAGTTATACTAGGTGAAACTAACGAAATGATAGGTATTTTTACTGATGGGGATCTAAGACGTATTCTTTCAGATGGAATTAACATTCACCACACACTTATTACCAATGTAATGCAAAGCAAATTCACTACAATACATAAAGATACATTAGCTATTGATGCTTTTAATACTATGCAAAAACATAAGATTAATGGATTAATTGTACTCAACAAAGAAAAACAACCCATTGGTGCATTTAATCACCATGATTTGTTAAACGCAGGCATTGTATAGTTATTTAAAGCAATAATTTATTAGACAAACAACGATTTATCATATAGCAGCTAAAACAGATAACTCATCAAAAAAATTAAGAGTAAAATTTTTGAATATGAAAAATTCCAGTCACTACACACGATACTTTATTTATATTGCATTAGTTTTTGTGGCTGCAATTGTTCTTATATTGAAGCAAATTAACTACCAAAAAAAGACAACTGAGCGTAGTTTGCTATTCAATACAAATAATAACAAACCAAATCATATCATCAAAAATGCAAGCCTAAAAAATTACGCCCCCAACGGTCAGCCTACTACACATATAACTTCTACCTACGCAGTATCTTACAAAAAAAACAATCAGATACTGCACCTATCGCAACCAAAAGTATACATAAACAAAGAATTAAAAAAAATTGCTGTAACAGCAAAGGAGGGAGTTTACAACAAGCCAGATAATACGATTCAAATGCAAAATAACGCAACACTTCAATACCTATCAAAGAAACATTTTAACTATCTAAGCTCGAACACTTTATTGTTAAATTTAAACACATCCACACTTTCAACAAACGATAGCATTTATTTAGAAAGTACAAATAATGAAATATCATTAAAAAATACGTTCCCCACCCACTCATCACCTTCAAAAATTTTTATGACCACAAAGGGGATTGCTGTAACTCGTGCAAATGGCTTTCACTTAAACTTACAAAATAACGAATTAATTCTAAAAAACAAGGTTCAATCGTCATTCCAATAACATAATATATAAATGAATGAATAAATAATCAAACCGTAGTTTTTAATTTAATAAATTTAAAGACAATAAAAGAAAGCAAGTAGCATTACTAGTGTATATATCATAAAATAGAAAAGTTAAGAATAGGTATAAAAAACGCGTTAATATAAGACACCATGTAATGAAGCGAACACACCACTATGCATAGACTAATCAAACCATCTTTCTTTCATTTTACATATTTTTTTATCGTAATTACTTTATTCTCATATAATAGTACAGCGCTTGCTTTGTCTAGTGATAGCAAACAACCTATAGAAATAGAGGCAGACCAAGCAACATTCAACGAATCCAATAGTTCAATTATATATAAACATAAAATTAAACTGACGCAAGGTTCCATCAACATTTTAGCATCAGAACTTTTTTTACAACAAAAAAAAGAAAATAATACCAATGTATTACATTATTTAAGTGCCCAAGGAACACCTGTATCATTTTCTCAAAAACTTGAATACACGGAAATTCCCATCAAAGCTTCAGCACAATCTATAAAATATAATCCAAGCACTCAAATTGTCACCTTAACAGGAGATGCTCACCTATCCAAAGATGGTAAAATATTTGAAGGTGCTCATATTGAATATAATATGAAATCAAACACACTTTCAGCACAATCTTCGACCAATACAAAAAACATTCAATACAAAAATAATCGTGTAAAAATGATTATTCCAGCACCAAGTATGCAAGAATAATATCCTAAAAACTATAGATACAAACAGCACAACATCATACAACATGGTAAGACCATATGACACAAAAAAGCCTAATTGCAAAAAAATTAGCGAAAAGCTATAAAAAAAGAAACGTTGTCAAAGATGTCTCTATTTCAATAAATGAAGGTGAAATTGTTGGTTTACTTGGTCCCAATGGAGCGGGTAAAACTACTTGTTTTTATATGATAGTAGGTCTAGTTAAGCATGATAACGGCAGCATTACCTTAAACGGAGAAGATGTATCTATGCAACCTGTTCATGGTCGAGCACGTAAAGGTATTGGTTATCTACCTCAAGAAGCATCCATTTTCAAAAAGCTTAGCGTAGAAAACAATATATTATCTATACTCCAACTACGTAAAGACTTAAATAAATCTGAAAAATCTGAAGAATTAGAATCTCTAATGAATGAATTCAGCATAACTCATATTAGAAAATCACTTGGTATGGCGCTGTCTGGAGGAGAGAGAAGACGAGTGGAAATTGCTAGAGCACTGGCAGCTAATCCGTCCTTTATTTTACTTGATGAACCATTTGCAGGGGTTGATCCTATTTCAGTCATCGAAATTAAAAATGTTATAAAACAACTGCAAAAAAAAGGACTTGGTGTTCTTATAACAGATCACAATGTGCGAGAAACACTTAACATTTGTGAAAAAGCCTATATTGTAGGTTCCGGTACAATTATAGCGGAAGGCACTGCAGAAGACGTTTTAAATAACAAGCAAGTTCAAGAGGTTTACCTAGGTAAAGATTTTAACCTTTAAACACACACATAAACATCATTCATTCATACTATGTATTTTGGTAAATCATGCCCAGCACTCTAAACATAAACAGATTCGCTACACCTCCTAAATCAATCGCTATCCTTCGGCTTTCAGCTCTTGGCGATATCACTATGTTGATCCCAAGTATTCTACAAATAAGAAAAAAATGGCCTCACTGCAAAATATCTTTTATTACAAACATTAATTTTTTAAATTTTTTAAAGTACCTTGAATCCTTTAACATTGACCTCATAGGTATACATAAACCCAAAAAAATTTCCGATTACCTGCAATTAAAAAAACAGTTCAAAAAATACAATTTTGATATACTTCTTGCAACTCAAGCAAGTTTTAGAGTCAATTTATTGTACAGTATGATCAATGCTCCGATAAAATTAGGATTTGACAAACAGCGCGCTCGAGATTTCCAATCATTTTTTATAACCCACCAGATCCCAGCACAAAACCAACACATTCTGGAAGGCTTTTGGTCTTTTATTCACACAATTGGAGCATCCAACTCCAAAATACCTACAAAGCCAGTTCAATCTTGCTTAGAGCAATCGATAAAAAACCTAGATACAAGCCGTAACACTCAATTATCGACAGTACTTAAAGGTAATCCATATATTGTTATTAATCTTGCTGCCTCAAAACCAGAGCGAACACCTACACAAAGGTTTTACCTTACATTGATTGATTTGTTAGTACAACGTTACTCCAATTACAATGTAATTTTAACAGGTGGCAATAGTTGCTTTGAAAATGAAATAAGTGAAAGCATTATACTAGCCACTAAAGATAAATACAGCAGCGCTACGATTGTTAACTTATGTGGAAAAACCAACATAAAAGAGCTAATTAAATTAATTCACACTGCCTCTGTAGTTATTGCTCCAGATACAGGTCCCATACATATTGCAAGCTTAATCAACACACCATGCATAGGTCTTTATGCCATTATAAACAAAGAAATATCGGGTCCTTACAATCATTTAGATTTATGTATAGACAAATACACCCAAGCTTTCCGAGAATTAGTATCAACTAAAAAAACACCTTTATGGGGAGAAAGAATCCACAACCGAAAAGCTATGGATTTAATTACACCAGATATGATTATACAGCAATGCCAAAAAATCGTAGACTGAAGTATGTCTTAACTTGTAGTAATAATTAATATATACTTTAATTTGCTATAAAAGCATAAAACAAGTACTGTCGTAGATTTTAACTAAAAGCAGATACTCAAAACTAATAAAAATAACAACGAAAGAGGTACGTATGACTTCAATACAATCATTTAACCACCCACCCATATTAAATCAACAAAAGTTAAACCAACAAGAATTAGCATCGAATATAAACTCACCAGTTCCACAAACTTCGCTTCTTAGTGAAGAAGTACAATCTCATAGCATCTTGAAACAGCCTATGCGTGCAGCAACCAATAAAATACAGAGTCTGTTAAAAAATGACAAAGTGAAATGGGGATTAGGTGCGCTCGGTGGTATAGCTGGAGTTGCCATTTTATTAGCAGCGTCTGCATTATTAATTAAATTATGCGCTGGTGCAATTATTGCTGCATCACTTTTCTCACTATATTCAGCGTATAAAATAGGTCAAGATAGCGTTGATAAAACCCCAAACAATGCATAATTCAATACTAATCTTGAAAGTAGAAGGATAAAATACAATCGTATTTAAAAACTTATTAGTATGTGTATGGGTCTAAACAAATAAACTTAGACCCATGTTTTATGAAATAACTAATTTACACATTAACTATGTAAAGGGTTCACTATTAAATGCATTTTATACTTACTTTTTGGTAAACATCTAACCAACCAAGATGACAAACCAAACGACAAAAAAAACACTACACAAATCAGTAGGTCTGAAGTAACAGACAGATATAAAAAAGCAAACATCGTTAAGGCAAACGTAATGATAATAGGCATAAGGTAAATAATAAAAACAAGAAAAATAAATGCACTAGCATCAAAAGCTAACGTAACTTTATCTGCCTCCTCAATTATTAGATGATATTTATGCTCATCATCTACACATGATTCCATACTGGGCAAAACATCAGATTCTCTCCAAACAACAGTTTGTTGTGAAGCTTGATTACTGTCATTACTTTTTTCTATTTTTGATGAGCAATATGCTTTTTGATTACAGCCCGAGCACACTTCTGCTTTATCAACATGAAAACTTAACTTATGATCACGAAGCTTAGCAGTGGCAGTTTGATAAATAAAATGACTCATATATTCCAGTTTTTTATATTACATAACTTTAAATTTAATACCATTAGCTAAGCGATTCAAAGTAGCTACAGGTACATTCCCAACAAGAGTAACCAAATAAATACGATCTAATAAAGATCCATCTTCAGATTGAGGTCTTAATTTTTTTTCATTTGAACCTTTATATATCTTTTTTTGAGTAAAATTCATAATATATCGATGCAATATATGCTCAGAACTAATCAATGCTTTTCCAACGTAAGGCTCAATAAAAACACTAATTTCAGATAAACCATCAGATAATTTATAATGACCATTATTCATGAAATAAACTTGTGCTTGTTTATCGTCAAACGATGAAAAACCGCTAGGAAGCCAAGAAAATTGAATATCTATATCTATTTCATCACGATCAGGCTTTATTATTTTTATATGCTTTTTCGTATTATCCTCAATGTATTGAGAAATAACCTTTAAGCGTATATCATTAACACCCGCTAACTCATTAGTCGATTCAAGATCTAAATATATGACTTCCGAGCTAAATAAAATATTTTTTAAGTGCCCATACACTTCAAATTTAAGCGGTAAACTTGTATCTTTATCAACTACTATCAAATAATCGTATCTAAACTCATCCTTAGCTGATAACAATAGCTCTACGCTATAGCGCCCAGCAAGATACAAATCATCTCCAAAACTTAACTCATAATTTTTTTTAATTAAATCCAGTTTAGCTTCATTTAAATCAAAAAAATAAGAGGCGCCTGTGTCTTTTACACCGACGCTACCTTCATTAACGTCAACACAGTATAAATTTCCAGATTCACGAATAAAAGTTCTTGGAGCACCTTTTAAATGAGAAACGACTTCATATAATTGATTGTCATTTACGATATGTTCAACTTTAAGTGACATATCTTTTCCACTATCGTTTATCATAACAAATGAAGTATATGAATATTTTTTTTGAGCGTTGGAAATGGAATCAAGTATTGTTTTTGCATTCATTGAATGCTTACTCGATTTAAATGCATACGATGTTACTGTTGAAAAAATCAAACACACCACTAATAATAATTTAAATTTCAATATTATTACCTATATAAAACTATTCAGACCATAACAGTGAATAAAGAATACCAGCTGTATTATTTGGAGTCGATCTCAGGCTTCATTGATTCTATAAAAAGTATCGAGGTATCACTACCTACCACCCCTGAATCAGCACTTGCATGCCTCAACATATAAGGTTGTATTTGCTTTACTTGAGCATTATACTGCTCTCTTGCATCTATTAACTCATTTTCATTTAAAGGCGTATGTACCGTTGCATTTACATTATGCACACTCGTAGTACCATTAAAATTAACATTAAATTCACCACTATTAGTAGTAGGTAGACCATTTTTTTCAAATGAAGTCTGCAAAACATTAGTATAAGGTGTTATTGCTTGCGTATCATTCACCGCAACCGACTGTTTCAAATTAGAGTTTGTATTAATAAAATAAAACCAGCTCCCCATAGTAACACTAAAAACAGCAAAACATGCTGCCAACATGTGGAAGACACCTTGCTTATGAATAGTAGTGTCTGTCTCTCTCGATCTGATCGTACTGCAATCATCAACTTCTATGCTTTTAGTATCTTTGATCTCAGTAAAAACTTGCTGACTAAAAACAACAGATGCTTCATTCTGCGGCTCTTGAATGCCTACATTTGAACTTATAGTCTCATTATGTTTAACACTAAATAAATCAACAATATTTGTCTTTTGTTCACTTTCTTCGTCGTCTTTTGCCACATATTTTTCATTAAAATGATTCTCTGTAGCATTGTCATTTTCTATTGATTGCATAATTTTTGATGCTAACGACACTTTATCACTGGGAGTCATCAATATATCTTGACCATGCATTACATCATTCATTGTAATTAAATCGTTAAAAAAACTACATGCTTCTTTAAAAGCAATATCTGAAACACCATCAAGAACTTCTTTTAACTTTAACTCACTTTCAGCACGAGTAACATCGCCATACAAAAAACCGTCAGCCAATGCTAAAAGAGTAAATTTTAATTGATCGTTCACACTTTATCTCCCTTTCTCCATTGCTGAATTATCTTTTGAACAGACTCTCTAGCTCTAAAGATACGAGATCTTACTGTACCAACAGGACTCTGCGTAACCTCTGATATTTCATCATAAGACAATCCTTCAATCTCTCTCAACGTCAATGCAGTTTTAAAATCAGATGGTAAATCGTTAATCGCTTTTTCAACTACTTTTTTCAAATCATTTGCTTCATATTCACGATCAGGTGATGTGCTTGTAGGTGAAATTGCAAATGGCTGTGTATTTGAACTATCAATATATTCCAATACTTCAGTGTCAACCTGATTGCATACAACTTGTCTCGATTTATTTTGTAACAAATTTTTTGCCGTATTGATAGCAATACGATACAACCATGTATAAAACTGACTATCACCCCTAAAAGATTGAATAGCCTTATAAGCTCTAACAAAAACCTCTTGCGTTACGTCAAGAGACTCATCGTAATCACCGATCACTTTATAAACAAGCGCGTGTATTCTACTTTGGTATTTTAACACTAAAAGTTCATACGCTCTTGTATTACCCTCTTTAACAAGATTTACTAAGGTAACATCCGTATGTTCAGGCTGAACCATACTTTTTTCCTTATTTAATAAAGCACAATCTCTGGAATTACCTTTATTGTACCTTAAATCTAAGGATCTTTTTATATTAGACGTTAAAACTTGCATGAATTAATAGCTCTCTGATTTGGAATTATTCTATTTGGTAAGCACTTTATAAAAAAGCATGTATATACAAAAATGCTTGCTATAAAGATAAGAGCAGCGATCAACGATAGAAGTTCCAATCATAATCCAATTTTATTCTATTATTTGATTTACTTTTGTTGATATAAATTGACTTAACACATCATCCTCGTCATATAAGGAAGTAGCTTCCGTATCTTTTATTTCGTTTTTATTAGTCGTAAAACTTAATGTATTAAAAAAATTTAACTTTTGTAATTCCATAGGATTTAAAAAAGAAATATGTGAAGTCAAATTATCGACCATCTTTATCAACTCTGAGGTTATCTCTATATCTTCATTCATTAAGTAAGCCTGCGACAATACCTCTTTGACATTAAAAAAATGATTCACAATAGGATCTAATACAGTATCATCTGTTACTAAATAATCTGAAGGATTAACATAAATCGATTCAACTGCTTGTGCACGATTTGAATCCGATACAGTATGCATTTGACCTTTACTATCATTAATAGAGGCATATTGATTTTTCTTTTTCTCTTGTAATTTTTGATCAAGATAAGACTCAACTTCATCAGCAAACCAACGCTTAACTAATTGGTAGTAATTTTTAGCTGATTCACTGTAAAAATAGGAAGTAATATTTGAATCATACTGCACAAACTCTTTTTTTTTCTGTAGTGCAAGACAAAAACAAAGAGCTATACAAATGACAAACCAACGCTTAGCAATCATACGTAAAAAACGAAACATTTTACAACACCTTATACATACTATATAAACTTGTTGTCGCCCAGCAAACGTGAATAAACACATCTACTGTGTAATGAATCGTTATTATTAGTAATAATGACATTTAGCCACATATTAATTATTATTTATGCTTTTATGTCATATCAGATACATATAGATGAATATTCAAGTACATATTTACTATAACATTTCATATCAATCTAATCATCTTATAAATCTGGCTGAATCGATTGACGGTAATAAAACCCATTTGAATTAATAATTACACCCTGTTTGGTAATTTTTTCTAAATGCGTATTTTTTGATATTTGATCGCCCTCTCGATAAGCAACTCCATCAATAACAACAGATCGTTTCACAGGCACCCGAGAATACAAATGCATTGTTACACCCAACGAAGTCAAAATATCGCCTTGTTCCTTCACAATATCATTGTATGTTGGTAGCTTTTCCCAACCAAGCGCATCATCGTTAAGCACAGCTTTTCCTGAAGCTAACTTTAACCCTTCATAACGAGCATAATCGGATTGTAATTTTGCTTGTAAAGTGGAATACGTTGATCTTTTTTCTATAGGCTCATTTAATTTATCTTGCCTTGTTTTTTTTATATACTCTACTTCATTAACCGATTCATCTACTATGGTAGTAGATAATTCTTTATGAATACCTGAAATTAAACCACTAATAGAATCATGCGTAGATCGATCAACAGCCTGATAAGATTTTTGCTCTGCTTGATTGCTTAAATATGAATTATACATTGCAGCCTGGGTTGGCGCATACTTATCTCTAGTCGAATGAATAACTTGATAACTACCTGTATTTTCATGATTCATCGAACGAAACTCACCTGATTCTTTGGTGTGCTCAACCGACTTATTCATATTCATTATAATTAAGCACACTAACAAACCTATAATAGGAATACAAATTCCTAGGATTGATAGGATTAAGGGCTTATTAATAGGCTGATAACCACTCATAGGTACATGAGCAACATTAACCATACTATCATTAGAAACCAGTTGATCTTTCTTTTGTGCTTTTTGAAGCGCATCAAATATAACAGACATAACTCAATTACTCACATTAGGTATTTATACAGGTATACAAACTACAAATATTTTAATGTTGGTATTAAAGATGGTTGAGCAATAACACTTAAGTGCATTAAAGTGTGCATACCAACAACCCCATCGGATTTTAAACCTAAGCTTTTTTGAAAATCTTTGACTTTTATACTTAAAGAATTATCGAATAAATTTGGAGAGTTATAACGATACTGACTATCAAGTGAGGTGAAAATTTGATTCAACCATTTTACTTGCGGCCCCACAGCACCTTCACGTAAAGCACCATAATATCCCTTGGGAGGCAACCAAAAAAGATGTAACTCTTTAACATCAAACGACGTATTTAGAAGATCAACAGAAATTGTAGTATCACCTTTTAAACCGCTGATCACAACCTCATGTTGTTTAACAGCTGTTACAGGTAAATAGATCTCCTTGTAATCACCCCCATCGTCAAATGATGCAGTTATTACAAAAGGATGCATTAACTCTAGAGCATCATGCAACGTACCATAAAAAGAGTCGCAACGCACTTCACCATACACTGAAGCGCATTCATTTAAATTATTTAAACTATACCCTTTTTTATTCCATAAAGTTGCAACTACACCTAAAGCATTAGAAAAATCTGAATAGGCATTTTCATGCACTATAGATTTTATATCCTCTTTTTCTATATTTTCTTTAGATCCTACGTAAGTAGTATTCTGTTGGTCTGGTATACTAAGTGACTTTTGTACAGATGCGTGTAATACGTGGTTAGAATTTGAATAACGATTAGCCTCACGTACATGCATAGCTTCTTGCAAACTTACACCATCATTTAAATATTCACTATTAGTTACAGCTCTGTTTTTATCACCCGAAACCGGTTGGAAAACATCGCTCGAAGTATTAGACCGATACTCAAATTTTCTATTATGATGTACATCTTCCATAGAATCACTACGATATTTATCATTATTAATTGAAGCTGTTTCTTGAGTGGCTGTCTCTCTTTTAGAAACCTTCAGTTTGAATGCGGTTTCATCCTTTTCATAACTATTTTGCGCAACAAAAGATTTGTGATTCTCTTTTTGGTTTAAACTGACACCTAACATGACAACACCAAAGATAGAAAACATAACCGATGCAGCTAAAACCAATTTATACTGAAATTTTTTAGTACTTTCATAAGCAAAATCGTTAAAACCTTTAATCGATGTTTTGACGGTTGAAAGCAACAATCTTCTTTCATTTTGAGAATAACCAGCTAGTAATGCTCTATCTAACAATATGTTAATCAAACGTGGGATACCATTCGTTTTTTTATAAATCCAAGGAATTGCAGACTGTGGAATCGTATCTATTTTTCCACCTACAATCTGTAATCGATGATAAATATACATACGAGTGTCATCAAGCGATAAAGGATTTAAATGATAGCGTGCTGTAATTCGTTGTGTTAGTTGGCGTAAATTAACCTGTTGTAACTTTTGACTCAATTCAGGCTGACCCAACAAAATAATATGCAACAATTTAATATGATCGGTTTCAAGATTAGTTAGCAATCTCAACTGCTCCAACACATCATCGGATAAATTTTGAGCTTCATCAATCACAAGTAAAATACGAAACCCCTGTGCGTATTCATCTAGTAAAAACTGATTTAATATTTTAATGTACTGGTGAATATCTGTAATAGGTTCATCCGATACATCAACACCTAAATCTTCACAAATTGCAGCTAGTAACTGTACGCAATTTAATTTAGGATTAAAAATAAACGCAATTTTTACATTTGAAGGCGCTCGATTCAAAAAACATCTGCATATCGTAGTTTTTCCAATGCCAACTTCACCTGTAATCACTGTAAAAGCGCCTTGGGACTCTTGAGCATATAATAAGTGAGCTAAGGCTTCATTATACTGTTCACTAAAATACAAATAACGTGGGTTAGGAGCAATAGTAAAAGGAGAATCACTAAAGCCAAAAAATTCGTTGTAAACTGTCATAGTTTATACCTAAAGAAGTTATATAATGTATAGCTTAGAATACATGATTTGAGATAACAAGAACGACATATAGATTATTTTTTGATCAGACGTGTATTTTATAACTTTCTCATATCTATACGCATAGTTGAGCAAGGTAATATAGGTCTTATATAACGTGTAAACGCAGGAGAGAGGAGAACGGATCCTGCTATTAGTGCTTGCAAAGACATATCACTCATATCTTTGAAAGAAGAAATCAATCCATAGGATAACATTAGAATGCCCGATATATTGAGAAAGTGGCTGTACTTATTTTGCCCCCTTTCATCTGGATCCAAATCCAGTTTAGTAATCGAGTTAACAGAATTAGGCTTATTGTAAATAAACCCAATATCAGGCCGTTGATACATAAATACTTATATAAATATACTGAATAACATCGTTACCCATTAATGAACAATAGCGTCTTCCATTTCATGGTTTTGACGATGCATTAAACCTACCGTTTCAATACCTTTACCAATCATTGCTTGCGCTATATCAGTGGTTGAATTACCAAAAGCCAATTTAGCTTCTTTAGAAAACTGAATTTTCAAAATAGGCTCACCATCCTCATCGGAACGCTGCAGTATTACATCGCCAGAAGGAAGTTCTAAAATTTCAAAGTGCTCAGACATACATACCCTTATTGGTGTTGTT
>JACLAC010004134.1_pt1 | contig 15888 bp, 14 predicted proteins | sample 8027881 | NCBI WGS metagenome assembly JACLAC01 (sample SAMN15725517, study PRJNA655200) | protist metagenome | isolation source: fluorescence activated cell sorting (FACS) single amplified genomes of... | place: Spain: Blaines Bay Microbial Observatory, Mediterranean Sea | collected 2016-01-19
ATGTTGACAAATAATGTTGGTTGGGCTTCGGGTGGTAATGGTGCCTTGATTCATACTGTAGATGGAGGAAAAAATTGGGAAGACCGGACGGAAGACAGCAGTGTACCACACTCAAACGGAATGCCCGAACCCATCTGGGGCATCCACTTTGCAAGCGAAGATATTGGTCTTGCAGCAGCTGAGTTTGGCGTGATATTGCGCACGGTTGATGCAGGCGCAACATGGACAGCGTTAAACCCACGCCCCGCTCCAAACAAACTGAATGCAGTATATATGGTTTCGGAACAAGAAGCATGGATCGTCGGAGATTATAGCACCATTCTTCACAGTTCCAATGGTGGTGAATCTTGGGATGTTATCTCTAGTAACGCCGACTTGAAAAAGATCACTTTCGTTGATGCCAAGAAAGCATGGGCAGTTGGACTCTCAGGAACTATTTTGAACACAGACGATGGCGGCAAAACCTGGTCTGAACAAAACAGTGGAAACGTGTTTGAGTTGTTTGGTATTGGTTTCGTTTCACCAAATCAGGGATACGTTGTCGGTAGCAATGCCACATTGATCGAAACATCTAACAGTGGTAAAAACTGGGAGATGGTCAACGACCCGAGCGATGAAGGGCATGGAACAGCTAAACGAATTGTATTTGACGATCCCATGACAAGCTGGAAAAGCGCACTTGGTTTTTACAATCTTCATTTTCCAACTTCAACTCATGGCTGGGGAGTTGGGGAAATGGGCAAAATTGCTCATACTAATGATGGGGGTAAGAATTGGTTCGGGCAGTCAACTAATAACCCACAAATCGATTTCAGTAATTTGTTTGGTGTGTACTTCGTAGATGCAAACACTGGTTGGACTGTAGGTGCAGGTGGATCAATCGCCAAAACAACCGATGGCGGTAAAACTTGGCAAGCACAATACGGTTGTTCTGAAGAGTTGAGATCCGTTTTCGCGCTTAGTGCTGATATTGCTTGGATTGTTGGTAGCCAAGGTGCCATTTATGCAACTAAGGATGGTAGTTCTTGGACCAGACAAATTGCTCCGACTGATGAAAATCTACATGGAGTTACTTTCGCAGATGCCAAAACAGGTTGGGTTATCGGTAGTAATGGCGTAATACTGCAAACGACAGATGGAGGTACCACTTGGCTCATGCAAAAAAGCCCAACTACAAACAGCTTATCCGATATCGCTCAGTCTGAAGATGGTACAGTCTGGGCAATCGGCGAGTGGGGAACAATTATTGCAACACAATAAATCTGAATCTCGCGCCTACTGAAAAACAGGTTGGGAGTAAGTGTTCGGTTTTTGGCTTTTTTGTTGTTTTTTCAACTTAAAAGTTATTTCTTGATGCTTATTCCCTTTTGCATTTTAGGGTGATTTAAATTGTTTTCTCTTAATTCTTGGTTGGTTTTACTTTTCTTCGCATTACTATGCCCTCCAATTGGATTCGCACAACAAGATGTCAAGACTATTTTTACTCTTACAGAGAGTATACAGTTAGCAGAAAAAAATAACCTGCAAATCCGATCTGTCAAAGAAAAACTGAAGCATAGCAAAAGCGAACAACGGATTGCAAAACCTTTTGCCATGCCATCCGTTAGCTTCACGGGAAACTATACGTACTTCGGTGAATTAGCTAAAAATGTGCTTCCTCCCTTTGTACCCGGAGCTGACCCCGTTGAAATAACCTTTGGAGCACATCACAATCTCCAAGCGGGCCTAGCTTTTAAGCAACCACTGTTTGCCTCAGGTCGTTACTTGTATACCTACCAAAGTGCAAAATTGAATGTTCAAGCTGCTGAAGAAGAGCTTAAAATAAAGCAAAACCAGCTGAGCTTTGACGTAGCTCAGACTTTCTATGGTTTATTGGCTACTATGGAGTTCGTTAAAGTATCACAAAGTACGGTTGATTTGGCAAAACAACAACTTAGCATCTCACAGAAGCTATTCGATTCAGGAGCTTCAACCAATTTTGATGTGCTTCGTGCCAAGGTTCAACTCGCAAATGCTGAGTCGGAACTTATCCGTGCCAAAAATGCAATCCTTATTGCTAAAGATGCATTTAAGAACTTACTGAATATAAACCAACAGGATAAAATTGGGATTCGAGGAAATTTTAATTTACCACAAGTTCAATCAGATCTTCATCAATTAGTACAAGTAGCAACTGAAAACCGGCCGGAACTCAATCAACTCAGTTACCTGGAACAAATAAAGAAAAAAGAAGTTGCAATGGTAAAAGCAAATGCTCGACCAAGTCTCTCACTCATTTCCAACTATCAACTTGATGAAAACGAGAAACTGTCCAAAATGAATCGAATATGGAACATTGGTCTTTCGCTAAATTACCCTATATTTGATGGACTCGTAACCAAAGCTAAAATACAACGAACTGAGTTAAATGTAGAGCAATTAGCATTACAAAAAGAACAAACGGAAGACCTCGTTAAGTTCGAAGTACGTTCCGCCTATTTGAAATTAATGGAAGCTCAAACTCTGATTGAGGTACAAAAGGAAACCATAGAGCAAGCTAGAGAAGGGGTCCGCTTAGCAAACTTGCAATACGAAAACGGGCTGATTACCAGTGTTCAGTTAACAGACGCCCAACTGGCATTAACACAAGCAAAAGTTAGCCGCCTTTTATCACTTCGTGATTATGCTGTCGGCCACGCAAACCTCCAAAAAGCTATCGGGATTCCAATCAAAAAAGATAATAGCTAACTTACTGGTATCATTCCGAATTTTGATGATTGCTAAAGGTTAAAATAATTAATTGTGGGTATTCAAATATAATGTTGAGAATAAATTCCATCCTCTGTTTCATAACATTTTCCATTTGGCTCAGTATTGGATGTCAAAAGCCTAATGGTCTCACATCAGAGAACCAGACTGAATCCGAATCCACATCGGAAAAGATCAAACCGGTCGAAGTAACAAGGGTAGAGAAAGGTAACATCCAATCGGATCTTGAGTTGTCTGGATCAATCACAGCTAATTCGCGAGTGGTTGTCATGTCCCAGATGATGGGTGAAATTATTGAAATACGTGTCAATGAAGGCCAAGCTGTTGCTAAAGGAGATATAATTGCGGTTATTGAAAGTGACGAGTTGGAGTTGCGTCTGCGTCAAACACAAGCTGCATATCATGCTGCTGAAATAAAATATACCCAAGCCCAAAAACTGGCAAAAATACGCATTTCCGCACAGATTGCACAAGCCCGAGCACAATTATCTGCAGCCGAAACCAAGCTTCAGCAGGTTTTAGATCTGTCTCAAAAACAAACACTATCAAAAATCGAACAAGCCGAAGCAGGTTTAGCTTCTATACAAGCAAATTTTGAAAAAATCCGGGGAGGCACACGAGAAGAAGATAAAAAACAAGCTCAAGCTCTTGTTGATCGAGCAAAAGCTAACCTGACCAACATTACAAGTAACTATAACCGTATGAAACCTCTGTTCGATGATGGTGCTATAAGTGCTCAATCTTTCGATAGTATAAAAGCACAACTTAACGTATCTAAAGCGCAATACAGCTCAGCAATTGAACAAAAAAAACTTATGGAAAGAGGACCTCAAGAGGAAGATATCCGTGCCCTTGGAGCACAGGTTAAACAAGCCGAAGCGGCAGTCAAACTCGCACGGTTATCTGACGAGAAAAAAACATGGGAAAAAGATATATCTCTGATGCAATCGCAGGTTGAAACAGCACGTGCAAATTTGCAGTCAGTTGAAGCTCTAGAAGATGCTAAAAGCTGGGAAGCTGAAATCGCCTCGGCTGAGACATTGGTAATTCAAACACAGGCTTCCGTCGACCTCGCTAAGAAAATGCTCTCATACGCAAAAATTGTTGCCCCCATTGGAGGTATTATCTCAAAACGCAACCTTGATGCAGGCAACATAGTCGCACCTGCAGTACCTATCTGCGAAATTGTAGATATGCGCTCAGTTAAAGCCGTAGTATACGTTATTGAATCAGACTTACCTAAAGTTGAAGTTGGACGTAAAGTCAGTATTCATGTGGACAGTTGGGACGACCCCTTTTCTGGTAAGGTAGCTGAAGTAAGTCCTGTATTAGACATCTCAAGTAGATCTGCAAAAGTGGAAATAGCCCTCAAAAATCCTGATCTACGCCTCAAACCTGGAATGTTTTCAAGAATAACGATACCAATGCAAATCCGTAAAGAGGTCATTCTATTATCCAAATCTGCTATTGTTAGAAATATTGCGTTGGGTGAGAATTCAGTATTTATAATTGATTCCGGCATCAGCAGAAAAAGACGAATAGAATTGGGATTAACTAAAGGAAATATTGCTGAAATCCGAAATGGTCTCTCAATTGGAGAACAAGTTGCAATCGCAGGTCAGCATTCGCTAAAAGATGGTGACAAGGTTAGAATTGTGAATCGCTAATTATATTGGAGATGGAGACATATGTGAAGCAGAAAAATCAGAACCATCAAACAGCCGTTACTTGGCGTTCAATCCTGATCGGGCTTCTGCTAATACCGCCGAACGTTTTTTGGGTGATTGAGGTCGAATGTGTTTGGCACTCTGGTCACCCCACAACCATCTCTCTGTTTTGGAATGTTGTTCTCAATCTATTTGGTTTAATACTGATTAATCTCCTGCTGAAAAGATTTGCACCCAGAGCTGCATTGACACAAGCTGAGATGATTACCATCTATGCCATGCTCTCAATTGCATCCGGGCTTGCGGGCCATGATACACTTGCTCTTACCATTCCAGCTATCCCCCATGCCTTTTGGTTCGCTACACCTGAAAATGATTGGGCGTCTCTTTTCCACTCCCATATACCAAGACATCTTGTTGTAACTGACAGAGAGATTATTCGTGGATTTTACGAGGGGGATACTAATTTTTACACCTCTAAAATTTTGAATGCATGGATTGGTCCCACACTTTGGTGGACTGGATTTATTCTTGCTTTGGGTGTGGTGATGATCTGCATGAACGTGATTGTCCGTAAACAATGGACAGAGCACGAAAAGCTAGCGTATCCGATTATCCAGTTACCATTGGCCATTACAGATCGGGGAGGAGCTTCCGGTTTCTTTCAAAATCGTGTATTATGGTATGGTTTTATCATTGCTGCTGTCTTGGACATTTGGCATGGCCTAGCACATTTTTATCCATTTCTGCCAGATTTTAGTGTTCGTCACGACGCACGAAACTGGGGAAGATTCTTCACGGAAAAACCTTGGAATGCGGTTGGAGGTATTACAGTTCCACTTTATCCTTTTGTAATTGGGCTAGGATTTCTGCTCCCACTTGATCTATCATTTTCAATCTGGTTCTTTTACATCGTTGAAAAGTTACAGAGGGTTTTTGCTAGCGCGGTCAGTATGCCATCCCCATATCCATATTTTGATGAACAATCTATTGGGGCGTGGATGGCTATATTCATCGCAACACTAGCCATAACACGCAGACATCTAATCAATGTCATAAAAATTGTTTTGGGAAGAACAAGTAGCATCGACGACTCCACTGAACCGATTCGCTATCGAACGGCCATTCTCCTAATTTTCTTGGCAAGTGCAGGTATCATTTGGTTCTGCTTGAAAGCAGGAATGACATTACTGATTATTCTTCCTTACTTTGCTTTCTTTTTTGCACTGTCTTTGGCTATCACGAGAGTTCGTGCGGAAATCGGCCCTCCTGCTCACGAAATGGCTGGTTGGGTAAATGGACAAAGGTTCCTTATAAATCTGCTGGGCACACGTGTAGTTGGACCAAAGAACTTAACTGTTTTTACGCTCTTTTGGTTTTTTAGTGGTCGTGGTTATCGAGAACATATAATGCCACATCAACTAGAATCGTTTAAAATGGCAGAACGAACAAAAATGAATACCAAACGTCTGGTCACAGCAATGATTATAGCTGTAATTTTTGGTTCAATTGCTTCCTTTTGGGCTACAGTAAGTGAACTGTATCGTTTGGGTGGTGCCGTCACTGGAGCAGGTGGAGGAATTGGCCCATCTATTGGACATGTGACTTATATATTTCAATGGCTTGATACCACTTTAACTTATCCTAAAGATACGGATATTCCTGCCATTGGATTCATGGCAGGCAGCATGGCCTTTACTTTTGGCCTAATGCTGATGCGAATGTGGTTTCTCTGGTGGCCCCTTCATCCTGCTGGATACGCTATTTCTATGACAGGTGGCGTTGGCTACTTCTGGACATGCTTAGTAGTAAGCTCTATCGCTAAATGGATTGTCTTAAGGTTTGGTGGTGTCGCCCTGTATCGCAAAGCGGTTTTGTTTTTCTTTGGAGTTCTTCTAGGTGAATATTGCGTAGGTGCATTCTGGAGTGTACTGAGCGTTATTATTCAACAACCGATTTATGATTTTGCCCCTGGTTAAATTATTCGGAATTTATGTAATTCTTATACGGAATAAGGCTTTACAAATGAATTCAAATTTATTTTTTTTTAATTGCAAATCGGCTAGCAGGTTTGCTGGTTTTATGCTCATTTTTGTTTTGCTACCGGTTTACCTTACAATAGCAGAGGAAGGTAGCCACCCAGCCGAATTTCTGAGCCTAGGTGTTGGAGCACGCGCTTTAGGAATGGGAGGAATGTTTGTGTCCATTGCCAACGATGCCACAGCAGCATATTGGAACCCTGCAGGGTTAACCGAAGCAGGAAATCATGCATTTTCCACAATGTATTCTGACAGTTTTAGATCCAGCCAAGGTGGATTCTTAAACAAAGGACTAGTACAATATAGCTTTATTAATTATGTCCTACAAATCGAGGATATCGGGAGCGTAGGTGTAAGCTGGATTCGTCTGGGAGTCGATGAAATCCCCAGAACGACCTTTATCGATGTCAATGGCGATGGTGAACTTGGATCTTTCCAAGATAAAAATGCAAATGGAGAGAAAGATCCAGGAGAGTTCTACATTGATCGTCCAACAGTTGCCGAATATTTCAATAATGCCGACAACGCAATCCTATTTTCATATGCAAAAATAATAAACGCTAATCTATCTGTTGGTGGCAATCTCAAAATTTTACGACAGACCATCTTCCAAAACTCTGGCAATGGTTTCGGAACTGACCTTGGGATGATTTTTCAACCGATTAACAATTTACGACTCGGTCTCATGATCCAAGACGCTACTGGCACGCAAATCGCTTGGGATACGGGAAGCAGCCCAACTTTCACACGTAAAGCTCGACTGCGAATCGGTGGCTCATACGGATTTAGCATAAGCAAGATTGGGCACCTAACATGCGGTATAGATGCAGAATCTAGGCAGAAAGATCTAAAATCCGATCAAAGCAGTGACATACTAGTCTACTATGGTTCTGAATTGTGGTTGTTTAAATTGGTTGCACTCCGCATCGGTGGTCGAGGAGGTAAAATCTCTTCGGGAGCAGGATTCCGACTTAAGTTTCAAGAAGCACAAGTTTTTGCTGACTACGCATTTAAATCTCATGACCTTGGTAGTTCACAAAGAATATCTATATCAGGCAGCTTTTAACGAGGAGCAACTTGTCGGAACAAGCACTGATCATACCAATTGCAGGAACAGAAGAATCGTGGTTGGAACTGTATTGGGACATGGAACACCACATCGCTGAATTTCGATTGCATATAATGGAAGAAGGAATCCCCATTCAATTATGGGAAATGTCCGTTCCTATCCCAAAATCCGACACAGCGATAGATCTGCTGAAACCTCTTAAAAACTTAGGAGATCTATGTTACTCACTTTATAAAACCACTCCAGAAACAATGGAAGTGCTTCCCGATCTTGCATATGTACTCTTCGACTTCCGCCGCTTCATGCAAAATCTTCAAAACTAAAAAACGAAGGAGTAACCCATGCCACCAATTCCAAAAATGTACCACAACCCAGAATGTTCCAAGAGTCGGGCAACACTCCAGCTCTTAAAGGAAAGAAAACAAGAAATCAAAATAATCGAGTACTTGGAGGAACCACCCACAGCTGAAGAGCTTGATCGTATTCTCCGCCAACTCGATAAGAAACCAATCGAGATAATTCGTGAAAAAGAAGACCGTTTCAGTGAACTTGGACTTTCTCTTAATGATAACCGATCAAGAGAAGAGTGGATCCAAATCATGATTGATAACCCAACACTAATGGAACGCCCAATAGTTGTTAACAACGACAAGGCCATTCTCGGTCGACCACCTGAGAATGTCATTGAAATATTATAATCAAAATGATTTTTCACGAAACTATGAAAGGGAATGAAACCGTTTGCTAATTCGTTCACTAATCGGTGCAGCAATCTTGAATTTTATTCTTCCACCAACTCCCCCTGATGAATTAGCTGATCTTGACTTCATCCTAAGGTCTAACCCAATTACAACTCCCATGGAACAATCAAACAGAATTTCCAATTCCCGAGAAACATCTGAATTCAAGTTGATCTCAACCAAATTGATCAGAATCTACCAGAAATTTATCTCGTCACAAGATAGCGAGGTGTGTAACTTCACACCTAGTTGTTCTCAATTTGGCATGTCCGCAATCCAGAATTTTGGTATTTTGCAAGGAATCTTGCTAATTGCCGACCGACTTTGTCGATGTAACGGGGCGGCTAAATTCTATTACCCAAGAGATCTCCAAACGGGACTATCTTTCGATCCAATTGATCATTATTCGCATCAATCATTGAGATGATAATTTGTTTTGTCATACTTTTTTTGCTACTTGCCCTAGAGGCAAATGCTGATCCTATTGACTACAATCATCCTCAAAACATTCGAAAGTTTGCCGATTACCTTTATGATCAAGGCGACTACCTATCAGCTATCGGGGAATATCAGCGTTATCTATTTTCTAATCCCAAAGATAACAATCAGATCTGGTATCGAATTGGGCTAAGTTACCGTGCAACTGGGCAAATTGGGAAGGCAGTAGACACTTTCAATTGTATCCTAAAAAAACAACCCAGTAGTCAGCTAGCCAAGACCATTTACTATCAAATCGCGCATTCTTATTTTTTAGCTAATGAGCACGAAAAAGCAATTGATTTTCTTGGACAAACTACCGATTCACTAGCTCGTCAATTAACTGGTATTAATCTTTTGATGCTCAAGCGTTGGAACTCAGCACTCGAATTATTCAATCAACTTGACCTTGAGAATCTCCCAACTGATATACGGAAAAGTAATGCTGACTACCAAGAACTAGCGGTTAGAGGAAAGCATCTACCACGAAAAAGTCCAATACTTGCTGGTTGCCTTTCTACAGTCATTCCAGGAACAGGCAAGATTTACAACGAGCGTCTTGCCGATGCAGTTAACGCAATGATTACTATTGGACTCAGCAGTTGGCTAGCTTACGATGGATTTAATAAAAACGGAATGAACTCGGTTAAAGGTTGGACATTCGGTGTTGTTGCCTGTACCTTTTACTTGGGTAACATCTATGGGGCCGTGATCGCTTCACAAACACATAATCAACAAATAGAATCGACATTCTTAGACCAATTAAGATGGGATATTAGACAATGATACTTTCCCTCTTGTCCGTATTAGTTTGCACAGACCCTGCAATTGATCTTGGCGACTCCTTTTCTAATTTAGGGAATTACAGCCAAGCCATTACCGAATACAAACGATTCCTTTTTTTTTATCCAGAAGGTCCTAAGTCAGCTGAGATTCACTATAAAATAGGATTAGCATATAAATCAGATCACCTATGGGATCAAGCAATTCAATCAATGAACTCTGCATTAAAACGTACCAAAGACTTGGAATCTAAATCTAAGATCCAAATTGACTTAGCTGTCACTTACCTTGCCAGCAATCAACCCAATTTGGCTTTACTCAAATTAACGAGTGTATTATCTCAACCAATATCGGGTCAGTTACACAAGCGTGCCTCGTTCCTTAAAGGACTCACTGAAATTTATCTGTTTAACTGGAAGACAGCACGTTCAACTTTCAAAACATACTTCGAAAACGAATCAAGATTTCATCAAGTTGATACAATAATAAATCAAGCAATCAAAAGTCCTAGAAAGTCAGGTTCTATTGCCCAAATTTTGTCGACGATTCTACCTGGTTCAGGTCAAATTTATGCTAATAATTGGGTAGATGGATTCAACGCACTTATACTCAACGGCTTGTTTGGTTACACTTCGTTTTCAGCAGCTAAATCCGGAAATTATCGTGATGCCTCATTCTTGACACTATTTTTATGGATGCGTTATTATTTGGGGAATCGAAACAATGCCAAGCAAACCGCCTATCAAGTCAACAAAAAACAGGATTTGGCCTTTGCAAAATTGGTTATAGAGGAATTACAAGCGATATGGCAAGAAAAATAAAAATTGGACTCGTCGGAGTGGGTATGTTTGGTGGCGATGTACACTTACGTACCTACGCTGACTTACAGAGAAGCGGGATCGCACCGTGGCTTGGCCGCATAGGATATGATGACTTCGCTTCCGAATTCGCAGATGTGACTTTTGAACTCGTTGGTACCGGCACTCGCACAAAAGTGTCAGGAGAACGTGCGAAAGTCACGTACGGTGACCTAACCGGTGTGCAAATCAAGAACTTCCACGGTGAAACTCCATGGGTGAATATGATCGAACAGTTTCCAGACCTTGACATTCTAGCCGTTGCAACACCTGACCATCTTCACACAACTCCAATTCTCCATGGACTTCAAAAAGGTATACATGTGGTAGCTGAGAAACCAATGACACTCAGCACCGTAGAAGCAGACAAAATTATCAAACTCGCACAAGAAAAAAAATTACTAGTAGGCCTAGACATGCATAAACGATACGATCCGGACCACCTCAAAATATTCCATGAGCTCGTAGACCAAATGGGAAAACCTATCTACGGACGGGCAGTTTTGGAAGAGCCACTTGAGGTTTCAACAAACACATTCAAGTGGGTGGAAAAAAGTGACCCTTTTAGCTATGTGGGAGTTCACTGGACGGATCTTTTTGTCGGTTATCTCAACATTAAACCAGTTTCAATTTTTGCTGTTGGACAAAAGATGAAGTTAAGCCAAGAATATGGAATTAACGCCTATGACGCTACACAAGTAAGCGTTGTATTTGATAACGGCATGCATGTTCATTTTGCCAACAATTGGATTACTCCGAACGACTTCGAAGGTCCTGTTAATCAAGAAAGCGAAATTTTAATGACGAAAGGAAAAATAGAATCGGATTCCCAATATCGTGGGTTACGCTACACGATCGAAGGCGGTGGTTCCCATACGTCAAATACACATTTCACACGTGATGTGTTTCGTCATGATGGGTCAAGAGCTTACGTTGGTTATGGCAAAGATAGCCTAATTGCCTGTATCCTCGGTGTTTTGCGCATAAAATTCAATAACCACTCGCTGATAGATATTGACCGTACATACCCGACAGCTGAGGAGGGCCGGATTTCAGTTGCCATCATTGAGACGGCTAGAACTGTGATGGATCTTAATTTCGGTTATCTACAGGAAAATATGGGAACACCCGTAACAGCTAAATTCGGAACCGATGGCATCATAATTCTTGATCCATACACAGAAAATCGACACATTTACGACAAATTGCTATAGGATGGAAGGTCTGGATTTAATGGCAAGTACACCAATTTATATTGACAATGACAGCAGATCCAATGAAATTCGTAAGCAAACAATTGACCTTATCCCAAAAAGCCACAAGACATACACCCCAACTCAACTGGTAGTTAATCGAGCTGAAGGTGTTCGACTCTGGAATCCTGAAGGTCGAGAGTTTATTGATTTTTCATCGGGAGTATTAGTAGCCAATTTGGGACATAATCACCCTTATTTTGAAGAACGGTACGCTAGTTACATTAGCAACTTGCCAAGAAACGCTTATAATATGCTGAGTGAGATTGAGGTAACTGCGGCTAAACGCCTAATCGAAAATCTAAACCACAAAAAAATGGAAAAGGTATTGTGGTCAGCTTGCGGTTCTTCTGGTATTATCAAGGCGATCTGGTCGGCGTTGCAATACCACCCAGACCGCCATATTATCCTATCAACAAAATATGGGTTTCATGGCAAAAAAGGGCTAGCCGGGGACATCACTGGAGAAAAAAGCAAAAATCCAAACGTTCGCTGGGTTGATTTCATCATGTGTACTGATCAAAGGGATGTTCCCGCTCAGCCTTCTGATCATGATCATTGGGTTGGCCAGCAACTGGATGCACTTAAGCAAGAATATCCAAACCAGATTTCAATGTTAGTAACAGAACCCTACCTTGGTGCAAAAGGTTCTTTTCATCCACCCTCATGGTACCTTCGCCAACTAAACGACTGGTGTGACGAAAACAATATAGTTTTTATTTTAGATGAAGTCCAATCCTGCCATGGCCGAACAGGCGAGATGTATGCATTCAAGAAGCACGGGCTGGATCCCGATCTCATTGTACTGGGGAAGGGTATTGGAAATGGTGAGCCGATTTCTGCCGTTGCGGGACGAGCTGATATATTAGACCTTATGGATTATGGTGAAGCATCTGACACATTTAGTGGGAATCCACGGGGTTGTGCAGCGGTTGTTGCAACCTTAGACACCTTCGAAAAATTTCCTATTGTCGAAAACTGTTATAAACTGAGTAAAATTGTCGCCGATCAACTTTACAAACTTATCGAAGAATTTGAATTTTTAGGCCAAGCTAGAGGCGAAGGTCTAGTTTGGGGTTTAGAAATCAACGCATACGCGGGAAAATCAGCAGACGAAATGGCAAATGAATCAGTTTTACAAGCCTACCACCATGGTATTCATTTAATTGGTCCGCTTGCAGGAAATGTGTTGCGTATCTCTCCTCCGCTGATTATTTCCCATACAGAAGTCATCGAAGGTTTTAACCGATTATACAAAGCATTTGATGTCATAAACAATATGAAAAAATAATGGGAATCCAGACCATGAATCTAGAATTTATTATCTGCCCAGTATGCGCTGTTCAGGGCACAAGCCCATTATTTAACAAAGATGGATTTTCGATTGTTACTTGCAATCGTTGCAATCTAAAATACGTCAACCCACGCCTGAAAGCTAGCAACTTAGAAGAAAACTATATTGATGGTTATTACCCAGTGGCAAAACGCAATCATATCCAACATAATGAGATGGAATGGCTGCAGATGAAAGAACGGTTAGACGAGATCCAAAGGAAATTCCCACATAAGGGCCGTATTCTAGATCTAGGATGCGGAATGGGAACTTTCTTATACCTAGCAAGAAAAAAAGGATGGGAGACCTTCGGTGTAGATTTGTCTCAAGATGGAGTAGGTTTTGCCCGCGAAAATTATAATCTAGATATCTTTTGCGGTAGCGTTTTTGAGATTGGTTTTCCCAGTCATTACTTCGATGTTATTACACTATATCATGTCTTAGAACACATTCCAGAACCAAATTTGTTACTCGAAGAATTACAGCGCATATTAAGACCAAAAAGAGGATGCCTTGTTGTTGAAGTACCAAATGGCGAAAGCATACAAATCCGTATTCAAGGCGAGAATTGGCCGTATGTACACCCAGCAGACCATCTCTACTATTTTTCGGTATCAACACTAACCAACTTGCTAAAAAAACATGGATTCAACCGGGTTGAAGCAGGAAAGCCCAAGCGAGTTGGGAGAAAAAATGGAGTAATCAATCAACTGAAGTTTGCTGCTCAATATAGCGTTTCATCAGTGTTAGTTAGATATAATTTAGCAACAGTAATTCGTTGCTACGCTACTTCCAATCAATAGACATCAAAAGTTTCAATTACTTCGTTTGATAATAAATGTCTGGCTATAGTCTTTGCTTGAGCGTGGTTAACATCGCCTTTAACCCAATATTTTCTTCCTGTTTGAACTGATTTAACTCCTAAAATCCCAAGATCTGAAATCCCTTTCTCCACACTTTGTCCCACAGCATCAGTTACACCCAATTTAAACTGAACTTCAATTGCCAAATTTTTCTTTGAGGCATTTAGGTTAACGGTAGCCACATCATCATTACATTCAAAATTCTGAGTGATTGGATCTGCGAGTAATTTCGAAGCAACCTGATAGACGATATCCGAATCAATGTCACCTTCAAGGTAGTAGATCTGTGCCGTACGGACTTCATCAACATTGGGAATTCCAAGATCCATAATATCTTGTCGCAATATCCTTCCAACATTATCGTCTATATTCGGTTTATAAGTGACTTCAATTTTCCAACCCATTGATCCTTACTGACCTCACTTTTGCAGTCTAGCCAAAATAGCGAACCATTCGTTGCTCTGACGAGTTTTTAAACATTCGAAATTATTCTTAATCAATTCGGTCTTTACTTTATATACTTCGTTTTCCATTATACCTGATAGAATAAGATGCCCACCTGATTTCAGATACTTAGGCACTTGCGGTATCATAGGTAATATAACCTTAGTCAAAATGTTAGCTACAATCAGATGGAATTTTTGATTTAGCTCAGTAACCCGATCCATCTGCTTGGCATCAACCACATCTTCAACAGCATTATGTCCAAAGTTTTCTCCCGCGATTTCCACAGCTTTTTTATCCACATCAACCGCACAGATCTTTTTGGCCCCAAGTTTGGCTGCAACGATGGCCAAGATTCCAGAGCCTGTTCCAATATCAGCTATAATTTCCCCTCCCTTGACGACTTCTTCCAGTAACAAAATTGAAAGCTGTGTTGTCGGATGATGACCTGTTCCAAAAGCCATTCCTGGATTAAGACGAATCAGAACGTCACTTTCAGAAGGTTCAACGCGATGCCATGTCGGAGCAATAATTATCCGTGTACCTATTTTTAGCGGCGGAAAAGCCGACCGCCAATTCTCAGACCAATTGGCGGCCGGTACAGATTTTAAGTGTACTTCTGTATTTTCAGCTGAGAGACCAAAACTCGGCAATTTTTTTATGAAGTTACGCAGGTTGATGACGCGGGTTCCAACTAAATCACTAACAGGAAAGTACGCAATCAGGGTTGTTTGATCGCTTTTTTCGGGATCGCTCTTGATTTCAACACCATTAGCTTTCTGATCGAAAAGGTAATTTTCTATTGCCGCGGATGCTTCTTCAGACGTTTCAACTGTGATTTGAGCCCACTTCATCATTGAACTTCAGTTGCTAACATTACCATAATAATATGGACAAGCAAATTATGAAAGTGTGCGAAACTAAGATTATCATCTATTTCCATCTGCGTTACGAAAGAGTTTTTCGCCAATTCTATGCAGAATATTGCTGTTATCAGATTCGACTTGTTCTCCACGCATATCGGCAAAGTTTTCCAATAACTCTTTTTCCTGAGCAGTTAGACTTTTCGGTGTTTGGATCTCAACAATCACGATCAAATCACCAGAGGTACGGCTATTATAATATGGAATACCTTTACCACTAATTCTCAGGCGATCACCAAATTGAGTACCAGGAGGTATCTGCAATTCTTCAGTATCTTTGATAGTCGGCACGTTGACTTCCACACCAAGTGCAGCTTGTGTAAATGTAATACAAACCGCAGTAATAAGATCATTACCTTGTCTAATGAATTGTTTACTCGATCTGACGTGAATCACAACAATGAGATCTCCAGGAGGACCTCCATTTACACCAGATTCCCCCTCACCACGAACCTTTAACTGGTTCCCAGTATCAACGCCCTTTGGCACAGCAACACGCAGATTCCGGGTCTTCTGTGTCATACCTTCGCCACCACAAACTTTACAACTGTTAAGAATAACACGTCCTTGCCCACCACACCGAGCACAAGTTCGAGTAACACTGAAAAAGCCACTCTGCATGCTAACTTTTCCACGCCCAGTACACTCGGGACAAACTTGAGGTTGCGTTCCTGGCTTCGCCCCACTACCAT